>NHCFD04200__coassemble_505_pt1 | contig 12840 bp, 10 predicted proteins | sample NHCFD04200__metabat2_high_PE_017 | metagenome-assembled genome bin NHCFD04200 | reverse complement strand
CCGGGTCAACTCATGACACAGGGTGGACTGCATCGGCGAGGCCCCTCATACCTCGAAGTACACGTGGGAGTGCAGAGCGCAGCCGGGGTTGAAGGACGCGGCGCAGTAAGGACAGCACGGGCAGCGTGGCTCAGTACTCTCCGAGTACAGGTCGAGGTACTCCCCCACGGTCAGCCAGGATCCACAGGACCGGCACAGCACGGCATGCTGTGACCGGTCGGACGCAGTGGTTGTCGGCCAGGGTGTCACCGGATGGTCCTCGGCCTCGTCGTGGCAGTGCAGGCAGGGGTAGGTGTGCCCGCAGCAGTGGAACCGGATCGCCACGACGTCCAGCGGTGAGTGCCAGTGCGTGCACCCCACTCCGCCTACCAGCGCAGACGCGTCAGAAGTCATTGACCAGCACCGCCGCCCCGTCGAAGCGTCCCGCCTTGAGGTCGCGCAGCGCGTCCAGCCCGCGCGACATCGGGTACTCGTGCGTCGTCGCCCGCACGCCGTGCTCCTCGACCAGCGACAGGAACTCGCGGCCCTGGGCCCGGGTGTTCGAGGTGACCGACCGGATCTCCTTCTCGTAGAAGAGCTCGTTCTCGTAGTTCAGCGGCGGGGTGTCCGAGAGATGGATCCCGGCGATCGAGAGGACGCCACCCCGGTCCAGCGCCCGCATGGCTGGTGGCACGATGTCCCCGACCGGGGCGAAGAGTATCGCGGCGTCCAACAGCTCAGGCGGCATGTCATAGGCACCGGCCGCCGACGCACAGCCCAGCGACAGAGCCAGCTCCTGCGCCGCCTTATCCCTGGTCAGCACGTGGACGCGGGCTCCAGCGGCCAGCGCAAGCTGGGCGCACAGATGGGCCGAGCCACCGAAGCCGTAGAGACCGAGCCTGGCCGGGTTGTCCGGGGTGGACTCGGGTAGCCCGGCGCGCTGCAGCGCGTGGTAGCCGATGATGCCGGCGCAGAGCAGGGGTGACAGGGCCGTGTCAGACGCAGCATCGGACGCAGCGTCCTGACCGGAATCAGGCAGCCGGTACGCGAAGTCGGCGGGCACCACCGTGTACTCGGCGTAGCCACCGTCGGCGTCCCAGCCGGTGTAGGTCGAGTGCGGGCAGAGGTTCTCGCGCCCCGACCGGCACCACCGGCACTCCCCGCAGGTCGAGCGCAGCCAGGCGACGCCGACCCTGGCGTCCTCCCAGGACGGATCGGCACCCTCGCCGACAGCCGCGACCACGCCGACGATCTCGTGGCCGGGCGTGACGTGAGGATGGTGGACGTCAAGGTCCCCCTCGGTGACGTGCAGGTCGGTCCGGCACACCCCGCAGGTGTGGACGTGAACGAGCAGCTCACCGGGGCCCGGCGTGGGCACCGGCTTCTCGACGAGTTCCAGTGGGGCGTCCGCCCCGTCGACCGGGCCAGGTGTGGTGACCTGCCAGGCGTGCATGGTTGTGGGGAGGGTGGTGGTCATGTCCCCATTGTGCGTCCACTCCCGCCGCACCTGCAGTGCGCCGCCTACTGCCGCCCGATGAAGGGGGTGGACGGGGCAGGCTCCGCCACGGCCGGGCGGTCCGGGCGGAAGGACGCCAGCAGCTCAGCAGCCTCTCCAGCCTCTCCAGCCTCCCCTGCACCGGAACCACCACCGAGCTCCTCGGCGACCAGGCGACCGAGCAGCGCGGACAGCGTCATCCCCGAGTGCGCGACCAGGGCGTAGATCCGGCGGGGTTCATCGGTGAACCCGACGAGCGGGAAGCCGTCCTCCGGCAGACTGCGGCCGGACAGGTACACGGTCGGCACCGGCACCGGCACGCCCAGGATCCTCTCCAGTTCGATCTCCATGAGGTGGCGGACCTCATCGCACACGGCGTCCGTCGACGTCGCGTCCACCGCCTCGGCGACGCGGTGCTCCACGCCCGGCAGCTGCACCCACAGGCGTCCGTCGTGGCGGGGCCGGACGTTGATCACGTCGGTGATCACCACCCGACCCAGCGGCACATCCGTCGGCGAGGTCAGCCCCAGGAAGCTGTGGGTCCGGGCGGTCGGTCCGTCCGACGCCGTGAGGTCCGCGACCGGTAGGCCGAGCGCCCGCGATCCGGCACCGGCGGCGACGACCACGGCGTCCGGCGTGAGCTCGACCCCGGTGTCGAGCAGGACTCGGGCACACTCCGTGTCCGAGGCCAGGTGCGTCACCCGACCCTGCTGCACCGTCACCCCACGGGACGCGAGGTCGTTCAGCAGACCCGCGGCGAACAGATCCGCGTCCAGGTACCCCTCCTCGGGGAAGAACAGCGCCTCCCCACCGTCGGGCAGCAGGTGTGTCCAGTCCACGACCGGTTCCAGACCTGCCAGGTCGTCCCGCGTCACCGGTTCGACCGGGTAGTGCTCGGCGTACAGCCGGTTGAGCCGTTCGGAGAGGAACTCCGCGCGCTGCTCCGGCGTCCCGGCGGACGAGGCGAGCACCGATCCGCAGCGGTGGAACCACTCCCCGCCCAGCTCGTCCTGCAGCCGGTCGTGCTCCTCCATGCCCAGCGCGTTGAGCCGGTGGTAGGCGTGCGGCGGCTTGTTGTTCGCGTTGATCCACGCGAACGACCGGTGGGACGCCCCGGCGAACGGCGCCTCGGCGTCCAGCAGGGTCACCGTGTGCCCGCGGGACGCCAGCTCCCGCGCGGCCGTCAGACCGAGGACGCCCGCACCTATGACGCAGACGTCTGTGCGCGTTCCGCTGTGTTCCGTGTGTTGCGTACGTGCCGATTGTTCCGCCATTCCATCCACCTCACCACGAGTTTCTCTGCTTCGACGATCAACAACACCGTAACCCCGATGCCGGTGCACATGAGCCACTGCTGCCAGCTCAACGAGGTCAGCCCGATGAGGTCCGCGGCCGGCGTCCACGCAGTCGCCGCCCACTGCAGGACCAGCGCAGCCACCGCGGAACCGAGCAGCAGCGGATTGCCCAGCGGATTCATGGCGAAGGCGGAGATATGCAACGCCCGGGCACTGAACACCTGGAAGAAGTTGAACATCACCATGGTGATCAGGGCCAGTGTGCGGCATTCCTCCAGCGGCAGACCCTGGTCGTTCGCGACGCGGTAGACCAGCAGCGTGCCGATGCCCATCCACAGTCCCGTGATGACCGAGCGCATCCACATGTGGGTGTCGAGCACCCCTTCATCCTTCGACCTGGGCTTCTGGTCGAGTTCATCGCCCTCCCCCTTCTCGAAGGACAGGGCGATGTCCTGGATGCCGTTGGTGACGATGTTCATGAACAGCAGCATCACCGGCAGGAAGATCAGCGGAAGTTCGGTGAAGGTGTTCACCACCACCGCGGTCATCAACGCCAGGCCGTTGGAGATGAGGAAGAACGTGGCCTTCCGGATCGAGGAGAAGGTCACCCGGCCGAGTCGGACAGCGTCGACGATGGTGACGAAGTTGTCGTCGGTGAGGACCACGTCGGCGGATTCGCGGGCGACATCTGTACCGGAATCCCCCATCGCCACACCGATGGACGCCGCCTTGAGCGCCGGGGCGTCATTGACGCCGTCACCGGTGACGGCGACGGTCTCCCCGTCGGCTTTGAGCAGTTTGACGATCCGCAGCTTGTCCTGCGGGCTCATCCGTGCGGCGACACTGGTGTGCCTGAGCCGTTCGCGCAGTTGGGCGTCGTCCAACCCTGCCATGTCACGGCCGGTGAGCGGCCCGTCGCCGGGGCGTCCCAGCCCGAGCCGCTTACCGATCGCCACGGCGGTGACGGGGTGGTCACCGGTGATCATCATGACGTGGATGCCGGCGGACCGGCACTGCCCGATGGCCTCACGCACGCCCTCACGCGGCGGGTCCATCATCCCCTGCAGGCCGGTGAACTGCAGGTCATGCGGGGTGTCCAGGGTCTCCGGGACGGTGTCGAGCACGCGGGAGGCGGTGGCGATGACGCGCAGCCCGTCGGCGGCCATCGCGTGGTTCGCCGCCACCATCGCCTCATGGAGGGCGCCGCCCTCACCCATCCCCCGGCAGAAGGACGCCACGACCTCGGGCGCACCCTTGACGTGCAGGACAAGGTGTTCCGTGCCGTCCTCCCCGGTCTCCCGGCGCAGCGTCTGCGAGTAGGCGTACTCAGGCTCGTAGGGCATGTCCGCCACCGGTGCCGCACTGCGCTCCTCACCGGTGACCGCACCCCGGTCGAGGGCTGCGGTGGCCATGGCGACATCGACGGCGTCCCCGATGAGGGTGTCGCCGTCGGGGTGGACGGTGGCGTCATTGGTCAGCGCGCCGGTGCGCAGCGACGGGGTCTCGTCGAGCCCGGTGGGCGTCCACACGGTCTCCACGGTCATCCGGTTGACGGTGAGCGTGCCGGTCTTGTCCGACCCGATGACGGTGGTGGAACCGAGTGTCTCCACGCTGGGCAGATGTCGGACCACCGCATTGCGGGTCGCCATGCGTGACACCCCCACCCCCATCGCCACCGACAGGACGACCGGCAGCGCCTCCGGCATCGAGGAGACGATCAGCGCGACAGTCGAGCGGAAGGCGTCCCCCAGTCCAGTGCCGAGGATGAGATTGGTGATGAACACCGCGACGCCGACGACGACCAGCAGTACGGCGATGGTCTTTTCGAGTCGGTCGGTGAGAATCTGCAGTGGCGTCTTCCCGCTGTCGGTCTGGACCAGGTCGGCGATGGAGCCGAGTTCGGTGTCGTGACCGGTGGCGACGGCCACGCCCGTGGCGCGTCCGGACACGACGAGTGTGCCGGAGTAGGCCATGGTGACACGGTCGCCGAGCGCGGCGTCCTCCGCCAGCTCGACGCCGTGGTCGGAGGCACCGGAACGCTTCGCGGTCGGCAGGACCTCGCCGGTGAGCATCGATTCGTCGACGCGCAGTCCGTTGGACGCCGTGATCCGCAGGTCAGCGGGCACCATGTCGCCGGATTCGAGACGGACCGTATCGCCGGGGACCAGATCTGTGGCCGGAATGTCGGTGACCACGCCGTCGCGGACGACAGTGGCCTCGGGGGTGGAGAGCTTCGCCAGGGCGGCGACGTCCTTCTCCGCCTTGCGTGCCTGCCAGTAGCCGATCGAGGAGTTCAGCATGACGACAAGGAGGATGACCGCACCCTCGAACCATTCCTGCTGGATAAGAGTGACGATGCCGGCGAGGAGCAGGAAGATCACCATCGGGGACGCGATCTGCCGGCCGAGGACGACGTACCAGGGGTCGGCGGTGGTCTCGGTGAGCTTGTTGGGACCGTGGCGTTCCAGTCGGGCGGCGGCGTCTGCGGAGGACAGGCCGGTCCCGGTGTCCGGGAGGTCGAGAGCGGCTCTGACCTCCTCGATGCCGGTGGTGTGCCAGACGGGTGCGGTCAACGACGGTCAGCTCCCTGGAAAGTAAATGTCGGTCACTTCCCGAGAGTAGGACTCACCCGCCTGGGTCGCACGGGACCCGGTGCAGGGGACACCCCCGGATGTGAGAGACAGGTAGCGTGAGCACCATGAACACCTCGGGCAATCCGCTGCTGCCGGACGGCGTCGACGGCGCCTGGTCCGTCTTCCTGCTGGCCACCGTGGTCCTGCTGTTCGTCGGGTTCCTCCGGTGGTACCGGACCAAGCCGCAACTCAGCACAGGTGAGGCGACGGCGTGGTTCTTCGTGATCTTCCTGGTCCCGGTGCTCGGCGCCGGCGCCTACCTCTACCGGGCGAGGACGCTGCACGACCCCGGGAAGTGACGGTGGACCGCCACGGACAGTCAGTCCAGGTCACACCTTCATCGAGATCTCGGTGCCGCCCTGGCCAGGCACCGTCACCGAGACGAAGACGCCGGAGTTGCGTACCCGGTCCAGGTACCCGGCGTAGTCGGATGCCGCCGAGACCAGGTTGTCGCAGACCACCAGCGCTCCGGGGCGCAGATGCGGGATGAGGAGCTCCAGGGCCGGTAGCGCCATCGGGATCCAGATGTCCATGAGGACGAAGTCCACCGGCCGGTCCCGGTCAGCCAGCGCCGCCAGCCGGGGCGGCAGGGTCTCCAGCAGGTCACCGGCGAGGATCTCTGCATGGTCCTTGACCCCTGCGTCCGCCAGATTCTTCTCGGCGATCTCCACCTTCCCCGGCTCGTGTTCGGTACCGATGACCAGGCCGTCCTCCCCTGTGTCGTTCCCTGTGTCGTTCCCTGTGCCGATCCCTACGTCCCGCACCGCGGCGGCAAGGTAGATCGTGGACACCCCGAATGATGTCCCGATCTCGACGACGGTGCGTGCCCGGATGCTGCGGCACAGCAGATGGCACAGCGCCGCCTTCTCCGGATCGAGGGCGACCATCTTGTCGGCGAGCATCTCCTTGCCAAAGTCGGTCCGGGTGGAGTCCCAGTTCCCGGTCCCGAACTTCGCCTTCACCATCTCGCGGGTCAGGGGCCAGATGCTGCGGGCGAACTGGTGCCCGTTCTGCGCGTGGAGCCGTTCGACGACCTCGCGGGCCCGGGCGTCGAGTGGTGAGGGTGCTGTCTTCGACGTTCTACTCATGTCAGGCGACCCTAATGTTCGATCGTCACCCCCGGAACCCCCGTCCTCGGCAGACGTTTCTCCGGCATACGTACCGTGGAGTCATGGACATCCTCGACGATCTCATATCGATCGCGTTTCCCGTCCTGATCTTCGGCGGGATCCCGATGGGGCTCATCGGTGCCGTGATCATCCTCCTCCACCGGAACACCGCAGAGGATTCCCGCACCTCACGGCCCCTCGGTGACACTTCTGCGTTCCTGCTCGCGACGGCCGCCGGTGTCCTCACCTGGGTCGCCTGGCTGAGCTGGGGAAATCACTGGAACTACGACCCCTGGCAGGTTGTCGGTTGCGTCATCACCGGACTGCTCCTTGTCGTCGGACTCGGCTTTCTCACCCGGTGGTGGCGGACCGGCCCCCTGGCCGTCGCCCTCGGTGGGCTGCTCGGGTTCTCCACCACCTGGGCACTGGACTCGGGCCCGTCCGACAGCACCGGCCTATGGGGTGTCGGCTATATGATGATCGTCATCGGCGGTGGCGCGGCGCTCGGTATCCTCGCTGCGGCCGTTATCGCCGTCCGCAGTCGCGGCGATCAACCTCGCCGTGCAACATAAGCTGTCCGGTCCCTCCTCTAGGGTGGGGCGCATGAGCCCGACCGACGCCGCCACATCTTCCGCCGCCCCCACCACCGACCTCCGCACCCGCGCCACGGAGATCCTCCGCGAACTCACCGGCCGGGCGGACGCCGACTTCCGCGACGGCCAGTTCGACGCCATCGAAGCACTGGTCAGCGACCGGAAACGGGTCCTCGTCGTCCAACGCACCGGCTGGGGCAAGTCGGCGGTGTACTTCGTCGCCGCCCGACTGATCCGGGAAGGCTTCGGCGGCAGCGCAGGACCGACACTCATCATCTCCCCGCTGCTCGCCCTGATGCGCGACCAGGTCGCCGCCGCCGCACGGGCGGGGGTGCACGCGGCGACGATCAACTCCGCGAACGTCACCGAGTGGGATGACGTCCTCACCGCCCTGCGGGAAGGACGCCTCGACGTGCTGCTCATCTCCCCGGAGCGGCTGACGAATCCGAAGTTCCGGGAGCGCGTCCTCGACCCGCTGCTGGGGGCCACCGGTGCCGGAACCGGTGTCGGCATGATCGTCGTCGACGAAGCGCACTGCATCTCCGACTGGGGTCACGACTTCCGGCCCGACTACCGCCGGATCGGCGCACTGCTGGCGTCCCTGCCCGCCGACCTGCCGGTGCTGGCGACGACGGCGACGGCGAACAGCCGCGTCGTCGACGATGTCGCCGCCCAGCTCGGGGCGGACACCGCCGTCATCCGCGGCGCACTGTCCCGCGATTCCCTGCGCCTGGGTGTCGCGCCGACCGCATCCCCCGGTCACCGGATCGGTTGGCTGGTACAGCACCTCGGGGACTTCACCGGTTCCGGCATCATCTACTGCCTCACGGTCTCCGCCGCCGAAGACACGACCCGCGCGCTCAAGGACGCCGGCTGGGACGTCGCCGCCTACACCGGGCGCACCGACGCCGAGGACCGCGCCCGCCTGGAACAGGCGCTCAAGGACAACAGCCTCAAGGCGCTGGTGGCGACCAGCGCGCTGGGCATGGGCTTCGACAAGCCCGACCTCGGGTTCGTCGTCCACCTCGGCGCGCCGAGTTCGGCCGTGGCCTACTACCAGCAGGTCGGACGCGCCGGTCGTGCCACGGAGTCCGCGGACGTCCTGCTGCTGCCCGGCCACGAGGACCCGGACATCTGGGAGTACTTCGCCACCGCGTCCATGCCCGAGGAGGAGGACGCGCTGGCCGTGCTCAACGCCCTGGCGGACTCCCCCACTCCCCTGTCCGTCCCCGCGCTGGAACCTCTGGTCGGCATCAAGCGCACGAAACTGACCCTGCTGCTCAAGACCCTGCAGGTCGACGGCGCGGTGGACCGGGCCGGCTCCGGTTTCGTCACCACCGGCGCGCCCTGGTCCTACGATGCGCCCCGCTACGCCGCGGTCGCCGAGGCCCGGAAGCGTGAGGCGCAGGCGATGCTGGACTACGAGGCAGGTCAGATGTGCCGGATGCGCTTCCTCGCCGAGGCGCTCGACGATCCGACCGCCCACGACTGCGGACGCTGCGACGTCTGCGCCGGGGTCTGGTGGGACGCCACCGTCAGCGCCGACAACGAGTCCGGGGCACGCAAGGTGCTCTCCGGTATCGGTGTGCCCGTCGACCCGCGGGGCCAGTGGCCCTCCGGGATGGAGAAGGTCGGCGTGCAGCTCAAGGGGAAGATCCCGACCGACGAGCGGGTCGCGGAGGGCCGCGCCATCGCCCGCCTCACCGACCTCGGCGCCGGCCAGGTGCTGCGGGCCTTCCTCGCCGAGGGCGCCGAGGACCTGCCGGTGCCGAAGAACATCGCCGACTGGTGTGTGCAGGTACTCAAGGAGTGGGGTTGGGATGAGCGTCCTTCCGTGGTCGTCGGGATGCCCTCGGTGACCCGGCCGACGACGGCGGGCGACCTGGCGTCCGGCCTGGCGACTATCGGGCGGATGGTGGACGCCGGGTCGCTGGAGCTCACCCGCGATCCGGGAACGCCGGACGTCAACAGTGCCTACCGGGTGAAGAACCTCGCCGGAGCGTTCGCGGTCTCCCCGGAGACTGCGGCGGCGGTCGAGGGGAAGGTCGTGCTGCTGGTGGACACCGAGGTCGGGTCGCGCTGGGCGATGACCGTGGCCGGACGCGAACTACGCCGCGCGGGTGCGACGGCGGTGCTGCCGTTCGCACTCGCCCTGCGGGGCTGACGTTGAGCGGGGCGGACGTTAATGCGGGTAACCGTCCGGTAGTACTGCCGTAACGCGGCACCCGTTCCAGGGCCGGTACCGGGGTCACTGCTTTAACAGTGAGGACACTGGACCGACATCAGCGCTGTTTACCGTGAGGAGACGATGTTCATTCCGAGCATCCGTTGTACTCCCCATGACTGCGTCACGAATGGAGCTCTGCGCTGATGATTGATCCACAGGAATTGGCGGACGTCGCCTGGGTACTGGCCGCGATGACGGTCGTCCTCCTCATGTTCCCCGGTATCGCCCTGTTCTACGGTGGCATGTCCGGCAAAAACAATGTCCTCAATATGTTCGCGATGACCATGTCGACCCTCGGCACGGTCACCGTCCTCTACGTCCTGTTCGGGCACAGCCTGGTGCTCGGCGACTCGCTCGGCGGCGTCATCGGCGACCCGACGACCTTCTTCGGCCTCGTCGGCAATGAGGACAGTGGCGTGGACGGCGGCTTCTCCGTGACCTCGGACATGGCGTTCTACACCATGTTCGCGTGCATCACCGTGGCGATCGTGGCCTCCGGTGCACTCGGCCGCATGAAGTTCTCCGCCTGGATCGTCTTCTCGATGGTCTGGGTCACGCTGGTCTACTTCCCGCTCGGACACTGGGTCTTCGGCGACGGCTGGATGGGTGAGGTCCTCGACTTCCACGACTACGCCGGTGGCACCGCGGTGCACATGGCGTCTGGTTTCGCCGCCCTGGCGCTGGCCTTGGTGCTCGGCCCGCGGAAGAAGACCGCGAGCCGCCCGCACAGCATGCCCCTGGTCCTGCTCGGCGCGGGAATTCTGTGGATGGGTTGGATGGGATTCAACGGCGGCAGCGCCGGCGGCGCGAACTACGTCGCCCAGTACACGATGATGAACACGTTGTACGCCGGAGGAACCGGCATGCTCGGCTTCATGCTCTACGAGAAGTTCCGCCACGGTAAGTCCACTGTGCTCGGTCTCGCGTCCGGTGCGATCGCAGGGCTGGTCGCCATCACCCCGGCCGCCGACGGCGTGGACCCCTTCGGCGCACTGGCCCTCGGACTCATCGCCGGAGCATTCGTCGCCTGGGCATGTACCTGGAAGACGAAGCTCGGGATCGACGAATCCCTCGACGCCTGGGCCGTGCACGGTCTGGGAGGCATCGTGGGTGCGCTCTTCGTGGTGTTCTTCGGGTGGGCGACCTACACCAACGACGAACCGATCCGGGGCATCTTCTTCGGCGGAGACATCTCACTACTGTGGGGTGAGCTCGCGGCAATCGCTGTCACCTGCGCCTTCTCCTTCAGCGTCACCTGGATCATCGTCAAGGTCATGGACAAGACGATGGGGATCCGGGTCAACGACGAGGACGAGGACGACCTCGACTTCAAACTCCACGGCGAAACCGCCTACGACTACAACTAAGGAGAGTGACCATGCTGAAACTCGTCACCGCAGTCATCAAAGGCACCAGGCTCGACGCCGTCACCACCGCACTCGCCGACAAAGGCATCGGCGGGCTGACGGTCACCGAAGTCCTCGGATACGGCAACCAGGGAGGACGCAAGGAGGTCTACCGCGGCAGGGAGTACACCGAGAACTTCCTGCCGAAGTCCAAGATCGAGGTGATCGTTCCCGCCGACGCCGTCGAGGACATCATCGACACCATCGTGCAGGCGGCCCGGACCGGCGCCGGTGAAATCGGCGACGGAAAGGTGTGGGCGAGCGAGCTCACCGGACTGGTGCGGGTGCGCACCGGCGAGCACGGTACCGACGCACTCTGAGAGGGACGCTGCGGGGCTAGACTGGGCGGTCGACAACACCGCTATCAGAAAGGTCCGCTGACGTGCACGGAGAATACAAGGTCCTCGGGGGAAAGCTCATCGTCGTCGACCTGGAGGTGACGACGGCGTCCGAGAACGATCCCGGCGTCCTGACCGGGGTCCGGATCGCCGGCGACTTCTTCCTGGAGCCGGACGAGGCACTGATCCGGATGACCTCCGCCCTGGAGGGCGCGCCGGCTGACCTGTCTGCCGAGGGGTACACCGAACGGGTCACGGATTCATTGCTGCGCACCGACGTCCTGTTCGGCATCACCGCCGAGGGTGTGGGGATCGCGGTGCGGCGGGCGCTGGGGCACGCCATCGACTGGGACGACATCGACTTCGACGTCATCTACGGTCCCGCGATCGACCCGATGCTCAATGTCGCGATGGACGAGACTCTCACCGACGACGTCGCCGCCGGACGGCGCAAGCCCTTCATGCGGCTGTGGGAGTGGAATTCCCCGCAGGTCGTCATCGGGTCGTTCCAGTCGTACTCCAACGAGATCAACCAGGAGGGCGTGGACAAGTACGGGATCACGGTCTCGCGCCGTGTGACCGGCGGTGGGGCGATGTTCATGGAGCCGGGTAACTGTGTGACGTACTCCCTGGTCGTCCCCCAGGCGCTCGTCGACGGGTTGAGCTTCGCCCAGTCCTACCCCTTCCTCGACGAGTGGACGATGGAGGCGCTGAAGAAGGTCGGCATCAACGCCCACTACATCCCGCTCAACGACATCTCGTCGGACCAGGGAAAGATCGGCGGGGCGGCGCAGAAGCGGTTCTCCAACGGGTGGATGGTGCACCACGTGACCATGTCCTACGACATCGACGCCGAGAAGATGCTCGAGGTCATCCGTATCGGCAAGGAGAAGATGAAGGACAAGGGCACCCGGTCGGCGGTGAAGCGGGTCGACCCGATGCGCTCGCAGACGCAGCTGCCGCGCGAGGAGATCCTCAAGGTCTTCCACGACACCTTCAAGGAGAAGTACAACGCGACCGAGGGTGAGATCACGGCGGAGGATCTGGCCGTCGCCCAGCAGCGGTGCGACGAGAAGTTCTCCACCGAAGAGTGGACGCACCGGCTGCCGTAGACGGGATGCACCTCGGTCGGTCGCCTCAGTTTGGTCCGAGACTGTCAGACCAACCTGCAGCGCCCGACCCACGATGGCCCCCGGAGTTTGCGTCACCGTTTCCCCGATCTGCTGCCACGGTCGTCCGGAAACGGGGACGCAAACTCCGTGGCAGTCGTCCTCCCCCCCTCCCCCGGGGTTGACGAAAGGGCGGCACCGTGACGGTGCCGCCCTTCTCTGTGTCCGGCTGATGCCGGTCAGTACCAGTCAGTGCCGGTCAGTGACTAGCGGGCACTGACCTGACCGAACTTGCCGGCGATCGGCTGGATGACCAGCGGGCGTGCCGCGGAGACCAGGGCGATGACGACGGCGAGGCCGAACACGAACCAGACGAAGCCACCGAGGTTGTCGGAGTGGTTACCGGCGAACATGTGGTTGAGGTTGTGCGTCATGCCGGTGGTGAAGACCAGGAAGACGTGGACGAAGACGAAGAACACGAAGAAGATCATGGTCGGGAAGTGGATCTTCCGGGCTACCGGGGCCGGGTAGAGCTTGTTCAGCTTCTTGGCCTCGGACGGCCACCACTCGCTCATGCGCAGGCCGGAGATGATGGCCAGCGGGGCGGCGACGAAGATGACCAGGAAGTACATGATCTGCTGGATGGAGTTGAAGTT
>NHCFD04200__coassemble_490_pt1 | contig 13216 bp, 10 predicted proteins | sample NHCFD04200__metabat2_high_PE_017 | metagenome-assembled genome bin NHCFD04200 | reverse complement strand
AGGATCCACACGGTGGACGCCCCGGTGTCCACGGCGGAACGGCCGGCGGCGAGGATGGCGTCCGGCAGGGAGGTGTGGACGGTGCCGCCCGGTGCTTCGTAGGCGGCGTCCCGCGTGATGACGTGGTTGTCGCGCCCCGGCAGGGGTCGGAACCTGGGGTCCAGCGCCTCCCAGGAGACCCGGCCCATCACCACGGGCGTGCCGAGGGTGGACTGCTGGAAATGCTTGAGGTCCTCGGGCAGGTACCAGGGCATGTCGGCGCCGTCGCCGATGACGCCGTCGGTGGTCTGCGCCCAGATCATCCCGATCTCGATCCCGGCAGGGAAGTCGGGCAGATCGGCGCGCGTGATCTGCGGCTGCTCGGTGAAGCCCATCAGACGGCCACCGGTGCCTTGATACCGGGGTGGGGATCGTAGCCGACGACCTCGATGTCCGTGAAATCGTAGGAGAAGAGGTCGGCCGCCTTGTGCAGGTTCAGGGTGGGGTAGGGGCGCGCCTCCCGGGAGAGCTGCAGGGTCACCTGGTCGACGTGGTTGTCGTAGATGTGGCAGTCACCGCCGGTCCACACGAACTCGCCGACCTCCAGGCCCGCCTGCTGGGCGAACATGTGGGTGAGGATGGCGTAGGACGCGATGTTGAACGGCACACCGAGGAACATGTCCGCACTGCGCTGGTAGAGCTGGCAGGAGAGCTTCCCGTCGGCGACGTAGAGCTGGAACAGGAGGTGGCACGGCGGCAGAGCCATGTTCTCCAGTTCGGAGACGTTCCAGGCGGAGACGATGTTGCGGCGCGAATCCGGGTTGTTCTTCAGCGTCTCCAGGGCAGTGGTGATCTGGTCGATGTGCCGGCCGTCCGGGGTCGGCCAGCTGCGCCACTGGACGCCGTACACCGGGCCGAGCTCGCCGTCTTCGTCAGCCCACTCGTCCCAGATACTCACCTTGTTCTCGTGGAGCCAGGCGATGTTCGAGTCGCCGCGGAGGAACCACAGCAGTTCGCCGACGATGGAGTGCAGGTGCACTTTCTTCGTCGTGATCAGCGGGAATCCCTCGGCAAGGTCGAAACGCATCTGGCGGGCGAACAGGCTGCGGGTACCGGTGCCGGTGCGGTCGTCCTTGTGGACGCCGTGCTCCAGGATCTCGGCGAGGAGGTCCTCATAGGGGGTCTTGACGGGAGGGACAGAACTCATGGCTCCCAGGATAGGTCCCCGGCCTGTCGCGGCACCTTCCCCCATGGTGTGAAACCGATAAATTGCAGGTCAGCTGCTGTTCCATGGAAGGTCTGGAAGGGTGTGGGTGTCTCCGGCGATGTCGACGGGGCCACCACCGGGTCAGGCCTCCGGCATGTAGCTGCCGTGCTCGCCGAAGAAGGCCGCAGCCTCCGCGAGGATGTCGTCGGCCAACTCGGGGCGGCAGATCAGCACATCCGGCAGGTAGGTGTTCTCGTTGTTGTAGACGAGCGGGGAGCCGTCGAGCCGGCTGCAGTGGAGTCCTGCGGCCGCGCACACACCCACCGGTGCGGCGTTGTCCCATTCGTACTGGCCTCCGGCGTGGACATAGGCGTCATTGTCGCCGAGAAGGACGCTGATGCCCTTGGCGCCGCATGACCCCATCGTCACCAGCTCCATGCCGGTCTTCTCCGCGATATGTACCGCGACCGGGGGAGTGGAGTTCCGGGAGATCACCAGCCGGTTCGTGGGATGCCCCGTCACCGCCCGGGACTCCCCGGTGGTGAAGACCTGGCCCAGATCCGGCATGCCCACTGCTGCGGTGGTGACCTGACCGTTGACCGCCAGCGCGATGTGCACGGCCCAGTCCTGACGGACGCCGGCGTACTCCCGGGTGCCGTCGAGCGGGTCGATGATCCACACGCGTTCGCGCTCCAGACGGATGAGATCATCGGCGGCCTCCTCGGAAAGCACGGAATCCTCCGGCCGGTGGATGGCGAGGGCACGGGAGATCCACTCCTGTGCGATCGAGTCGCCGGCGTCCCCCAGCTCGCCGTCGCGCAGCAATCCGACGTTGCGGACACCTTTGAGGATCTCGCCGGTTCCCTGGGCGAGGCGGCGGGCGAGGGTCTCGTCGTCAATCGTGGACGTCATGGGGACAGTGTAGCGGTGGTGCGGTACAACAACCGGGTCGTGGTGTGGCGGGGCGCATGTTCTCCCGGTCCCTGTGCCGTCGGTGACCCTCCCGGACTCGCCCTGACCGCACCCGGCGTAGTCCTCCAGGGCCTCCACTGCCGTGATTGTGCGCCCACAACCTCGGGGCGGACAGGGGCGATCACGGGAACGTGCCCGGACGACCCGCGGGCAAACCTCTCCGGCTCTCTTGGTCACTCATGCTCCGACCGGGACGATCCGTGAACCACTGTCTGTGACGACGGGTACGGCGACCCGGTCGTGGAAGGAGTCGGGGACCGGTTCGACCAAAGGGCGATGATCGTGCGCCGACTCATGCTCTGACCGCCTTTGCGCTCCGGTAATGCCGTGGTCACCTGCCGAGGCACTGGGGTAGCGATCTTGCTAACATGGTTAGCGATATAGATTCGCTGCTGTGTCAGGGCAGAGATCCGGAATCCGACGGGACGGTATACATGAGCGCAGAACCAGCAAGGCCGACGGTCGCCGTGATCGGATCGGGGGTCAGCGGCCTCACCGCCGCCTACCGGCTTTCGGAAGGTGCGCAAGTCACCCTGTTCGAGGCTGAGGACCGCATCGGCGGTCACGCCGATACATCCACGGTTCTGGCCGGCGGCGGCGAAGTCAACGTCGACACCGGCTTCATCGTGCACAACGACCGGACCTACCCGGTGCTGCTCCAGATGTTCGACGAGCTGGGTGTGCGCACCCGACCGACCGGCATGTCCATGTCAGTCCGCGCCGACAGCGCCCATGGCGGACAGGGGTTGGAGTACGCCGGCGCCCGTGGTCCTGCCGGACTGTTCGGGGACCGACGCAATCTCCTCCGCCCGGCCTACCTGCGGATGCTCTGGGAGATCCCCCGGTTCCACCGCACGGCCCGCCAGCTCCTGGCATCCTCACCGCAGGATGCGGACTACGACGAGACGCTCGGTGAGTTCCTGCGCCGCGGCGGGTTCTCCGACTACTTCATCCGTCACTTCGCCGCCCCCCTGATCGCCACCGTCTGGTCCTGTGATCCGGCGAAGGCCGACGAGTACCCGCTGCGCTATCTGCTGACCTTTCTTCACCACCACGGGATGTTGCGGATATCCGGTTCACCACACTGGCGCACGGTCATCGGCGGGTCCCGTGAGTACGTGCGCCGCATCGTCGACACGGTGACGGCCAGGGGCGGGCACATACTCACCGGGACAGCGGTCAGCAGCATCCGGGATACAGCTGACGGCGTCCTCATCGGGGACGGTGCAGGAGGAGAGCGGATATTCGACGCGGTCATCATCGCAACTCACCCTGACCAGGCACTTCGGATGCTGGCTGCGCCCACCGGGGCGCAACAGGAGATCCTGTCGGCGATCCCCTACTCGCAGAATGTCATGCAGTTGCACACCGACACCACGGTTCTGCCCCGTAACCCGGCCGCCCGTGCCGCCTGGAACCATCTGGAACGAGGTGACGGACCGGTCGTGGTCACCTATGACATGACCCGCTTGATGGACCTGCCGACTCCCGGCGGTGCCCGCTACCTGGTGACTCTCAATGCACCTGAACTCGTGGACCCGGAGACGGTGGTGACCAGTCGGCACTACAGTCACCCGATCTACACACCGACCTCGGTGGCGGCGTCCTCCCGTGCATCGGAACTTGACACTGACAGGGTCTTCTTCGCCGGAGCCTGGCAGGGCTGGGGCTTCCACGAGGACGGAGCACGCTCCGGAGCCGCTGCCGCCCGGCGGGCCCTGTCAGCACAGCGTGCCGGCACCATGCCGGACACCGTGGCAACCGGGACCCCTGTGGCAGTCCCGACCGCCGAACCACGCGCGCAGGTCCTGCGCACCACGGTCACCCACACCCGGTCAACCCCGGTAGCCCACCGGTTCCGTCACCGTTCCTGGATGTGGCTGGTTGACCTTGACCATCTGCCCGAACGTGGCCTGTCGTCGTGGTGGCTCGGATCCTTCCTCCCCCGTGACCACTTCCCCGACGGTGGTGGACGCCGCAGTATCAGGGACAGTGTCCTGGCCGCTCTCGCGGTCAACGGCGTCACCGGCCCGGTCGGACGGATCCGTATGGCGGCGATGCCCCGTGCCTGGGGCAACGGATTCAACCCCCTCTCCGTCTTCTGGTGTGACACACCTGACGGTCAACCGCTGGCCACGGTGATGGAGGTCCAGAACACCTACGGTGACCGTCACGCCTACGTCGTCCACCCGGACGAGACCGGCCGGACCACCACCGACAAGGAGTTCTACGTCTCTCCGTTCCACGGCACCGACGGGGAGTACGGCATCAGCGTCCCGCAGCCTGTTCAGGGCCGGGTCAGCGTGGCGATCACCCTGCGTGGTGACCGCGGGGATGACAGCTACCGCTTCACCGCGGCGGTCCGGGGACAGTGCGTCCACGACGGGGAGCCGGGATGGCTCGACATGGCCCGCGCCGCCCCCGCTGCCCTGCGTACCGCCGCCCTTATCCGCGTCCACGGGATCTGGCTGTGGCTGCGCCGGCTGCCGCTGCAGCCACGTCCGACCGGTGGTCGGCGACACCGACAGCACAAGCGACAGGGAGAATGAGATGACCGACAACGTCACGAACGCCGCCGGCAGCACGGTCGCAGAACGCCTCGCCGGAATCGTCACCGCCCTGACCGGGCTTCGCCCGGAGGACCTGCCCGTCCGGATGCGGACCTGGGACGGTGGCGTGACCGGGCCCGCGGATCCGGACGGCACCCTTCCCGTCCTGGTGGTGAACAGCCCGACCGCTCTGACCCGGTTGCTCTGGTCACCGGGGGAACTGGGCCTGGCCCAGGCCTACGTCACCGGGGAGATCGACGCTGAAGCGGGTCCGAGCGCCGGTGACGGCGACGCACTCGCCGAGGGATTCGCGCGGTTGGCCGCGGTGGCGCGGCACCCCGGAGTCCGGTTGCGGCTCACTCCCCGGGCCATTGCGGCCGCCCTGCGTGCCGCGGGTGACCTCGGCGTGGTCGGGCTACCCCCGCATCCGCCTGCCACGCAGATATCGCTGCGCGGCAGGCTGCACACCAGGCGTCGGGACCGCTCGGTGATCGCCCACCACTATGACCTGTCCACCGACTTCTACGCACAGATACTCGATGACACGTTGTCGTACTCCTCGGCCTACTTCGGGGCAGCCGGGACCGACGGAACCGGAGAGGGGGCGCGCAGCACCGCCGGTACGCACGGGACGCCCGGCGTCCTTGAAGCGGCCCAGCGGGCGAAACTCGACCTGATCTGCCGGAAACTCCGGCTCGTGCCGGGTCAGCATCTGCTCGACATCGGCTGCGGCTGGGGTGCGACCGCGATCCACGCCGCCACGGAATACGGGGTCAGGGTCACCGCCGTGACCATCTCGACCGAACAGCACCGCTATGTCACCGGACTGGTCGCCGAACGGGGTCTCGAGGACCGGATCAGCATCCTGCTGCAGGACTACCGCGATATCACCGGGCAGTTCGACGCGGTCTCCTCGATCGAGATGGGTGAGCATGTCGGCGAGAAGAACTATCCCTCGTTCCTGCGCGTCCTGCGCGACAGTGTCCGCCCCGGAGGTCGGGTCCTGGTCCAGCAGATGTCCCGGCGTGGACGCCACCCCGGTGGTGGCCCGTTCATCGAAGCCTTCATCGCCCCGGACATGACGATGCGGCCACTCGGCGAGACGGTGGAGCTCATCGAGCGCCGTGGACTGGAGGTTCTCGACGTCCAGGGGATGCGGGAGGACTACGCCCGCACCGTGGACCACTGGATCGCGCGGTTCCTGGCCCACCGCGAGCGGATCATCGAGCTGGTCGGTGAGGAGGTCTTCCGTGTCTGGCACCTCTACCTCATCGGTGGCGGCATGGCATTCCGTGAAGGACGCATGGGGGTCGACCAGATCCTGGCGGTCCGTCAGGTCGGAGCCTCAGCCGCAGACAGGGAGAATGTGTGATGTTCACTGACTGGTTGATTGTCGCAGCCGTCACTCTCGTGGTTGCGGTGGCCGCCATGCTCACCGTCGGCGCGGTGATCCGGAAGAGCGGCCGGGTCGGTGTCATCGACGTCCTGTGGGGCCCGCTGATCCTGGTCAGTTCGCTGGCGGCGGCGGTGACCGGCACAGTGCTGGGGACCGCCGAAGCTCCCGTCTGGCTGCTACTGGCCATGGTTGCGGTGTGGGCGGGTCGGCTGTCGCGGCATCTGGGCACCCGGTTCGGGCATGACGTCGAGGACCCCCGCTACACCGACCTCATGGACAAGCCGGCGGCTAACCTGCTGCGCTCGGTCCTGCTGCCCCAGGGCGGTGTGGCGTGGCTGGTCTCCATTCCGCTCCAGGTCGCCTCGATCGCCGGGAGCGCAGAGCCAGGGGGCACCGGGGACACACTCTGGTGGATCGTCATCTCAGGCCTGGTGGTGGCGGTGGTCGGACTCGTTGTCGAAACCATCGCTGACCGGCAGTTGGATGCCTTCCGTCAGGAGGGCGGGCACGGTCGTGTCATGGACCGCGGGCTGTGGTCCTGGAGCAGGCACCCGAACTACTTCGGTGAGTCGGTGATCTGGTGGGGGATCTGGATCGCCGTCGCCGGAACCGGGCCGGGGTCGGTGGCGATCCTCTGTGCATTGATTTCCCCGGTGGCCATGACCGTGACACTTGTCTGGGGCTCCGGTGCCCGGATCCTCGAGAAGCGGATGGCCGGACGCCAGGGCTGGGACGACTACCGGAGGCGCACCTCGAAGTTTATTCCGCTGCCGCCGGGTTCATGACGGCGAACCGCTGAGCGGGGAAGACCTCAATCCGAGTTCCCGGGGGGTCGATTCTGGTGCGCATCCTCTTCGAACAGCGCGGTCATCGCATCGAGGAACCCGATGACCGCCTCGCGCGCCTCAGCAGGGACGCTGCGCGCCACCTCGAACATGGCTTCATGCATGGGGCCGGCACGCGCGACAAGTTCGCGGTGGGAGCGCTCGGTCGCGGCCAGGAGGACGGCCCTGCGGTCCTCTGGGTGTCTGTTGCGAGCCATGTGGCCGGATCCGGTGAGTCGCGTGATGAGTTTCGCTGTCGCCGCGGTGCTGATCCTGAGCTGCTCGGCGAGCTCCCTCGCGGTCAGCGGGTGACCGGCCCGTTCCGCGGCGATGACGTGGCGCAGAGCAGCCAGGTCGGTGCCGTTCATCCGCATGTCCGCGCCCATTCGACGCCGCATCTCCTCGTCCGCGGACCGGAACCTGCGTACTGCGGCGAGCAGGGCGACCGACGGCGCGTCATTACCGTACCAGTACTCCAGCGACATCCACCCGTCCTTCCGCGCCAGACACCTCGATGTCGACAGAATATACAAGAGCCCGGTCACCCCACGGTAGGTGGCGTGGGCGATGTACTGGCTCAATGACCATCATGCTAGCTTAGTTAGCAATATGATGGACCACTGCCTACCGGGAGGGGAAACTCTGTGACCGACAGATCCGCCATGACGCTCGTCTGGTTCCGTGACGATCTCCGCCTTGCCGACAATGCCGCCCTCGAGTGGGCTGCGCAACGGGGCGAGGTCATCGCAGTCGTCATCGACGAGGACGCAGCCGCTACCGGGGTGCGTCCCCGCGGCGCGGCAGCATCCTGGTGGCGTGAACGGAGCCTGTCGCAGCTTGCCGGGCGTCTGCTCGAGCACGGTGTGCCGATGTTGCACCTGGCGGGCGACCCGGTAAACATCATGACGACCCTTCCCGGTCTCCTCGCGGTGGACGCAGTTGTCTGGAACCGGCGGTACGAGGAACCGCTGCGGTTCGTCGACAGTCGGGTCAAAGAGACTCTGCAGGCCGGTGGTACCGAGGTTCACAGCTTCCCCGGCCACCTGCTCACGGAGCCGTGGCAGGTCACCACTGGCGAGGGTCGGCCCTACCGGGTCTTCACCCCGTACTCCCGGGCGGCGACTCCAGTCGCCGAAGACGCGGTCGCGCAGCTGGTGGAGGCCGCGGCGCAGGTCCCCGCTGACCTGCGCGGCCCCGAGGAAGATCTTCCTGAGGTTCCGTTCCCTCCGGTCCGGCCGGTGGATCCGGCACCGTGGACCGCATCCCTGGCGGACCACTGGACACCGGGTGAGGAAGCGGGGCAGGCGGTCCTCGCTGCGTTCGTGACAGGTGACCGGAGGACGACGGCGACCGGAAGGCCCGGTTACGCCGACGGGCGGGACATCCCGGACGCCGACGCGACCACCGGACTCTCCCCGTACCTGCGTTTCGGTGAGGTCAGTCCACACCGCGCATGGTACGCCGTGGCTCGTGCGGTGGACGCCGGTGATGTGCCTGCCGCGGACGGCAGTGCGCTGCACAGTGAACTGCTGTGGCGGGACTTCGCGTGGCAGCGCCTCTATCACCGACCCGATCTCGCATCCCGGTGTGTCCGTGAACAGTTCACACAGTTTCCGTGGCGGTGGGACAATTCTCTGCCCGGGGACGTGAAGCACCTCGGTGATGCCACAGCCCTGGCGCAGGACCTGTCGGCGTGGCGTTCCGGGACCACCGGCATTCCACTGGTGGACGCAGGCATGCGGGAACTCTGGACCACAGGCTGGATGCACAACCGGGTGCGGATGGTGGTGGGCAGCTTCCTCACGAAGAATCTGCTCGCCGACTGGCGGCACGGGGAGCAGTGGTTCTGGGACACCCTCGTCGACGCTGACCCTGCCTCCAATCCCTTCAACTGGCAGTGGGTCGCCGGATGCGGCGACGACGCCTCCCCTTACTTCCGGATCTTCAACCCGGAGACCCAGCGTAAGAAGTTCGATCCGGAACTCGGGTACGTCAACCGGTGGGTCCCCGAGTTCGCAGGCCCGGAAGCGGCGCACGCGGGGCCGTACCCGCCGCCGATGGTCGACCTCAGAGAGTCGAGACAACGCGCCTTGGCGGCCTACGAGAGTCTCAACGCCCCATGACCTGTTCAACTGAGTCCGTTACTGTCAGGAAGATCTGTGAATACCCTCGTCAACACGCACCCCGTCGATGCCCTGCTGTTCCTTTCCTTCGGTGGTCCGGAGCGGGCCGAGGACGTCGTCCCTTTTCTGGAGAACGTCACCCGCGGCCGGGGTATACCCCGCGCCCGGTTGGAGGTGGTCGGTGAGCACTACTTCGCGCTCGGTGGACGTAGCCCCCTCAACGACCTCAACCGCGAGATCATCGCCCATGTCGAGACCGGACTCGCCGACCGACACCGTGACCTGCCGGTCTACTTCGGCAACCGGAACTGGCATCCGATGGTGGAAGACACCGTGGAGCAGATGGCCGACGACGGGATCCGCAATGCGCTCGTCTTCGCGACCTCGGCCTGGGGCGGTTACTCCGGGTGCCGCCAGTACCACGAGGACATCGCCCGGGCCCGTCGCGCCGTTCTGGACCGGGGAAAGATCCCGCCGAGGCTGCAGCGGCTGCGACAGTTCCACGATCACCCCCGATTCATCGCCGCCTTCGCCCGTGCCGTCGACGAGGCCAGGTGCGGCCTCCCCGACGCGGGCGTGGACGCTGATCTGCTGTTCACCGCCCATTCGGTGCCGGCCCGCGCCGACAGGGAGGCCGGCCCGCCCGCCCTCGGCGGGCACCTCTACTCACGCCAGGTCCGGGATTCGGCACGGTTGATCAGGTCGGGGTCCTCATTCGGAGATGCCACGGACGCGGATGTGGAACTGGTATGGCAGTCCCGCTCCGGTCCGCCGTCGGTGCCGTGGTTGGGTCCGGACATCTGCGACCATCTGCGGGACCGGGTCCGCCGCGGCAACCGACGACCGGTGGTGCTGTGTCCGGTGGGCTTTCTCTCTGATCACGTCGAGGTGATGTGGGACCTGGATACCGAAGCCAGGGAGGTCGCCGATGAACTCGACATCGGGTTCCGGCGCGTGGCGACCCCGGGGCCGACCCGGCAGTTCGCTGAGCTGGTCTGTGACCTGGTGGACGAGGTCGCAACGGGACCGACCGGTGTTCCGGAAACCGGCGACGTGCGCAACTTCGGTAGCGCCGTGAACGGCTCCCCGTGTGCGGCCGGATGCTGTGGGGCCTGACGGTCTCACGGTCGCGGGTCGGTGACCGCTTGTCCGCCGCCTGAGCTTGACTGAACCTTATTTACTAACTAAGTTAGTTAAAAGGAGAGCCAATGGAAAACTCTCGTTCGCCGAGATGGGGCTCTCCATCAAGAAGCCCTCGCACGCCACCGGGCCGGTAACCCGGTCCTGACCGACGGAGTACACCATGAAGAAGTACCTTGCCGCAGCTGGAGCTGTCGCACTGGCAATCTCTCTCAGTGCCTGCAGTGATGACAGTGACGACGATTCAGCCACCAGCACCGCCGCCGAAACCTCGGAGGCTGCCGAGTCCACCGATCCGTCAGCAGCCGCTGAGCAGACGGAGGGTGACATCGTTGACACGGCAGAGTCTGCCGGCGATTTCACCACCCTTCTGACGGCAGTCAAGGCCGCCGGACTGGAGGATACCCTCCGGGGCGACGGCCCGTTCACCGTCTTCGCCCCGACGGACGAAGCGTTCAGCGCGCTACCGGCCAACGCGCTCGATGACCTCCTCGCTGACCCGACCGGTACTCTCGCCGATATCCTCAAGTACCACGTCGTCGAGGGAGAGGTCCTGGCTGACGACATCGCAGACATGGACGGTGACACGGTCACCACCGTGCTCGGAGAGGATCTCACCGTCGAAGTGGACGGCGACACCGTCTACCTGGTCGACGGCACCGGTAATCGGGTGACCGTCACCGCAACGGATGTGGACGCGTCGAACGGCGTCATCCATGTCATCGACGGGGTGCTCATGCCCTCAAGCGACGGCATGTCCGACGGAGATTCCCAGAACGGTGCTCCCCAGTAGGAGAAGCCGCCGTCGAAGCCCCGCCGCTGCAGTGCCACACCGTTGCTGCAGCGGCGTTCCCGTGCCCTGTAACAGCAGGTGCCGACCGACCCCTTCCTAAGTGAGCCGTCCCGCGCGGGGTGCAGAATCCGGTGAGGGAAATCAGCGCCCGTCGGTGTGGATCGAGCCCCGGTCGGGACCTCGCCCAGGTGTATCGGACGCCGCGCTGAGGATATTGCGCTTCATCAACGGGAAAATGGCCCGGTGGAACGGGGCCACCATCCACCAGTAGGCGCGCCCCTTGAGACCGCGTGGCAGGAAGACGGCGTCCTGGCGGTACCGGGTCATTCCGGCGGACCCGCCGGTCTCCGCGGTGTCGACCCGCATCACCAGCCATGCCCGACCGCTGACCTTCATCTCGGCGCGCAGGACCAGCACATTAGGACGCTCGATACGTTCCACCCGCCACCAGTCGACCCGGTCCCCGGCGGCGAGGCGCAGCGGGTCCCGGCGTCCGCCAAGACCCGGACCACCGACCAGGCGGTCCATGATGCCGCGGATTTTCCACAGTGACGGGGTGGAGTACCAGCCGTTGTGTCCTCCGACGGACTCGATGATCCGCCACACATCCTCGACCGGGGCGTCGGTGTAGGCGACCCGACTGTCGGAGTAGACCGTCTGACCCGCCCAGTCCGGATCAGTCGGCAGTTCATCGGACACCTGTCGGTGACTGACTCGGTCCTGCCAGGAGGTGTCCCACGAGGTCGGCACGTTGCCGTCCTCCTCCCGCTGCAGTGCCCGCCGAACCGCAGTCTCGTAGTCGGCCAGTCCGCCGGGCGGATCCGGGATGAACCCGGCAACCCGGTGTCCGTCGGTGGTGACGGCGTTCTCCGCCATGGACTGGGCCAACGGGACCGCCAGTGACCGCGGGACGGGGGTGACGAAGCTGATCCATCCGCCGGAGAGTTGGTCCATCGGCAGCGGAATCGGCAGGGCGATTATCAGCCGGCGCAGGCCGCGCAGACGACCGTAGTTCCGCAGCAGGTCAGAGAACCGGTAGACCGAACCACAGCCGATGTCGAAGGCATCGTTGACCCCCTCGAGCGGCGGGACGGCCGCGGCCGCGGTGAGGTAGTACAGCACATCGCGGACACTCAGCGGCTCGATGTGGTTGTTGATCCACTGCGGCGCGGTCATCACCGGCAGCCGCTCGGTGAGATGCCGGATGATCTCGAAGGACGCCGAACCCGAACCGATGATCGTGGCCGCCCTGAAGACCACCGCCGGTACCTCGCCCTCGAGCAGGATCCTGGCGACCCGTTCCCGCGACCGCATGTGCTGGGACAGCGTCGACAGGTCCTCGACCGGCGGGTGCAGACCCGAGAGGTAGACGATGCGTCGCACCCCGGCGGCCGCAGCCGCCTCCGTGAGATGCTCTGCGGCACTGCGTTCGCTGTCCTCGAACCGGCTGTCGCCGCTGCCCATGGAGTGGACGAGATAGTAGATCACGTCCATGCCCTCCACCGCCGCAGGCAGGGTGGACGGGTCGTCGAGGTCGACCCGGGAAGTCTCGACCCGGTGGTACCAGCCGAACCGGGCCAGTCCGTCGGGATTACGGGAACAGGCGCGGACACTGTGGCCCGCGTCGAGCAGTTCGGCGACCAGCCGACCACCGATGTACCCGGACGCACCGGTGACCAGAACTCTCATGGCTTCACCTTACCCGCGATTGAACCGTGGTGATCGGCTCCGCGCTGTACGGCCGGATGACGGCCCGGCGACCTGACGACGTGTGACGCTGCCAACTCAGCGGAACCCGGGTGACGCGTACACTTCCACCATGGCCACCATCTCACGCACGTTCACTGTCGCGGCCGACCTGCCACGCGCGGTCGCCTACCTCCGGGACTTCTCCAACGCCGAAGAATGGGAACCCGGGACAGTCTCGTGTGATCGCCTCGACGCCGGCGAGATCCGGGTGGGGAGTACCTGGCACAACGCCTCGAAGCTCGCCGGCATCAGCACCGAGCTGATCTACGAGCTCACCGAGCAGGCCCCGGACAGGCTCCGGTTCATCGGTACCAACAAAACCGCCACCAGCGACGACACGATGGAGTTCCGGGCCGTCGGCGACGGCACCGAGATCACCTACACCGCACAGATCACCTTCAACGGTGCGGCCAAGCTCGCTGATTGGCCGGCCCGTCTGCTGTTCGAGCGGGTCGGTGGCGAGGTCGTCGACAACCTCACCGGC
>NHCFD04200__coassemble_461_pt1 | contig 14151 bp, 19 predicted proteins | sample NHCFD04200__metabat2_high_PE_017 | metagenome-assembled genome bin NHCFD04200 | reverse complement strand
CAGCAGGGCCAGCAGCCCGGTCAACCCCGTCGGGACCACCTCTGGGGTGGTCAGGACCGGACCAACCCGCCCGGAGATCCGCTGAACAACCCCTACGGCCAGGCCGCCCCGCGTCACCCCGGTGAGCAGAACTACGGCCCCGGCCCCGACCGGGGATCCGGCGAGAGCCCGTCGCAGGGCCCGTCGCAGGGCGAGATCCGCGGGTTCCGGCTGCCGGACAACGAGCAGCCGGACCACCCGTGGGTCACGGATGACGCCCCCACCGGGCGTCACCACCGGGTCGACCCGGAGAAGACGACAGACGACACGACCGAGGAAGACCGTTGAGTAACCCCGAATCCACTGACCAGCCGGTCTCCCAGATCACCGGTCGCCCCTTCGACCAGGAGCGGGCGGAAGCCGCCGTGCGCGAGCTGCTGTTCGCCGTCGGCGCGGACCCCGACCGTGAGGGCCTGCAGGAGACCCCTGCCCGGGTCGCCCGCGCCTACCGTGAGATCTTCGACGGACTCTTCCGTGACCCGGCGGAGGTCCTCAACAAGACCTTCAACGAGGACCACCGGGAGCTCGTCCTCGTCAAGGACATCCCGATCTACTCGACCTGCGAGCACCACCTGGTGCCCTTCTACGGGCACGCCCACATCGGCTACATCCCCGGAAACGACGGCACCGTCACCGGACTGTCGAAGCTCGCCCGTCTCGTCGACGGCTTCGCCAAGCGTCCCCAGGTGCAGGAACGCCTCACCAGCCAGGTCGCGGACGCCGTCGCCTCGCGCCTCAACGCATCCGCCGTCATCGTCGTCATCGAATGCGAGCATCTGTGCATGGCGATGCGCGGTATCCGTAAGCCGGGTGCGACGACCGTCACCTCCGCCGTGCGCGGCGGTTTCCGGGACGACGCCCGCACCCGTGCCGAGGCGTTCTCCCTGATCCGGGGGAACTGATGCCCCGCACGCTCGTGATGGGGATCCTCAACGTCACCGAGGACTCCTTCTCCGACGGTGGCGAGTGGAACTCCACGGAGCGTGCCCTCGCCCACGCCCATGAGATGGTGGACGCCGGCGCGGACATCATCGACATCGGTGGGGAATCCACCCGGCCGGGTGCCACCCGAGTCGACCCCGACGTCGAGCGAGACCGGGTCGTCCCGGTCATCGCCGCCCTGCACGCCGACGGCATCACCACCAGTGTGGACACGATGCGTGCCTCCACCGCCGAGTCCGCGGTCGCCGCCGGTGTCGACATCGTCAACGACGTCTCCGGTGGACTGGCGGACCCCGGGATGTACCGGGTCGTCGCCGACGCCAACCGGACACGGCCGGCGGGGCAGCCGGTGGACTACTGCCTCATGCACTGGCGAGCCGACCGTTTCGCCTCAGCGGAAGGACGCGCCGACCACGGCGGGGATGTCGTCGCCGACGTCTCCGGGCTGCTGGGTGAACTGACGGAGGCCGCCCTGGCCGCAGGCGTGCCCGCCGACCGGATGATCCTGGACCCCGGTATCGGTTTCGCCAAGGACGCCGACGACAACTGGGCACTGCTGCACGCCATGCCCGACTACACCGCGACCTGGGCGGAGCAGGGGTACCGGACGCTCATCGGGGCGTCCCGCAAGCGGTTCCTCACGGCCCTGCGACCGGGACCGGACGGCGGGCCCGGCACCCCCGCGTCCGCCGATGACGCCACGGCGGCGGTCTCGGCACTGGCCGCACAGGCAGGGGTGTGGGCCGTACGGGTCCACGACGTCGCCGCGACCCGCGCGGCGGTGGATGTCGCTCACGCGGTGGCACAGGCACACGGACCGGCGCTGCCGGAAGGATGGAGGGCCCGACGTGGCTGACCGTATTGAACTCGACGGCCTGGAAGCCTACGGCTACCACGGCGTCTACGACTTCGAGAAGGACAAGGGCCAGAAGTTCATCATCGATCTGGTGGTCTGGACCGACTTCTCCGCGGCCACGGCGTCCGACGAGATCAGTGAGACCATCTCGTACGTCGATCTCGCCGACATCGCCGTGGCGGTCGTCGAGGGCCCCTCGCTCGACCTCATCGAGACGCTCGCGGCGACCATCGCCGACCGGCTCAACGACCTGGCCGGGGTGATCGCCGTGGAGGTCACCGTGCACAAACCGGATGCCCCGATCCACCACCCTTTCACCGATGTGCGCGTCGTCGCCCGACGGTCCCAGAAGTCGTCCCAGAGGCCTGTGACGGGGACGGGACAGTGAGAGCGGTCCTCGCCTTCGGTGCGAACCTCCCCGGTGACCTGGGGGATCCGGTGGCACAGATCGCCCACGCGGCGGCGTCCCTCGCGTCGACCGACGGGATCCGCGTCCTCGCGTCTTCCCGGATGTTCGCCACCCCGCCGTGGGGTGTGACCGACCAGGCCGAATTCCGTAACTGCGTCCTCATCGTCGAGGTGGAGGACGCCCTGTTCAACCCGGTGGACCTGCTGCACCGCTGCCAGGCGGAGGAGCAGGCCGCCCACCGCGTGCGTGACCGGCACTGGGGACCGCGCACCCTCGACGTCGACCTGGTCGCGCTGTACTCGGAGGCGGGGGAGGAGATCCGCAGCGACGGCCGGTGGGGTGAGGAGCTCGTGGTGCCCCATGCCTGGGCCCATGCGCGGGCCTTCGTCCTGGTGCCCTGGCAGGACGCGGACCCCGCCGCGACGCTCGGTGGCACACCTGTGGCGGACCTCATCGCCGCCTGTCCTGAGGAGGATGTGTCCGGGGTGCGTGCGCTGCCCGACGTAGCATGGGCCCCATGACGAAGAAGAACGGCGGTTCCCCGCAGGGGCGCGACCGGTCCGGTCAGCAGGGCGGGCCCGGACTGTCGCTGACCCCGGTCAGTGCGTTGCTTCTCGCCGCCGCTGCCACGGCCCTGGTTGTCGGGGTGGCCGCGGTGTACTTCTACGGGAACTTCCCACCGGCCCGGGTGCGGAACTCCGTGGCGCTGTGGATCATCGCCGCGGTCGCGGCGGTGACCGCGGTGGCGGTGCGGCGGCGGATCAACGACGGTGAGGTCGGCCAGGACAGCAGTCAGATGTCCCCGGTCTTCATCGCGCGGGCGGCGGTGCTGGGCAAGGCCTGTTCGTGGTTGGGGGCGTTCGTCGGCGGTGGTTACCTGGGCCTGACGGTCTACGTCCTCATCGAGTACCCGTCGTTGCTGGCCGCCCAGGAGGACACTCCCGGGGCGGTGGCCTGTGTTGCCGCCGGGGCTGCAGTGGCGGTCGCCGGTGTGGTCCTCGAGCGTTGCTGTCTGGTTCCGCCGGGCGACGCGGACCCGGATGGACGCCGGTCAGGGGCACAGGCAATGTAGTGTGGGCGCCATGAGTTCCGCGTATCCGTCTCCCGATCCGCACCGACTCCCGGATCCGTCGAGCGCACGGCCCACCCGGGCACCGGGTGGTGTCTCGAAGCTGCTGATGTACTTCCTGTTCGTCCTGGCGCTGTTCGCGACAGTGATCATGTTCTTCGTCGACAACGACGTGTGGATGAACATCGCGGTCATCGCGGCGCTGTGGGCGGCCTTCATCGGCGCCGTCCTCGTGTCCCGTTACTCGGGTGCGCTGGGGGAGGAATCCTCCCGCAACCGTGAACGGGACGCCCGGCGTGTCGCCGAACTGGACGCCGAGCGTGCCGATCACCGGCGTCGGGAAGCGGAACTGGAGAAGTCCTACGCCGACCGTGGGGACACGGGACGCGACGAGACCCTGGAATCCATCCGCCTCGAGCTCGCCGCACTCCGCGAGCAGCTCTCGGACCTGTCCGGACTGGACCTCACCGAGGACCAGGTGGCGGTCCGGGCACGCGCCGAGCGGATCATCGAGCTGGAGCGTCATTCCGCGACGCCGAAGGCCGGCGAAACCGGGGAGGCTGCCGCTGCCGACACCCGGTCCGCCGCATCTGCTGCATCCCCGTTCGCCTCGCGCTCGCCGTTCCAGCGTGAGGAGGAGCCGACGGCTGCTCCCGAGAGCGGCCGGACGCACCAGGCACCGGAGTCCCACCAGGGTGGACGCCGTGGCGGCTTCGCCACCGGCACCTTCTCCGCGGTGAACTGGTCCGGTGCCGATTCCGAGGAGACCAGCATGATCCCGCTGGTCGTGGATACGCGGGACACCCGGGACAACAAGGGCGGTGACGACGGGGCGTCTGCTCCGGAGCCGACACAGGAGAAGCCCGCTGAGTCGACCTGGGCGTCACGGCAGCAGAAGCAGGCGGAACCGGCGCAGCCGGAGGAGTCCGCCCCGTCCTTCACGACTCCGACGGCCGGCCACCATGAGGTCCCCGAGGAGGAGGTCGGCCACCACCGTCGCCGTCGGGCAGAGTCCCCGGCCGCTCCGGAGGATTCCCGCGGGCGCCGTCGCGCCGACGAGCGTCCCGAGGACGGCAACAGCTCGGTCACCGTCGCACAGCTCATGGCGCAGCTGAAGAAGAACGCCAAGTGACCGGAGGCGACATCACCGCACCCCACCCCGACCGACAGGAACCCCGCCTGTCGGTCGGGGTCATTTCGGCAGGTTCCGTGGGGACCGCGGTGGCGTCGGTCCTCCAGCGGGCCGGGCACCACATCCACGGTGTCGTCGCCCGCTCCGAGGCGTCTGCCGGCAGGGTCGCCGACCGGTTGCCCGGTGTGCCGGTGACAGACATCGCCGATGCCGCGCGTGCGGCACTGGTCATCCTCGCTGTGCCTGACCCGCAGCTTCCCTCGGTCGTGGACGAGGTCGCGGCGGTCACCCGTCCCGGCCAGATCGTGGTGCACACCGCCGGTGCCCTGGGGTGCGGGGTGCTGCAACCGGTGACGGACACCGGGGCACTGCCGCTGGCACTGCACCCGGCCATGACTTTCACCGGACGCCCGGAGGACACCGACAATCTCGCCGGGTGTGCCTGGGGCGTCACCGCCGACTCCGACACGGGCTCCGCCGTCGCGGAACTGCTCGTCGGTGCCTGTGGCGGGATCGCCGTTCCGGTCGCCGAGGAACACCGGACGCTCTACCACGCGGCGATGGCCCACGGCTCCAACCATCTGGTCACCCTCGTCAGTGAGGCGCTGCGCATTCTGGACCACGCGCTGGCGGACCCGGGGGAGGGACAGTCCGGTGTGCCGGTGGCGGAGAACCCGGACTCGGCGGTGCTGCTGCGCCGGATCCTCCCCGCGACACTTGCCGGGGTGCTGGACCGTCGTGCGGCTGCGTTGACCGGGCCGACCGCCCGTGACGACGCCGCCACCGTCCTCCGCCACCTCGATGCGCTGCTCACCGTGGATGCCGGGGGACAGCCGCTGGCGGCGTCCTACCGGGAGGCGGCGCTGCGCACCGCGCGGTCCGTAGGGTCCCTCAATGTGGAACGTGCGCTGGACGGGGACTACCCTTATTGATCCGTTACAGCATCACATTCTGATCGCGAAGGAGCGGCAACGGTGAGTTTCACCCCCGGAGAGGCGACGGTCTACACCGGCATCGAGGAGATCGGGGAGCTGACCCGGGCGATCCGCAAGGTCGGACGTCCGGTCGTGCTCGTGCCGACCATGGGAGCCCTGCACGAAGGCCACCTGGCACTGGTGCGCAACGCCCAGCGCATCCCCGGGGCACTCGTCGTCGTGTCGATCTTCGTCAACCCGCTGCAGTTCGGCGAGGGTGAGGACCTGGACGCCTACCCGCGCACGCTGGACGCCGATGTGGCGAAACTCAAGGCCGCCGGGGTGGACGCCGTCTTCGCGCCCAGCGTCCGCGAGATGTACCCCAACGGACCGCGGACCACCGTGCGCCCCGGCCCGGTCGGCGAGATCCTCGAGGGCCGCACCCGGCCGATCCACTTCGCGGGGATGCTCACCGTGGTGCAGAAGCTCATGCACATCACGCACTGCTCCGACGCCTTCTTCGGCGAGAAAGACTACCAGCAGCTGGTGCTCATCCAGCAGATGGTGACCGACCTCAACCTCGGTGTGCAGGTCCACGGTGTGCCGATCGTCCGCGAGGCCGACGGACTGGCGAAGTCCTCGCGAAACATCTACCTCACGGAGACTGAGCGGGAGCTGGCGCTGACCTTGTCCGCCGCCCTGACCGCCGGCGCCCATGTCGCCGAGGACGGTGCCGAGGCCGTGCTGTCCACCGCGCAGGCGATCCTCGCCTCCGTCCCGGAGATCGAGGTCGACTACCTGGAGCTGCGCGGTGCGGACCTCGGGGACGCCCCGGAGACCGGTGACGCCCGACTGCTGGTCGCCGCGAAGATCGGTGATACCCGTCTGATCGACAACGTCGGTGTGCCGGTGGGCATCGGATTCCGGAACCTGGGCGACGATCCCGTTGCGGCCACGGACGCCGCAGCAGCGAAGTAAGGTTGTCCGCGTGTTGAGAACCATGATGAAGTCCAAGATCCACCGGGCGACGGTCACCCAGGCCGACCTGCACTACGTGGGGTCCTGCACGATCGACGCCGATCTCATGGAGTCCGCCGACATCCTCGAGGGTGAGCAGATCGATATCGTCGACGTCGACAACGGCGCCCGACTGACGACCTACGCCATCACCGGTGAGCGGGGCAGCGGGATGATCTCGATCAACGGTGCCGCCGCCCACCTGGTGCATCCCGGCGAGCTGGTGATCATCATCGGCTACGGCCAGTACACCGCCGAGGAGCTCAAGGACTACAACCCGCGGGTCGTGTTCGTCGACGGGGAGAACCGCCAGGTGTCGTTGGGGGACGATCCGGCGGATGTGCCGGTGGGGTCCGGCCTGTTGAACCCGCGGTTCCCCGCGTAGGTTCCCCGGTCAGGGGCCTGTTGCCGGGGGTCTGTTGCCGGCGGCCCGGGTGCACTAGGCTTTCCGCTCATATGTGGATCGGAACCTGTGAACTCGATGTTCTCCTCGGGGATGTGCATTCCCTCAAACAGAAGCGCTCGGTGGTGCGCCCGCTCGTCGCGGAGATCCGCCGGAAGTTCGACATCTCGGTCGCCGAGGTGGGGCACCGGGACCTGCACCGTCGGACGGTGATCGGGGTGTCCGTGGTCAGCGGGGACCGGGAGCATGTCGTCGAGGTGCTGGACGCGGTGGAGCGGCTCGTGGCGTCGCATCCGGAGGTGCAGCTGCTGTCGGTGCGTCCCCGCTACTTTTCCTCGGAGGATCTGTAGGGGAATCTGCCCGACCAACCCGACCGGGGGTGACGTCGGCCGGTGTGGGTGAGGTCCGGAAAATGTGACGGAGATCAATCCGTGGTGTCCTGTCTGACAGCACGGCCGGACGGCCTGTCCTGATGCTGCACGCCACGGCACTGTCGGCCAGGGCAAGATCAGGTAAAGGTACCCTGACCTGCGCTTCCTCCCGAGGTCTGGACGATCTTTTATGGGGTATCTGAGATGTCCCTTTTACGGCGACAGGCCTAGCGTGGGGACCATGCACCTCACCAAGTTCGCTGACCTGGGACTCCGGTCCCTCATGATCCTCGGGGACACCGGCGCCGCCGGCGCCACCGACCCGTCGCAGCGACGCACCGTCGGAGAACTCGCGGTCCAGACCGCGGCCCCGGCGTCCCATGTCAAGAAGGTCGTCGCCCGGCTCACCGGGCTGGGCGTCCTGGCGTCCGTCCGTGGACGTAGTGGTGGGGTGTACCTCGCGGACGGAGCACGGGACACCGATATCGGCCGTCTGCTCCGCGAGCTCGAAGGCAGACACGAGGTCGTCGACTGTGAGGGGGAGGCACCGTGCCCCCTTGCTGCGCGGGACTGTTCCCTGCGGCACCTGCTGGCACAGGCGCAGGAGAACTTCTTCGCCACGTTCGACGGCATGACCCTCGGCGAGCTCATCGAGCAGACCGGTCAGGCGGATACGGGACCCGTTGCCATGGGCCTACCTGCCATGCCGGCCACCAACTGAATCCCGGACCCCTACCCGCAACATCAACCACACTTCCCACGGAGGTACCGACCATGTTCACCGCTACCGAACCCCTGCGCGAGGCCACCCGCAAGGCCCACCTCAGCCCGGCCCACGAGGAGACCGTCAAGGCCACACTCCCGGTCATCGGCGAGAACATCGGGGATATCGCGAAGACCTTCTACGCCGGCATGTTCGCCGAGAACCCGGATCTGCTCGCGAACACCTTCAACCGCGAGAACCAGAAGAGCGGCGCCCAGCAGAAGGCGTTGGCTGCCTCCGTGGCCACCTTCGCCACCATGCTCGTCAACCCTGACGGCCCGGACGCGGTCGACATGCTTTCCCGCATCGCCCACAAGCATGTCTCGCTCGGCATCACCCCGGACCAGTACGAGATCGTCTACCACTACCTCTTCGCCGCCATCGGCAAGGTGCTCGGTGACGCTGTGACCCCCGAGGTCGCCGAGGCCTGGACCGAGGTCTACTGGCTGATGGCCCATGTCCTCATCGACGCGGAGAAGGATCTCTACGCCACCGCCGACGTGACTCCCGGTGACGTCTTCCGGGATGCCGTTCTCGTGGCCCGCCGCGATCTGTCCGACCGGGTCACCGAGTTCACCTTCGAGGTTCCGGACGCCCCGGGCGCCTTCACCGCCACGAAGGCCGGCCAGTACACCTCCCTCGGTGTGACCATGGGCGACGGTGCCCGGCAGCTGCGCCAGTACTCCCTGGTCAACTGGGACGACAAGGGCTTCACCATCGCCGTGCAGCGCGACGGTGAGGTGTCCTCCACCCTGCTGGACTCCACCGCCGTGGGCGACCGGGTGGACGCCACCCTGCCCGCCGGCGACCTCGTCCTGGGTGACTCGGACACCACCCCGGTGGTGCTCGTCAGCTCCGGCATCGGCTCGACCCCGATGGTCGGCATGCTGTCGGCGCTCGTCGCCGGGGCAGGCGCCCGCGACATCACCGTGATCCACTCCGACGTCTCCGAGGAGTCCTACGCGCAGCGTGAGGTCACCAAGGGACTGCTGGACGCACTGGACACCCAGGGCTCCACGGTGCGCCGCCACCGCAGCTACACCGGCGCCGGCGAGCGCGTCCACCTGGACGATCTGGACATCCCGGCCGGTGCCGACTGGTACCTGTGCGGCGGCAACGGCTTCCTGCAGGACATCCGCGCGCAGATCGAGGCGTCCGCTCTGGAGCCGGCCGGCGTGCACTTCGAGCTGTTCTCCCCGAACGACTGGCTGCTGGGGTAGTAGCCTCGGGAGGATGACAGGTTTCGCGTGGCCGCTGCCGTCCTCCGATGTCGTCGGCGATCTGCCCGACGGGGGGACGCTCCGGCTGCGCGCACCGGTCGACGCCGACCTGGACGGTCTCGTGGTTTCTTCACGGGACGCCGGGTCGATCGAGTTCACCCACCTTCCGGAGAACTACTCACGGGAGGACGCCGCCCTGTTCCTCCGGTCGATGCTCTACAACCCGGAGGCGATGCTCTGGATCGTCGACGACCCGGACAACGCCTGGCATTTCGGCGGCACCCTGGAGGTCCGCCTGGTCAACCGGGCCGGGGCGGTGGTCGAACTGGGGTACACGACGTCACCGCACCTCCGCGGCCGGGGACTGATGACCGCGGTGGTCGCGCTGATCACCGAGTTCCTCTTCGACTACGGGGTGCACCGGGTGCAGATCAAGGCGAACCCGGAGAACACGGCGTCCTGCAGGGTGGCACTGTCCGCCGGATTCCACCGTGAGGGGACTCTGCGGGACGCCGAATACCTGCGGGGTCAGTGGAACGACCTCGACATTTTCTCGCGTCTGGAGGGGGACGCCTGACCGGTCAGCGGGCCAGCAGATAACCCGCGGTGCGGGCGACCTCGTCGGCGGTGCCGGCGGCGAGGGTGGTGCGTAGCCGGGTGTCGGCGTCCTGTGCAGTGTACGCCCTGGTCAGGCGGTTCATGTGCTGGACGGGATACATGGTCATGGTCCAAGTGAAGACCCTGTCACCGTGTCAGGGTCAAGTGCCTGACGGACTCTTTACCGCGGATGACTAGACAGCTTGGTCTAGGTGGTGCTACTCTCGTCGACGTTGATCAAGAAGCTCACTGAGCGGTCCACGGTTCCCGTCCCGACGGGAACTGCAGAGATCGCCCGGCTCCGGACGGAATCAGTGGCTGGCAACCGTGTCGCGTACATCGGTGCCCCCGAGAGAGATCAGCCCCGCGGACCGTCGGTCCACGAGGAAACTGCGAATCCAAGGAGCACCATGCGTTCAACGCACTGCACCCTGCACACCCCCGGACACAGTGTCCATTACATCCAGGGCCGTCAGATCACCGACTTCGCCCGTCATTACCCCGACCGCTGCGATGCCGTCACGGTCACCGACCTCGGTGCCGGCTGGTTCGAGACGGAGATCGGCGGGGAGACCCGGCTCGGCTGGAATCACGACCACGACCTGGTCACGGATGTCGCGCGCGACTCGGTCCTGGGCGAGGTGGTCCACGTCCCCGACTTCGACGCCCTGGTCCGGTGGGTCAGCGGTTCCGGCACCGCCGGTAACTCCGGCACCTCCGGCACCGTCCTCATTCCCGCCTGGAGCGATGTGCGCCCCTGCGTCGCCGTCGACGGCGGCTCCTTCGTGTACCGGGAGGTGCGCGATGAGCGGTGACTCCCTGAAGTCTCACATGCCCCCATGTTCCTCAGAGGCCCCGGGGCACGACATCAACGGGATGTGGGCGTGGAAGGTCGCCTGCCGGTACATCAGGGAACATCCGGAGGAGTGTGTTCCCGTCCGGGTCGAGGATGTCGGAGACGGTTGGTTCGACGTGATCTTCGACGGCTGGACCAGGAAAGCCTGGAACCACGACCCGGATCGCGTGGCGAACATCGCCGGACGCACGGTGGCGCTCCACTGCCCGAAGTACGACATCATCGGCGCATTCGGTCACACATCCGGTGACGACGGTCCGGTGGGTAGCACCCTCCAGGTCATCCGTCCGGCATGGGGCGGTGGAGCGCCCTGCCCCCGCGGTCTCGTCGATCCGGAGGTCCGGGCCCGTGACTATGGCCACGGCCGGTCGGTCACGAGAGGCTGACCCCGGGTTCGGCTGGACAGTCAGTCCCGCTCGAAGACGATGACCACGCCCTCGACGCCACCGGGCCCCATCCGGCCCTTGACGTCGAGGGAGGTCATCGACTTGTAGCGCCAGCCGTCGGCGGCGTACCTGTTCAGTTCCTTCTCGAGCTTCTTCGCCGACATTTTGCCGCCGATGAGACCTTCACGCAGTTCCACGACCTTGTATTCCATGGCCCGACTCTACCGACGACCGCGGTACCGCAGCAGACAGGGAGAATCACGATGAGCACGACCGATGACGACGAGATGGTGTGTGGTGGGGTAGGTGGTGGGCACAACGGTCCACTGCGCTGGCCGCCGCGGGGTCCGTTGGACGCCGAGGGATTCGTCGATGCCCGCATCCTGTTCACTGACGGCCAGTAGATGGAGGTCCTCGTCGACCACGAACGCCGTCTCGGTTGGAACTGCTGTCCGGACCGTGTCAGGCACTTCGCGGAGATCGCTGCGGTGAATCCCTGCGTCTACCATCCCGGGCGCAACCTGCTCGCGACCGATGCCGCGGAGGGCGGCAGGTACTTCCTCAGTCCGGGGTGGGTCGGTCCCACACCGTGTCCTCTGGTCCACCGCAGTATCTGGGACTGAGCCTGCACCGTGTCCTTTTCTACGCCCTACCTGCCATGCAGTAGGCTGGATGACCGTGACTGACCAGAAGCAGAATCCCCAGACCACAGACGACGCAGCCGCCGCCGACCTCCCTGAGCAGCTGAAGATCCGCCGCGAGAAGCGTGCGCGCCTGCTGGCCGAGGGGAAGGACGCCTACCCGGTCGTCGTCGACCGCACCCGCACCCTCTCCGAGATCCTCGCGGCCTATGCGGTCCTCCCGAAGGATGAGGAGGAGGCTGCCGCCGTCGAGCGCGTCGAGGGCGTCACCTACCTCGCGCCGGGTGAGGAGACCACCGACGAGGTCGGCGTCGCCGGCCGCGTCATCTTCGTGCGCAACACCGGCAAGCTCGCCTTCGCCCGCCTGCAGGAGGGCGACGGCACCCAGATGCAGGCCATGCTGTCGCTGGCCGAGGTGGGGGAGGACGCCCTGGCGTCCTGGAAGACCGACGTCGACCTCGGTGACATCGTCTTCGTCCACGGACGCGTCGTCGCCTCCCGTCGAGGCGAGCTCTCCGTCATGGCGGACGCCTGGTCCATGGCCTCCAAGTCGCTGCGTCCGCTCCCGGTCGCGCACAAGGAGATGAGTGAGGATTCCCGGATCCGTCACCGCTACACCGACCTCATCATGCGCGAGCAGGCCCGGACGAATGCGCTGACCCGTATCAAGGTCATGCGTGCGCTGCGCAACGCCCTGGAGCGTCGTGGTTTTCTCGAGGTCGAGACCCCGATGCTGCAGACCCTGCACGGCGGCGCCGCCGCCCGCCCCTTCGAGACGCACTCCAACGCTCTCGACATCGACCTCTTCCTGCGTATCGCCCCGGAGCTCTACCTCAAGCGCTGCGTCGTCGGCGGTATCGACAAGGTCTTCGAGGTCAACCGCAACTTCCGCAACGAGGGCGTGGATTCCTCCCACTCCCCGGAGTTCGCCATGCTGGAGACCTACCAGGCCTACGGCACCTATGACACCGGTGCGCAGCTGATCCACGACATCATCCAGGAGATCGCGGTCGAGGTCTTCGGTTCCACCACCGTCACCCTCGTCGACGGCACCGAGTACGACTTCGGCGGCGAATGGCGCGTCATGGAGATGTACCCCTCCCTCAATGAGGCGCTGGGACGCAAGTTCCCGGAGCAGACCGCGGTCACCGAGGTCACCATCGACTCCACCGTCGAGGAGCTCAAGGCCCTGGCGAAGGTCATCGGCCTGGATGTCCCGGCCAAGGGCGGCTGGGGCCACGGCAAGCTCGTCGAGGAGATCTGGGAGCACCTGTGTGAGGACCAGCTCTACGGGCCGGTCTTCGTCCGTGACTTCCCGGTGGAGACCTCCCCGCTGACCCGTCAGCACCGGTCCAAGCCCGGTGTGACCGAGAAGTGGGACCTCTACGTCCGTGGCTTCGAACTGGCCACCGGCTACTCCGAGCTGGTCGACCCGGTCATCCAGCGTGAGCGCTTCGAGGATCAGGCCCGCCTGGCCGCCGACGGCGATGACGAGGCCATGGTCCTCGACGAGGACTTCCTCGCGGCGATGGAGCAGGGGATGCCGCCGACCTCCGGTAACGGCATGGGTATCGACCGACTCCTCATGGCCCTGACCGGCCTCGGGATCCGCGAGACCGTACTGTTCCCGATGGTGAAGCCGGAACGTTCCTGACAGAATATTTTCCCCCGGGCGGGGGTGTCTTCGCTCTGTGACCTCCGGCACTGCCGGAAAAAATGTGACGCGGGTCATGATGCATGGCTATGATGAATTCATCACTATTCATCCGTCACTGTCCCAGACAGCGAAAGGTAGCTGCCCGCCATGAGCGACCGAAGCAAGCGGAACGACTCCACGCCCGGCCTGAACACCATCAAGCGCGACGCCACCGGCGCCGTGATGCGGGTCCTGACCCGTTTCACCGGTTCCGACCTCGCGCAGAAGTACGGTCTCGGTGAAAAGGTCGACCGCGTGGCCTACGAGTCCACCAAGGGTGGAATGCGCACCCTCGGTGCCATCAACCGCCAGTTCAAGAAGTCCAAGGGTTCCGGCAAGCCGGTCCGCCTGGAGAACCAGCCGACCGACGCCGCTGAGGGGGGCGCCGCCGCCGAGTCCGCCGAGTCCTCCAAGCCGGCCAAGGTCCTCTTCGACCTCACCCCGACCGAAGACCAGGAGATGCTGGTCGGCGCGGTCCGCGAGTTCGCCGAAGACCAGCTCCGCCCGGTGGCCTCCGAGGCCAACGAGGCTGCCGTCACCTCCGCCGAGGTTCTCGCAGCCGCCGCCGAGCTCGGCATCTCCCTGATCAACCTCCCGGAGGAGTACGAGGGTCTCGCCACCGAGTCCGCCGCCACCACCGGTGCCATGGTCGCCGAGGCCCTGGCCTTCGGTGACATGGGTCAGGCTGTCGCGATCCTGGCTCCGGCCGGTGTCGCCAACACCATCACCAACTACGGTGACGACGCCCAGCAGAAGACCTACCTGCCGGAGTTCTCCGGCGAGAACGTCCCGGTCTCCGCGGTCATCGTCAACGAGCAGCGTGCCCTGTTCGACCCCTTC
>NHCFD04200__coassemble_446_pt1 | contig 14397 bp, 9 predicted proteins | sample NHCFD04200__metabat2_high_PE_017 | metagenome-assembled genome bin NHCFD04200 | reverse complement strand
AGCAGCCTGGGCAACCCGAGCGGTCCGACCGTCTCTACCCGGATCCGGACCTCACGCCGGCCCCGGGCACCGGACGCGCCTGGAGCGTCCCGGACCGGGATCCGCACAGTCCCGCCGTGCTGCGCCGCCGGCGTGGCCCGGACCTGCGGCTCGTCCCGGTCGCTCTCGCAGTCTGGCTGTCGGTCACTCTCTCCGTGGTCACGAGGACGCCGTGGCCACCGCTGCTCACCGGCATGCCGGTCCTGGTCGGTGGTGTGGTTGTCGTGGCGCGACGGTGGGGACGTCGAGGTCATCGCCGACCCGGCTTCACCGGCACCCGGGCTGCTGCGCTGCGCACCGGCGTGCTCGCCGGACTGTGTGCCGCGGTGTGGTCGGCACGGGCGGCCTGGCTGGTCCACCGGGCAGACCGGCACCCGTGGCTCACCGGGACCTCCCGCCGGTTCAGTGGGGTCCTCGAACTGGCCGGCGCACCGAAGCGGCTCACCGGAGGAAGTCTGCTGGCACCGGTCGATGTCCCTGACCTGGGCACGGTGCCGCTGTTCATCTCCCCGGCCGATACCCCGGCCGAAATTCCGGGCGACACCCCGACCGGAACCGACCCGCTCGACGCGATCCTCGACCTCCAGCCGGGGGCGGAACTGGCGGTCACGGCGACGGTCCGGGCGTCCGACCGTCCCGGCATTGCCCCGGTGACGCTGTCGGCGGTCACCGCACCGGAGCCCGCCGACGGGCCCGACGGCATCTCCGCGGTGACAGCTCATCTGCGCGACGGACTGCGGAATGCTGCGTCCCACCTTCCCGACGGCGCCTCTGACCTGGTGCCGGGCATGGTCGTCGGCGATGTCGGTGGGCAGGATCCCGCCACCCGCACCGAGTTCCTCGCCACCGGTCTCTCGCACCTGACCGCTGTCTCCGGGGCGAATCTGGCGATCGTCTCCGGCGGGGTGCTGGTGCTGGCCGGTGCCCTGGGCGCGGGCAGACGGATACAGGTCATCCTCGCCGCGGTCTGTCTCGTGGCGTTCGTCGTGCTCGTCGGCCCGGAACCGAGTGTGCTGCGTGCCGCGGTCATGGGGTTGGTCGGCCTGGTCGCCGTGGTCAGCGCCCGCCGGACCCACGGATTCGCGGCCTGCTCGGCGGCGGTACTGCTGCTCCTGCTCATCGACCCCGGCCTCGCGGTGGAATACTCTTTCATCCTCTCGGTCGTGGCGACGGTCGGCATCGTGGCCGTCGCACCTCTGATCTCCCGGCGCCTGCTGCAGTATATGGCGGACCGGAGGACCGACCATCGCACCCCGGTCGGCTGGCAGCGCAACCTCTGTCAGCTCATCGGGGTGAGTCTCGCCGCCGATGTCGTCACCGCACCGGTCATCGCCCACATGACAGGGGTCATCTCGCCGACTGCCGTGGTGGCGAATCTGCTCGTCGGACCCGCCGTGCCCGTGGTGACGGTGGTCGGCATGGTCGGTGCCCTGCCTGCGGGGGTGTGGGTGCCTGCCGGTGCGGCGGTGTTGTGGATCTGCGCGCCCTGCGCGATGTGGATCACGCAGGTCGCGCACATCCTCGCCAGGGTTCCGGTGCTGTCGACGACCGCGGGCTGGTGGGCGGTGGTGGCCGTCGCGACTGTCGGGACAGCCCTGGTCACGGTGGTGGTCTCGGCCCGGTGGCGCACGACCGCTGCCGGCGTCCTCGGTATGGCGCTGGTGGTCGGGGCACTGGCCTGGCGGAGCGGAACGCTGACCGCCGGGCCGTACCCCACTCCTGCGGCCACGTCACGCTTCGGTGCAGGCATCGACCGGACCTGGGCCGAGAACCTCGACGAGGTGACCGACTGGCGGATCGGGGTGCGGTGGACCGACGACGGTCCTGAGCTGCTGAGCCCTGGCGGCCACGGAGCCGACACCGTGCAGGTCATCACCCTGCCCGACGATGAGAGCATCCTGCGTCATGAACAGGCGGCCTCCGGCACGCAGCGTCCTGACCTGTACGTGGTGACCGCCTGCGGACGCTCCCGCGGCATGCCCAGCATGACCCCCGGCGGCGTCCCCGTGGCCTACCCCTGCCGCGACGGAACAGTGCTGCTCGCCGACGACGGACTGCACGCCTCGGGGCAGGGGTGAGCTGGTCCGGTGCGCTGTCTACTATGGCGGGCATGGCTCCAGCGTCTTCCGTGTCATCCACGCGCCCGTCGGCCACCGCACACGTGTACCTCATCGTCGGCGGGGACGACTTCCTCGCTGAGCGACGGCGCACCACGATCGTCGAGGAAGCCAGGCGCTCCGCCGGCAACTCCGACCTGCCGGTGGAGATGCGCAAGGTCAGCGAGATCGACGCCGGGGAACTGGCCGAACTGCTCAGCCCGTCCCTGTTCGCCGAGGACCGTATCGTCGCGGTCACCGGACTGGCCGAGGCATCCAAGGACACCGCCGGACTCATCGAGGCCGCCGTCGCCGATCCCGCGCCGGGCGTGGTCCTGATCCTCCAGCACTCCGGCAAGGGACGCCAGAAGGCACTGGTCACCAGCCTGCCGAAGAAGGCACCCACCGGTGCCCTGCAGGTGCTCTCCGCCGAGGAACTCAAGGGCCGGGAACGTGCGGGTTTCATCGACGCCGAATTCCGGGACGCCGGGGTGCGCGTCAGCCCGGACGTCACCGAGGCTCTGCTGGACGCCGTGGGTACGGACCTGCGTGAACTGGCCAGTGCCGTCAGTCAGCTCGTCTCCGACACCGGCGGGAAAGTCACCGCCGCCGCGGTCCACCGCTACTACCAGGGCTCGGCCGAGGTCTCCGGCTTCGATGTCGCCGAGTACGCCGTGTCCGGGCGGACCGACCAGGCGGTGGGGGCGGCGCGCCGGGCACTGCAGCTGGGCGTCCCGCATGTGCTGCTGGCCTCCGCACTGTCCGGGATGGTGGGGGACATCGCCAAGGTGCACGGGGTGGGACGGATCAACGCCCGTGCCCAGGCGGCGGAGTTCGGCATGCCGCCGTGGAAGCTGGAGAAGACCGTCCGGCTGGCACGGGCGTGGACGGCGGCCGGGGTCGCCGCCGCAGTCCAGGTCGTCGCGGAGCTGGACGCCGGGGTGAAGGGCTGGGCGGCGGATCCCGAGTACGCGGTTGAGGATGCTGTCAGACGCATTTCCGTTCTCGCACGGGGGTAACCACTGTCACCCCCACAAGGGTGTTTCGCGGCACAGTTTCCGGGGTGGTCGCGGAGGGGATCTGCCGTTCATCCAGGGGGTATGCGGAAACTTGCCCGAATGAGGGGGTAGTCAGCAGGGGTGAATATGTGGTTTATTCCGCTGAATCCGGGCATACAGTGGAACTCGGGACTTACCCCCACGTTCTTCACTCGAAGGAGCAGACAATGAACCCCCGGACCCGGGTACTCACAGGGACGGTGCTCGCCCAACTTGGACTGGGCACCGTCTACTCGTGGTCTATCCTCAACCCCGCACTGGCCGACAAGTACGACACGAAGACCTTCAGCATTGCGATCACCTTTTCGATCATGATGATCTGTCTGTCGGTCTCCACCCTGACGATCAACTGGCTGCAGGCGAAGTTCGGCGTCCGCAATGTGCTTGTCGCCTGCGGCGTGGTCCTGGCCGTCGGCCTGTTCCTCTCCGCGTTCATGCCGAATGTCATCCTGCTGTACCTCACCGCCGGCGTCATGGTCGGCATCGCGGACGGCATCGGTTACCTGCTCAGCCTGACCAACTGCCTGCGCTGGTTCCCGGAGAAGTCCGGCACCATCTCCGGCATCTGCGTCGGCGCCTACGGTCTGCCCGCCTTCATCCTCCCGCTCGTCGTCACCCCGGTGCTCGGCGACGCCGAGGACGGCTACCCCGGACTGCGGACCTGCTTCATCCTCTGGGCGGTCATCGCCGCCGTGCTCATCGTCGTCGGTGGTCTGCTCCTGGCGGACGCCCCGGAGATCCCGCACTCCGACACCCCGTCCTCCGGCGAGTACAGCCTGACCCAGATGCTGCGTAAGCCGCAGGCCTACCTGCTCTTCTGGGGCATCACGGCCTTCTGCTTCGCGGGCCTGTTCATCATCGGTAACGCCGGAGGCGCCGCCGCGGACGCCGCCGACCCGAAGAAGTACCTCATCGGCACCACCGTCACCCTGGTCTCCCTGGTGGCGCTGGCGAATACCGCGGGACGCTTCCTCTTCGGCTGGCTCTCCGACCACGTCACCCGCACCCTCATCGTCGCCTGCTCGCTGACCGTGCTGACCATCATGTCGGTGGTCGTCGGCCTGGCCTGGCGTCCGGAACCGTGGCTCTACATCCTCGCCTTCCTGCTCTTCGGCGCCGCCTTCGGTGGCTGCATCACGATCTACCCGACGATCGTCGGCGACTACTTCGGCCACAACAACCAGGCGAAGAACTACTCGATCATCTACCAGGGGTTCGCCTGCGGCGCGGTCATCACCCTGATCTTCAACACCCTGATGTCCAATGACGCCCTCGAGTTCGGCACCGCCCTGCTCATCGGCTCCGTCTTCCTCGCGATCGGCGCGGTCATCCTCTTCCTGGTCAAGGCCCCCGGCCCGCCGCCCGCAGAGGACGCCGCCACCACCGCAACCCCTGAATCCGTCAACGTCTAGCAAAGGACAGTGACCACAAATGTCTGACACCACAGCAACCGCCCCGGTCGTCGACTTCGCCGCCATCAAGGCCGGCCTCGGCGAGGACTACGACAACCCCTTCCAGGTCCTCGACGAGAACCACCAGGTCGTCAACCAGGAGGTCTTCGACACCTTCACCGACGACGAACTCGTCCACTTCATGGAGATCATGCTCCGCGAGCGCATCCTCCACGAGCAGACCACAGTCTTCTCCAAGCAGGGACGCCTCGGCTTCTACGCCCCGACACTCGGCCAGGAGGCCAGCCAGCTCGGCAGCGTCACCGCCTTCCAGCCGCAGGACTACCTCTTCCCGAGCTACCGTGACCTGCCGCAGATGATCGAGCACGGCGCGATCACCCCGGCCCAGGGCTACCTCTGGTCCCGCGGTCACGTCCAGGGCAACCGCATGGCCGACGGTCACCGCAGCTGGTTCCCGCAGATCATCATCGGCGCGCAGCACATCGCCGCCGCCGGCGCGGCGCTCGGCCTCAAGAAGAACGGGGAGGACGCCGTGGCGTTCTCCTACTCCGGCGACGGATCGACCTCGCAGGGTGACACCTACGAAGGACTGAACTTCGCCGGTGCCTTCCAGGCCCCGCTCGTCATGATCATCCAGAACAATGGCTGGGCGATCTCCGTGCCGCGCGACTACCAGACCCACACCCGCACCCTGGCCCAGAAGGCCGTCGCCGCCGGCGTCCCGTCGGTGCAGGTCGACGGCATGGACATTCTCGCCGTCCACGCCGTGGCCAAGGCCGCCCGTGACTTCGCCGCCGCCGGCAACGGCCCGGTGATGATCGAGACCCTGACCTACCGCTTCGGTGCCCACTCCTCGGCCGGCGACGACCCGTCCCGCTACCGCACCCACGAGCAGGAGCAGCCCTGGTTCGACAAGGACCCGCTGAACCGCCTGCGTGAGCTGCTCACCGAGAAGGACCTGTGGTCCGCCGAGCACGAGGCCGAGCTGAAGGACGCCTACAAGAAGGAGTTCCGCGCCGCCATCAAGGAGGCGGAGGCAGCTCCGCACCAGACCGTCACCGAGTTCCTCACCAACACCTTCGAGGAGCCCACACCGAACATCGTCAAGCAGCTGGAAGAAGCGGCTGCTGCAGAGGCTGAGGAGAAGTAACCATGACCACCATGAGCTACATCGAGGCCGTCACCAGTGCCCTCGACAACGTTCTCGCGGAGGATCCGAAGACCCTCATCTTCGGCGAGGACGTCGGTAAGAACGGCGGCGTCTTCCGCGCCACCCAGGGGCTCCAGGACAAGTTCGGCGAGGACCGTGTCTTCGACACCCCGCTGGCGGAGTCCGGCATCCTGGGCCTGTCGATCGGACTGGCCGCCACCGGATGGCGTCCGATCCCGGAGATCCAGTTCTCCCCGTTCTCCTTCGAGGCCGCGGATTCGCTGATCGGGCAGATGTCCCGCAACCGCTTCCGTACCGCCGGCGACATCGCCCAGCCGATCACCGTGCGTTCCCCGTACGGCGGCGGCACCCACACCGCCGAGCTGCACTCCGACAGCATCGAGCACGTCTTCGCCGGCGTCCCCGGTCTGCGCGTGGTCGCCCCGTCCTCCGCCTATGACGCCAAGGGGCTGCTGGTCTCGTCGATCGAGAACAATGACCCTGTCCTCTTCCTCGAGCACCTCAAGCTCTACCGCTCGATCAAGGAGGACGTCCCGGAGGACATCTACCGCATCCCGCTGGACAAGGCGAACGTCGTCCGGCAGGGCACCGACATCACCCTCGTCGCCTACGGTGCGATGGTCCATGAGTGCGTGAAGGCCGCCGAGGAACTGGCCAAGGACGGGATCGCCGCCGAGGTCATCGACCTGCGCACCATCTCGCCGATCGACACGGACACCATCTTCGCCTCCGTCGACAAGACCTCCCGCCTCGTCGTCGTCCAGGAGGCACAGAACATGGCCGGTGTCGGCGCCCACGTCGTCACCGAAGTCGCGGAGAACCGGATCCTGTCGCTGGAGGCCCCCATCGGACGCGTCTCCGCCCCGGACTCGGTCTACCCCTTCGCCGTCGACGAGCACGCCTGGCTGCCGGACGCATCCAAGATCGTCGCCAAGGCCCGCGAAGTCCTGAGCTACTAGGAGCACATCATGGCTTATTCATTCATCATGCCGGAGCTGGGCGAAGGCCTGGCCGAGGGAACCATCTCCAACTGGCTGGTCGCCGAGGGCGACACGGTCGAGGAGGATCAGGACCTCGTCGAGATCGAGAACGACAAGGCGGTCACCGAACTGCCCTCACCGGTTGAGGGCACCGTCGAGAAGATCAACTTCGGACCCGGCGACGTCGCCAAGGTCGGTGACGTTCTCATCGTCATCGACGACGGGTCGCCGGACACCGAAGCCGACGCCGTCGAGGACGCCTCCCACCCGGCCGTCATCGCCGACGCCACCGCCCACGAGGAGCATTCCGCCAAGGGCGGCGCCGATGAGGCGGTGACGGCACAGGAGAACCCGGTCAACCGGCAGACCCGACCGGCCGCCCCCACCGAACCGGGCACGACACCGACCGAGGTCGCACCGCTGCGCAACGATGGTGACCCGGCTGTCGCCGCGGCCGAGGGGACCCGCGTCCTCGCGATGCCGGCGGTGCGCCGTTACGCCCGCGAGCGTGACGTGGACATCACCACGGTCGTCCCGACCGGAGCCCACGGCCACGTCACCCGCGGTGACATCGACAAGGCATACGGTGCGCCGAAGGCCGCCGACACCGAGGCAGCCACAGAGATCGCTCCCGCGCAGGACGCCGCGGCGTCCTCCCCGGTCGCCGCCGCACCCGCGCCGGTGCGTCCGACCGAGGGCGACCGCCGCGAGGCCTACGCGGGTATCCCGGCGGCCACCGGCCGGGCGATGTCCGCCTCCCACGCGACGATCCCGCCGGTCACCAACTTCGGCGAGGTCGAGGTCTCCGCGCTGCTCAAGCTGCAGAAGAAGTACAAGGAGCACGCTGCCGAGCAGGACGTGCACCTGACCGTCCTGCCGTTCATCGTCAAGGCGCTCGTCGCCGCGATGAAGAAGTACCCGGTGCTCAACGGCGCGCTGGACACGGAGACCAACGAGATCGTCTACCACGCGGCCTGCAATGTCGCAATCGCCACCGACACCCCGCGCGGGCTCTACGCCCCGGTGGTCAAGGACGCCGACCGCGCCAATGTCCTCGAGATCGCCAGGGTCATCGGCGACAACGCCGGCAAGGCGGCCGAGGGCAAGCTGTCCGCGGACGACATGTCCGGCGCCGGCGTCACCGTGAGCAACCTCGGCGGTGTCGACGGCGGCTGGTTCACCCCGATCATCAGTGTCGGGCAGTCCGCCATCCTCGGTGTGGGACGCGCGGTCAAGGCGCCCTACGTCAACGACGACGGTGAGCTGGCTGTCGGCAGGATGATGAAGCTCTCGCTGACCTACGACCACCGCATCATCGACGGCGTGCGCGGCCAGGAGATCCTCAACACGGTCATGCGGCTGCTGCACGACCCGAACCTGCTGGTCATCGAAGGTTAGGAGAACAGTCATGGCCAAGGAACTGGAACAACACGGCACCGTCATCATCGGTGCAGGCCCCGGCGGTTACGTCGCCGCGATCCGTGCGGCGGAACTCGGGCAGCAGGTCACCGTCATCGAGGAGTCCGACACCCTCGGCGGCATCTGCCTCAACGTCGGCTGTGTGCCGTCGAAGGCACTGATCTCGGCCGGCAAGCGGCTGAGCCAGGCGCAGGACTCCACCATGTACGGGATCACCACCGGTGAGGTCTCCTTCGACTTCACCGCCCTGCAGGACTGGAAGCAGCACAAGGTCGTCGACCGGATGACCAAGGGCATTGAAAGGCTGTTCGCCAAGCACGGGATCGAGGTTGTCCGCGGCTCGGCGATGCTGGTCAGCGACACCGAGATCCAGATCATGCCGGCGGGGCCGCAGCAGTTCATGAGTGTCACCGAACCGCGGCGGATCGCCTTCACCGACCTGATCATCGCCACCGGCTCGCGCCCGGTGGAGATCCCCGGCTTCCAGATCAGCGGACGCGTCATCGACTCGACCGGCGGGCTGGGTCTGGAGAGTCTGCCGAAGGAGCTCGTCGTCATCGGCGGCGGGTACATCGGCACCGAACTCGCCGGCGCCTACGCCGACTTCGGTACCCACGTCACCATCCTCGAGGGCACCGACCAGATCCTCCCCGGGTTCGAGAAGGACCTGGTGAAGGCCGTCGTCAAGAAGCTGAAGTCCAAGGGCGTCACCGTGCTCACCGGGGTGCGCGCCAAGCACTCCGAGCAGCGCGCGGACGAGGTCACCGTCACCTACGCCACCAAGGGCGGCGAGGAGAAGAAGGTCACCGCCGACTACTGCATGATCACCGTCGGAAGGACGCCGAACACCGACTCCCTCGGGCTGGACGCCACGGGTGTGGAGCTCGACAAGCACGGCCTCATCAAGGTCGACGAGCGCGGCTTCACCGGTGTGGACCACATCTGGGCGGTCGGTGACGTGACCATGGGCCCGGCTCTGGCGCACATGGCCTTCATGGAGGGCAAGACCGCCGCCGGTGCCATCGCCGGACGCCCGGACGCCAACGAGTACTTCGCCGTGCCGGCGGTGTGCTTCTCCGACCCGGAGATCGCGACGGTCGGCATGACCGTGGCGGAGGCGGAGAAGAACGGGCTGACCGTGCACGCCTCCCAGTTCCCCTTCGCCGGCAACGCCCGTGCCGTGTCCCTGGGTGAGGGCGAGGGCTTCGTCCGCCTGGTCTCGACGATCGACACCGGCACGCTCGTCGGTGCGCAGATCGTGGGTCCGGGTGCCTCCGACCTGATCTCGGAGCTGTCCGTGGCGGTGAACTGCCAGCTCAACGTCGAGGACATCGCCCTGACGATCCATCCGCACCCGACGCTGGGTGAGCCGGTGGCCGAGGCCGCGGACATCGCGATCGGTCTGCCGACGCACCTGTAGGGCTCTCTGCAGGACGCGTGCAGGACGCGCGCTGGACGCCTGCAGGACGCCCGCAGCGCGCCGGGCAGGGACGACCGCCACCGCGGCGGGGGTAGCGAAATGCACCCCCGCTGTGATGGCGGTCGTCGTCATGTTCAGGGGGCGCCACCTCTGCAGACGGGGGAGTTGTCAAGTATGTGTGCACACCTATGTTGATAGAAGGGTCGCCCGGGTGTGGGGGAGCGGCCTAGCGTAGGCCGCGTCGCCGCCGATGTGACCCCGGGCACAAAAACCTTGCACTGTGACCCTTCTCGGTACCTCGGCGGCGCGACCCCCTGTTTCTACCGTTGCATCCCCTCCGAGAGGACCTTCCTTGTCTGCTCCGACGATCGACCGTACCGACCTCAACAACCGCGTCCTCACCTGGTTCGCTGACTTCGCCGACGCCCTGGCGACCCCGGATGCCGAGGCCGCCGCCTCCGCCACCGCCGACCTGTTCGTCGAGCAGGGTTACTGGCGTGACCTCACCACCTTCACCTGGAACCTGCACACCGCAGAGGGCCGGGAGAGTATCGAGGACCTGGTCAAGGGCACCCACGGCACCGGCAACCTCACGATCAGCAACATCGAGATCGACCGGGACGCCGTCGTGGAGGACGCTGCCGACGGAGACGGCGAGGACATCTTCGCCTTCGTCACCTTCGAGAACCGGGTCGTGAAGTCACGGGCGCTGATCCGTCTGAAGAACGAGGGCACCGAGGACGCCCCGGTCGACAGGTGCTGGACCCTGCTGACCTCCGCCCGTGAGCTGCACGCCCGCCCGGAGAAGAAGGGGCGCAACCGGATCAAGGGTGCCGAGCACGGACCTCACGCCGACCCGCGCAACTGGGCGGACCGCCGGGCCGAGCGGCGCGAGAACCTCGGCTACTCCGAGCAGCCGTATGTCCTCATTGTCGGTGGTGGTCAGGGTGGCATCGCCCTGGCGTCCCGCCTGAAGCGACTCGGTGTGCCGACGCTGGTCGTGGAGAAGTCCGCCCGCCCCGGTGACCAGTGGCGCGGCCGGTACCACTCCCTGTGCCTGCACGACCCGGTCTGGTACGACCACCTGCCCTACCTGCCGTTCCCGGACGACTGGCCGATCTTCACGCCCAAGGACAAGATGGGCGACTGGCTGGAGCACTACACCGGCATCATGGACCTCGACTACTGGAACAACACCAGCTGCGAGCGGGCGTCCTACGACGAGGCGTCCGGCACCTGGGAGGTTGTCGTCGACCGGGACGGTGAGCAGGTCGTGCTGCACCCCGAGCAGCTCGTGATGGCCACCGGCATGTCCGGTATCGCCAACAAGCCGACCTTCCCCGGCCAGGAGAAGTTCCGTGGCGAGATCCGTCACTCCTCGGAGCACCCCGGCGGTGAGGTGGACAAGGGACGCCGCGTGGTCGTGCTCGGCGCGAACAACTCCGCCCATGACATCTGCGCCGACCTCTACGAGAACGGTGCGCACCCGGTGATGATCCAGCGGTCGCCGACCTACATCGTCAACTCGGACATGTTCATCAAGTACGTGACCAGCCCGCTGTACTCCGAGGAGGCGGTGGAGGCCGGCATCGACACCGACACCGCCGACCTGCTGTTCGCGTCCTGGCCGTACAAGCTGCTGCCGCTGGGACAGCGTGTGGCCTCCGACGGCATCCGCGAGGAGGACGCGAAGTTCTACGCCGACCTGGAGAAGGCCGGATTCATGGTCGACTTCGGTGAGGACGAGACGGGACTGTTCCTGAAGTACCTGCGCCGCGGCTCGGGCTACTACATCAACGTCGGTGCGTCCCAGCTGGTCATCGACGGGTCCATCGAGGTCCACTCGCAGGTCGGCATCGACCACTACACCGAAGACGGTGTGGTGCTCACCGACGGCACCGAACTGCAGGCCGACGTGGTCGTCCTGGCCACCGGCTACGGCTCGATGAACGGCTGGGCCGAGCGGCTGATCAGCCCCGAGGTCGCCGACAAGGTCGGCAAGTGCTGGGGCCTCGGCTCGGAGACCGCCAAGGATCCGGGCCCGTGGGAGGGCGAACTGCGCAACATGTGGAAGCCGACCCAGCAGGAGAACCTGTGGTTCATGGGTGGCAACCTGCACCAGGGCCGTCACTACTCCCGCTACCTGTCGCTGCAGCTCGCGGCGCGGCATGAGGGGCTGGACACGCCGGTGTACGCACTGGCTCCCTCCTACCACGAGAAGTAGGGACTGACTGCAGCCCGTCACGCTCGGGGGCGGCGTCCTACCTGGTCACACCTGATACCCCCCCGGTCGCCCGGGCAACGGTCGTACCCTGGTGCCATGTCTGAGCTCCCCACGTTGCCCACCACCGTCGCCGAACTGCTGTCCACCGTCACTGTCCCGCTGGAGCGTCGCCCGGACGGGGACGTCGTCTCTTCCCGGCCCGTCCATGATCCCGCGACCGGCCAGGTCATCGGCCTGGCCCCGGTTCACGGCGCCGAGGAGGTCGATGAGGCCGTCGCGGTGGCCAGGGACATCCAGCCCGAGTGGGCGTCCTGGTCCCCGGCGGAGCGCGCCGAGGTGCTGAACCGCGCGGCGGACGCCGTGGACGCCGTCGCCGGACCACTGGCCGAACTGCTCAGCCGGGAGACCGGCAAACCGCTCAACGGTCCGAACGCCCGCTTCGAGGTCGGGGCGTGTTCGGCGTGGCTGCGGACCGCGGCGTCCCTCGAGGTGCCGGAGGAGACGGTGGTCGATGACACGGAGAGCGGGGGGACGCGGGCGACACTGACGTGGCGTCCGGTGGGGATCGTCGGGGCGATCGGCCCGTGGAACTGGCCGATGATGATCAGCATCTGGCAGATCGCGCCGGCGCTGCGGATGGGCAATGCGGTGATCGTCAAGCCCTCGGAGAATACGACGCTGTCCGTCCTCGCGCTGGGCTGGGTGCTCAACCAGGTGCTGCCCGCCGGGGTGCTCACCGTCGTGCCGGGGGAGCGGGAGGTCGGGTCGGTCATCGCCGGGCACCCGGACATCCGCAAGGTGATGTTCACCGGTTCCACCGCGACCGGACGACGCATCGTCGAGGCCAGCGCGGGAAACCTCAAGCGACTGACCCTTGAGCTCGGCGGGAATGACGCCGGTATCGTCCTGCCCGATCTCTTCGACGGCGCCTCACCGGAGCGGCGTCGGGAGATCGCGGAGACCCTGTTCTGGGGAGCGTTCATCAACACCGGTCAGACCTGCGCGGCGCTGAAGCGGCTCTACGTGCCCGACGAGATCTACGACGAGGTCTGCCGGGAGCTGGTGCGCGTTGCCGAGGATGTGCCGATGGGCATGGGGCTGGAGGAGGAGAACCTGCTGGGCCCACTGCAGAACCGGGCGCAGTTCGACATCGTCGACCGGCTCGTGGAAGACGCGAAGGCCTCCGGTGCCACGGTGCTGTGTGGTGGTGACCCGGACCGGGGCGCGCCGGGCAACTTCTACCCGACGACGCTGGTCGCCGATATCGACGGGGACGCCGCGCTGGTCACCGAGGAACAGTTCGGCCCGGCGCTGCCGATCATCCGGTACTCGGATCTGGATGACGCGGTGGCCGAGGCGAACCGGTCGGAGGCCGGGCTGGGCGGGTCAGTGTGGTCGGCGGATCCTGCGGCGGCCCGCGAGGTCGCGGCCCGGCTGGAGGCCGGCACCGTGTGGATCAACAACCACGGTGCGGTTGATCCGCGGATCCCCTTCGGCGGGGTGAAGGGCTCCGGTTACGGCCTGGAGTTCGGGGTCGAGGGGCTCAAGGCGGTGGCTGTGCCACAGGTGATCAACGGGTGACCGGTTCCGGTGACAGTTCGATCCAGTAGCGGCGGATGAGCGTGCCGTCAGGGTTGGTGCGGCGGTCGTCGAGGACACCGCCGTTGGCCTCGATGACGCCGATCGAGCCGGCGTTGTCGTCATCGCAGGTGATCAGGGCTTTGCCGATGCCCCGCTCAGCGAGCAGAGCGAGGGACTGCCGGAGAATTTCGGTGGCGTAGCCACGGCGTCGGTACTCCGGGGCGACGGCGTATCCGATGTGTCCACCGAAGTTGAGCAGGTGGTCGGTGAGGCCGTAGCGGATCGAGGTGCGGCCGATGAGGGTCCTGGTCCCGGCATCGGCGGTGATCTCGGCGAGGAGGAAGTCCGCGGGGACACGGTCCGGCGGGAGGCCGGTGCCCTCGTGCTGGCGTCGGACGCTGTCGAGGAAGTCCATCCAGTCGGCGTTGGTCCCGCTGCCTGTGCCGTCATCATCGGTACCGGGGTCACCGAGGTAGCCGCCGCCGGCGAGGAAGTCGAAGCCGTCCGCGGAAAAGGCGGCGTTGAGCTCGCGGGCGCGGGCCTCGTCGCCGGTGACCGGGAAGCGGAGAGAAAGCGGGGACGTGGACGGGGAAGTCATCGGATTCAGTGTAGGGAAATCACCGGAAGGCCTGCTCCCCCGTGAGCGCCTGGCCGATGGTGAGCTGGTGCATCTCCACGGTGCCCTCGTAGGTCAGCACGGATTCGAGGTTGTTGGCGTGACGCAGCGGGGAGTGGTCCAGGGTGATGCCGGACGCGCCGAGCAGCGTCCGGCATTCGCGGGTGATCTCCAGGGCGACGCGGGTGGAGTTCAACTTGCCGACGCTGATGCGCGGCGGGGTCAGCTGCCCGGCGTCCTTGAGTCGGCCGAGCTGGAGTGCCAGGAGCATCGACTTGTCGAGTTCGACGGTCATGTCGGCGAGCTTGGTCTGGGTGATCTGGAAGCTGCTCAGCGGCCGGTCGAAGACATCCCGGGTGCCGACGTAGTCGATGGCGGTGG
>NHCFD04200__coassemble_425_pt1 | contig 14962 bp, 15 predicted proteins | sample NHCFD04200__metabat2_high_PE_017 | metagenome-assembled genome bin NHCFD04200 | reverse complement strand
CCACCCGTTCCACCCGTTCCACTCCACCCACCCGCACGCGCACGAAGAGGTAGCCAGTGTCCAACCCCAGCGACAGAACCCTCGTCATCATCCCGACCTTCAACGAGAAGGAGAACCTGCCCCTGATCATCGGTCGGGTGCGGGAGGCAGAGCCGGACCGGGTGGACATCCTCGTCGTCGACGACAACAGCCCCGACGGCACCGGAGAGCTCGCCGATGAAATGGCCGCCGCAGACGGCCACATCAACGTCCTGCACCGTGCCGGAAAGGGGGGCCTGTGCGGCGCCTACATCGCCGGTTTCCGCTGGGGTCTGGACGCCGGATACGACGTCATCTGCGAGATGGACGCCGACGGCTCCCACGCTCCCGAACAGCTCCACCTGCTGCTGGAGCAGGTGGACGTCGGTGCTGATCTCGTCATCGGGTCCCGGTATGTCAAGGGTGGGAAGACCGTGAACTGGCCCTGGACGCGCTGGGTGCTGTCCAAGGGCGGCAACCTCTACATCTCCCTGGCACTCGGTGCCGGCCTGTCGGACATGACCGCCGGCTACCGCGCCTACCGTCGCAGCCTCATCGAGCAGTTCAACCTCGACGAGCTGTCCAACGCCGGCTACATCTTCCAGGTCGACCTGGCCTGGCGTGCGGTGCAGGCGGACGCGGACATCCGCGAGGTGCCGATCACCTTCACCGAGCGGGTCATCGGCGAGTCCAAGCTGGACGGCAGCTTCGTCAAGGACAGCCTGCTGGTCGTCACGAAGTGGGGTCTGGCCCACCGTTGGAGCCAGGCGAAGGGCCTCGTGGCGTCCCTGAAGAAGAAGCTGGGACGCTAGGCGGATTCCTCCGGGCGTGGAACAGCCCCCGCACCCTGTACCGGGTGCGGGGGCTGTTCCTGTGTGCTCCTGCGTGCGCGGGAGCCGAAGCGCAGATGTCGCGGGGGTGGACCCTACGACTGCGCCTCCTGCTCCTTGAGCAGCTTCATGGCGTTACGGCGCCGCTTACGCAGCAGCTCGATACGCTCGTCGAGGAGGACATCGAGCTCCTCGATGGACCGCCGCTCGCGCAGCATGTCCCAGTGGGTACGCGGCGGCTTGACGGGCTTGGCCTCCTGGCCCTCACCCTCCACCAGCTTGCCCAGCTGTCCGTTCTTGCACATCCACTCGTTGGGAAGTTCGGCGTCATCGGCGAACGGGACCTCGAAGATCTCGCCGGACTCCGTCCGGTACTTCGCCATGTTGCGTGGGGCCAGGTCATGGTCACGGTCCGTCTCATAGGAGACGGCGCCCATCCTGCTTCCGCGGAGAACGCGATCTGCCATCGCTGCATCATCCTTCCGGTCTCTCGCGTATTGTCAACCCCATAATGTTACCCCATATTCCCGAGAGTTCCCACCGTCGTGCCGAGGACGCACAGCACTGCGCCTGGTGCGGCCGGGAGATCGTACAGACCGGAAGTGGGCGTCGTCGTCGGTACTGCGGCCAGTCCTGCCGCCAGCGCGCCTATGAGCAGCGCCGGGACCTCGCCGGGACGACGGTGCCGGCTGACGCACTGATCCTGCCGCGGTCGGCCGCCGAAGACCTCACCGACCGGCTCTTCGAGCTGCGGTGCGGTGCCGAGGACATCGCTGCGGCGGTGGAGGCGGGGGAGGACCCCGGGGACATTTCCGAGCTGTGCCGGGAACTCGTGGCCCTCGCACGGGCCGCGGAGAAGATCCGGGGTCGGGTGGATGACGCCCGTGGCGCAGGCGACGCCGGTGACGCATAAGAGGTGATGATGTCCCGATGCAGTTCCGCGAGGGGGTGGCAGATAGCATGGAACCCATGCGGAAGGGATTAATCGCGCTGTTCGTGGTCGCCGTGGTCGCGGTGGCGGTCGGCCTCGTGGCGCCACCGGTATACAAGCTGCTCAGCAGTAACGGACTCCAGACGGCGTCCATCGCCGAAGGCTCCGGGGAACCTGCCACGGTAGGTGTCGACGGCCACTGGAAGATCGTCTCCGGTGAGGGGAAGAACCGCACCCAGGCCGGCTACACCTTCGACGAGGTCCTGCCCGGTCAGCGCAAGTCCACCTCCGGGCGCGGTGAAGGTGTCACCGGCGGCCTGGTCGTCAACGACGGAAAGCTGACCGAGGGCAACATCACCGTCGATGTCGAATCCATCGGCTCCGACATCGAGAAGCGTGACATCAACGTCCGCCGCCACATCCTGCAGACCGACGACTACCCCGAGGCGACCTTCGAGATCACCGAGCCGGTAGACCTGTCCGGACTGCCCGACGACGGCACGGTGGACACGGTCACCCTCACGGGCGATCTGACGATGCACGGGCACACCAACCCGGTGACCGCCGACCTCTCGGTGTTGCGGACCGGCGACCACGTCATCGTGGAAGGTAAACTCCCTGTTGTCCGCGAGGACTTCGGTCTTCAGTCACCGCAGTTCGTCGCTTCCCAGATCGCAGCGGAAGGCACCATCGACCTGCTGCTGGTCTTCGCCCAGAAGTAGACCCGGGGACACACCCGGAAGTAGCCGGCAACGGCCCGAACCAAGGAGAACCCTGTGGACCGCACCGTGATGGTCACCACCCGCTGGATCCGGCTGGTGACCCTGGTCGCCTTCATCATCGTCCTGCTCTTCCTCGACGGCTGGGTGCCGTTGGTGTGCATCGGGCTCTGCGTGATCTTCCTCGGATTCACCGGGTGGCAGTTGTGGAAGCTCTACAACGACGAGAAGTACCAGCAGTAGGTCTGCGATGGACATCGTCGATCTGCAGACCGGACTCGGCGAGTTGACCACCGTCGAGATCGCCGAAGAGATGTCCCGTCTGGGGCCTACCGACCAGGCCGTCCTGTTCCGGCTCCTGGACAAGGACCGGGCATCCCAGGTGTTCGAGTACCTTGATGTCGCCCACCAGGCCGAACTCCTCGACGAGTTCCGCGAGGGCCGGTCCGCCGAGCTGCTGCTCGACCTGCCCGATGACGACCGGGCCCAGTTGCTCGGCGAAATGCCGGCGAAGGTCGCCGCCCGGATGATGGCCGGCCTGCCGGAGGACCGTCGCCAGGTGACCGCACAGCTGCTGGGGTACCCGGAGGAGTCTGCGGGACGCGTGATGACCCCGGTACCCACGGTGATCTCCGCGGATTCGACGCGCGAACAGGCGCTCCAGAAGCTCCGGGGCCGGGACCTGCGCAACCGGGACATCGCCGTGCTGGCCGTCACCGACCACACCCGGCATCTCGTCGGGCTGGTCAACCTCTCGACCCTGGTCACCTCTGCGGCGTACACACCGATCGCGGAGCTGATGAACAAGGAGACCCACGCGGTCAACGCCACCGACGACCAGGAGAAGGCGGCGCGTCTGGTCCAGGAGGCCGACCTGCTCGCCCTGCCGGTCGTCGACGACGAGAACCGGTTCCTCGGCATGCTCACCGTCGATGACGCGATGGAGATCCTCGAGGAGGAGGTCACCGAGGACGCCTACCGCGCCGGTGGTTCCGAGCCGCTGGAGCAGCCCTATCTCACGGCGACGGTGTTCCACCTGGCCCGGAAGCGTGGCGTCTGGCTGCTGGTGCTGATCCTCACTGCGGTCCTCACCGTCAATGTGATGAGCTTCTTCGAGGACACTCTCGCGTCGGTCGTGGTCCTGGCGACCTTCGTCCCGATGATCACCGGTACCGGTGGTAATGCCGGATCACAGGCGGCGTCCTCGGTGGTCCGCGCCCTGGCTGTCGACGAGGTCCAGCCCCGCGACATCGGCCGGGTGATCTGGCGTGAGGTAAGGGTTGGCCTGCTGCTGGGGGTGTTCCTCGGTGCCTTGATCTTCCCGTTCATCTCCCTGATCTACGAGTGGCGGATCGGTGCGGTGATGTCACTGACCATCATCTGCATCTGTGCCTGGGCCTGCATTGTCGGCGGGGTGCTGCCGCTGGTGGCGAAGAAGATCGGGGTGGACCCGGCTGTGTTCTCGACCCCGGTGGTCTCCACGCTGGTGGACGCCACGGGCCTGGTCATCTACTTCTCGATCGCGCAGGTCATCCTCGCGAGCATGCTCTGAGGTCCACCTTGATCACCGTCACCGGCGCACGCACCCACAACCTGCGCGACATCGACGTGGAGATCCCGTCCCACGCGCTGACCGTGGTCACCGGGGTGTCCGGGTCGGGGAAGTCTTCCCTGGTCTTCGACACGATCGCGGCGGAGGCGCAGCGGGCGACGGCGGCCGGATACCCGTCGTTCGTCCGTACCCGTCTGGCCCAGTACCCGCCGGCGGACGTCGACCGGATCGACGGTCTCACGTTCACGACCGTGGTCGACCAGAGACGGTTCACCGGCAATGCCCGTTCGACGGTCGCCACGGCCGTTGATCTCTCAACACCGCTGCGGATGCTCTTCTCCCGGTTCGCGGTGCCGTCGGCGGGATTCTCTCCGGCGTACTCGCCGAATGATCCGGCAGGTATGTGCCTGACCTGCGAGGGTCTGGGGACGGTGTCCGTCATCGACGAGGACGCGCTGATCGACCCGGACCTGTCCCTGAATGACGGTGCCGTGCGGTTCCCGACTTTCGCACCCGGGACCTACCGGTGGAAACGCCTGGTCACCTCGGGTCTCTGTGACCCGTCCGTGCCCTGGTCGCAGCTGCCGGAGGACGTCCGTGACGTACTGATGCACGCCCGCGACCTCGCACTGAAGGATCCGTTGCCGGGATACCCGGACCACGGTCGCTTCGACGGGATCATTCCCCGCCTGCAGGATTCCTATCTGCGCAGGACGCCCTCCCGGCTCACCACCGCAGAACGTGCCGGCCTCGATGCCGTGGTGAGCCATTCGACCTGCCCGGACTGCGCCGGCGCGCGGCTGAACACGGCGGCGCGGAGCAGTCTCATCAACGGCCGTTCCATCGCCGACTGGGCCACGGTATCCGTCTCTGACCTGTACGAACTCGTGGTTGAGGCGACGGAGACGCTGGGGGAGAGCGCCGCACCACTGCTCACGGAGATCTCCCGCCGGGTGGACGCCCTGGTCGAGGTCGGGCTGGGCTACCTCAACCTCGACCGGTCGTCGCCGACCTTGTCCGGCGGTGAGGCACAGCGGGTGAAGATGGTCCGTCACCTGGGGAGCCCGCTGACCGAGGTGACCTATGTCTTCGACGAGCCGGCCGCCGGGCTGCACCCCAGTGACGTTCAGCGACTGATCACGTTGCTCACCGGACTGCGGGACCGGAGGAACACCGTCCTCGTCGTCGACCACAATCCGGCGGTCATCGCCACCGCCGACCATGTGATCGGCATGGGCCCGGGGGCAGGGGAGTCCGGTGGCAGGATCACGTTCACCGGCACACCCGCCTCTGTGAGCAGTGCTGATGCTCCGCTGCTCAAGCCGTCGGTCCGCACACCGACCGGTTCCGTCACGGTGGAGCACGCCCGGAGCAACAATCTCCGGGATCTCACGGTGACGGTCCCGACCGGCGTCCTCACCGTGGTCACCGGAGTCGCCGGAAGCGGTAAGTCCTCGCTGATCACGACTGATTTCTCCGCACAGCATCCCGATTTCACCGTGGTCGGCCAGCAGCCGCTGCACGGCGGTCGCCGGTCCTCGCTGTTGACGGTGACCGGCGTCGCTGACGGTCTCCGGTCACTGTTCGCGGCGTCCGGCGATCTGTCGGCGTCCTGGTTCTCCCGCAATGCGAAGGGCGGCTGTCCGGAGTGCCGTGGTGCCGGGGAGATCACCACAGACCTGGCCTTCATGGAGGACACGAGGACGCCCTGCGAGGCCTGCGGAGGCTCCGGGTTCAATGACAAGGCCTTGTCCGTGACCGTGGGTGGATACACCATCGCCGAGGTGGAGGCGTTGCGTTCCGCTGATGTCGCCGGGCTGCTCGGACCGGCGGACGCGGCACGGCTGCGCTGGGTCGACCGGGTCGGGCTCGGGTATCTGGCGATCGGGCGGACGCTCGACGGTCTGTCCGGTGGCGAACGTCAGCGGCTGCTCCTGGCCCGGCATCTCGGGTCGGTCAACGACGATGAACCACGACGCCTGATCCTCGATGAGCCGACGACGGGGCTGCACGCCGCCGATGTCCGCCGACTGCTGGAGCTCTTCGATGAGCTGGTGGACGCCGGCGGAACACTCGTACTCATCGAGCATAATCAGCAGGTCATGGCGCATGCCGACCATGTCATCGACATCGGCCCGGGCGCCGGTGACGCCGGTGGTCAGGTGGTCTTCGAGGGCACTCCCGCCGCGCTCGCGCACGCCGGGGCCAGGTCGGTCACCGGCCGATGTCTGGCGGACGCGCTCAGGGGTGACTGATACGCCAGGTTGCCTCGATGAACTGACCGATCTGCCGGGCCTGGACCAGAGTCAACCGGTCGGAGGCCAGGTCACGCGGCAGGAGTGACTTTCCCTTCGCGAGGAAAACCGGACTGAGATGCAGGGTGATCTCGTCGAGAAGTCCGGCGTCGAGGAACTGGCCGGCCAGGTCGCCGCCACCCATGACCCAGACGGTGCCGTCGCCCGCAGCGTCCTGCAGCATGTCGGCGTTGTCGCCGACGCTACCGTCAACGAAGCGGACGTCGGCACCCTGCGGCGCCGGCAGGTCACGTGAGGTGAAGACGATGACAGGTCGGGTGCCGAAAGATACGGTCCACGCCTCAGGCTGCGAGATGAGATCCTGGTCGCGCAGCAGCCATTCGTAGGTGTGGGAGCCCATGACGAGAATTGACGTGGCATCCATCAGGTCGCCGAGATCCGGGGTCTCACCACCGACTGCCATGAGCCAGTCGAGTGAGTCGTCCTCGGTGGCGAGGAATCCGTTGACGGTGGTCGCGGTCGTGTAGGTCACGTGCATGGTGTCCAGTATGACGCAGCGGAGGCGAGACCGTGTCGAGGCGTCAGAATCCGAGATTCCTCCGGAGGGGAATACACCACCATAAACGTCACTGTGACGTAAATAAAGGCTACGGGAGGGTGGACAAAGAACGGGAGATTGAGGCACCCGAAGCGCCCGGAGCCCGGGCGGCACTCGACCAGCATCGACCAACCCGGTCCAGCGCCCTGGGATTATGCACAGCGCCCTCGGGTTGTGGCGATCCGGGGCGGGCAAACCGTCACAACCCGAGGGCATTGGACCCGACCCGAGGGCGCCACGTCAGAGTCGACGGCACCGTCAGTTCCAATCCATCCGATCCATCCGACACGCAGGGCACCAGCGACGACCGGGACACATGGGATGGGCGGGCGCCCGAAACGTCAACCTGGGGGTCGTTCTGGCGCGGCGACGGGACCCGCGACCATCCGCTCAGCAGCTCACCTCCGATTAGCCGATAATATACATTATGACATTTTAACGGGACCGGGCCCGCCGTCCCTGCCCCGCATCAGGGCCGGTAGACCGACAGCACCCGGTAGTGTGCGACGAAGTCCAGTTCCGAGACCTTGTCCCCGACCTCCCCGTCATAGGCGACCTCGGTGGGCCCACTGAGGATCTCGCAGCGGAACTCCGGGCGGTGCAGCTCGTGATACAGCGGACTACGGCCCAGGTTTCCGGTCAGCAGGGCCACCACGGTACGAAGCCGCGAGAAACGACGACCGGTCTCCAGCATCCGCACATCGAGCAGGCCGTCCTCGATCGTCGCCCGGTCGACCGGGGCGAACCCCGACGGCCGGTACAGGGAGTTGCCGAGGAAGAACAGCGAGGTCTTCAGGGTCTTGCCGTCGTACCTGATCTCGACGGCATTCTCCTCCTTGAGCACCCGCCAGGCGGCGATGACCGCGGCCACCGTTTTACCGGTCTTCCCCTCGTACTTCTCGCGGACCTCCACGAACCGCGGGTAGACACCGATGCTCGCGGTGTTCAGCAGTGTGGTCTCACCGTTGAGCGTGACGACATCGACTTTCTCCACCGTCCCCGCCTTCACCGCAGCGATGGTCCGGTCAGTCGTCGCGCAGTCAATTTGCTTTGCGAAATGATTGAACGTCCCGCCCGGGAACACCGCGAGCGGCTTGTCCGCGGCACGAGCGATACCCGCGGCCGCGGCTACGGTGCCGTCACCACCGGCGATGCCGAGCACCTCAGCACGCTCCGCGGCGTCCTCGAGGACCTGCTCCACATCATCGTCCGGCTCCAGGGAGACGATCTCGGCAGCCGGGAGCGCCTTCTCGACCTCCTTGAGCACCCTCTCCCCTGTGCCACCACCCGATGCCGGATTCACGACAAGGACCAGGCCTTCACCCTCGGGACGCGCCGGCACATCGACGACGTGCGGCCCGGTCCCGGAGATGTCCGGCACCACCGGCGGCGGCACGATCTTCGCACCGATGGCGGTGATCAGCACACCCAGGCCGAAACCTGCCAGCACATCGCCGGGATAGTGCGCGCCGGTGTAGACCCGAGAAAAGCCGACGAGACCGGCCAGTGCGCCGATCCCGACCCCGATCCCCGGCGCCTCGACCGCCACACCGGAGGCGAAGGCTGCGGCACTTGCGGAGTGCCCCGAGGGGAAGGAACTCGACTTCGGGTACCGCCGGATCTGACGCGCCACCGACACCGACCCGTGCCCCGGTCGCTGCCGCCGCCACCAGCGCTTCGCCACCTGGTTGGCGATGAGACTGGTACTCGCCACGCTGACCACTCCACGCATCGCGGCCCGCTGGATCCGGGGGTTGCCGGTGAGTGCCATGGCACCGGCGATCCCGATCCACAGCTTCGAGTAGTTGGCGGCACCGGTGAGCCTGGGCAGGAAGGCGTCCAGTCGTGGATTCTCCACTCCGGCAACCGCGTCGAACACGTCGCGGTCCATCCGCACGACGCCCGAGAGCATCTCGCCCACCGCGGTCCGCCTGAACCGGCCCCCGATCCGACCCCTGACTCGACCACTCATTGACGCACCCTCCATCCACCTGCAGCTGACAACCGACCACCCCAGACTACCTGTTGGATAGGCCGGAGTTACCGCAGGTCACAGTGACAGCAGGTCAGTAACGGAACGCCCCGTCCGCGCCGAACCCGGCCTCACGGACCTCCGTGACGCAGTCGGTCGGCAGTGGCCCGTAGATGTGCGGGAACCGCTGGCCGTTGCCAGCCTCCTCCTCGAGGATCTCAGTCCCGGCAGCGCGCACGGCGTCCTCGTCGATGACGAGGACGCACAGCCGGACGCCGGCCTCGGCTGCCGGGCGGTAGAACCGGTCTGCAGTTCCCGCGATCTGGTCGGCGAAGGAGGCGTGGATGAACCCCACCTCGTCGAGGGACTGTTCAAGGGTGGACACCCGGTATTCACCGGCGGCGACGGCGGCGTCCCAGGAGGACCTCGCGGCAATGTGGTAGATGGTCATGTGCCAAAATGTTACCCATGACACTTCCCCACACTGACATCGATCCGGACGGTCTGCTGGAGTACTCCGTCGTCTTCACCGACCGGTCCCTGAACCACATGTCGAAGCGTTTCGTCGGCGTCATGCAGGACATCATCTCCGTCCTCAAGGACGCCTATGACGCCTCCGCTGTCGCCATCGTCCCCGGTGGCGGTTCCTACGGCATGGAGGCCGTCGCCCGGCAGCTCGTGACCGACCGGAAGACCCTCATCGTGCGCAACGGTCTGTTCTCCTTCCGCTGGTCCCAGATCATCGACGCCGGGAAGATCACCGACGATGTCACCGTGCTGACCGCCAGCCAGGCCGAGGACGCCACCACCTCCCCCTGGTCCCCCGCCCCGATCGACGAGGTCACCGCCACGATCCGTGAGCAGAAGCCGCAGGTCGTCATCGCCCCGCACGTGGAGACCGCCGCCGGTATCCAGCTGCCCGAGGACTACCTCCGCGCCCTCGGCGAGGCCGCCCACGAGGTCGGGGCCCTGTTCGTCCTCGACTGTGTCGCCTCCGGTGCCTCCTGGGTCTCGATGACCGACACCGGTGTCGACGTGCTGGTCAGCGCCCCGCAGAAGGGCTGGTCCGGTACCCCGTGTGCCGGTTACATCATGCTCAGCGAGGCCGGCCGGAAGGCTGTCGAGGAGACCACCTCCACCAGCTTCGCCATCGACCTGAAGAAGTGGCTGACCATCGCCGACTCCTACGTCGAGGGCACCACCCCGTACCACGCCACCATGCCGACTGACTCGCTCGCACACAACGCCGAGCTCATGGTCGAGGCCCGCGAGATCGGCCTGGAGAAGCTCCGCGCCGCCCAGATCGAGCTCGGCGCGAAGGTCACCGAGCTGCTGACCTCCCGTGGCATCACCCCGATCGCCGCCGAGGGCTTCGCCGCCCCGTCCGTGATCGTCGCCTACACCGACGATCCCGCGGTGAAGTCCGGCGCGAAGTTCAAGGAGGCCGGCATCCAGGTCGCCTCCGGCGTGCCGCTGCAGTGCGGTGAGCGCGAGGACTTCTCCACCTTCCGCCTGGGCCTGTTCGGCCTGGACAAGCTGCAGGACGTCGACGGCACTGTCGAGCGTCTGCGCGCCGGGCTGGACAAGCTCGGCCTGTAGGAGGAGCCTCGGGGCATGCTCTTCGCTTTCTCCATAGCCCCGTCCACGACCCCGGAACCGGACGGCTCGATGTCCCACATCGTCGCCCGGGCCGTGGAGGTCATCCGCGACTCCGGCCTGCCCCAGGAGACCTCGTCGATGTTCACCACCGTCGAGGGTGAATGGGATGAGGTCATGCCCGTGATCAAACGGGCCTGCGAGGCCGTCGCCGAGGTCTCCCCCAGGGTCTCCCTGGTACTCAAGGCCGATCTCCGGCCCGGACGCAGCGGGGAGATCACCGGAAAGGTCGAGCGGCTCAACGCCGCGATCGACGGGGACTGACGGACGTCACTCCGTCATCCGGTGCATCAGCCAGTTGTCCGGGTTACCCTCCATCTCCGTCCTGATCAGGGCGAACTTCTGCGGCTCCCCACCGAGCAGACTGTTGCCGGATCCCTGACGCCCCTGCAGCGTCACGACGATCTTGTCCTCGTCCCACGAGTGCAGGACGTAGCTGCCGGCGTCCCGGATTGTCACGGTGCCCGCACCAGGTTTCCCCTCCCCGATGCGTCCCTCGAAGGACGCGTACTCCAGCGGATGGTCCGGGGTCTGCACCGCGAGACGGTCCTGCTCCGTCGTCTCCGGCACACCCTTCGGCAGTGCCCAGGAGACGAGGACGCCGTCATGCTCCAGCCGGAAGTCCTGGTGCAGGCTGGAGGCGTCATGTTCCTGGACGACGAAGGCGGGACCACCGTCGTCCGGACCGAGCAGCGACGCCATGGGGTCACCGTCAGTGAGCAGCCGCTCCATGACCTGCCGGTAGCCGAGCTGGCGGACGTCCGCGTCGATCTCCTCCCAGTACCGCGGTGCCGCGACCGTGGGCTGCGACCGGCCGCGCAGGGAATACGGCGCGCAGGTGCACTTCACGCCGTCATTCTGACTCCAGTCGATGAGTACCTTCCCCTGTCGCTTCTCCCTGGACATCGTCGAAGTCACCAGGTCGGGATGCTCCTGCGCGATCTCGTCGGCGACGGCATGGACCAGGTCCCGGACCACGGACGGTCGGTGGTCACCGGCCAGCCCCGCGTAGACGTGGATACCGCGGCTCCCGGTGGTCACCGGGACTGAGACCAGGTCACGGCTATCCAGCTTCTCCTTGACCAGGTGCGCGACCTCGGCACAGTCGGCCAGGGTGGTGTCCTCCCCCGGATCCAGGTCGAAGACGGCCCGGTCGGGCCCGTGGATCCCGCCGCGCGGTCCGTAACGCCACTGCGGGGTGTGGACCTCCAATGCATCGAGCTGCATCAGCCAGACCAGTGTGGCGGCGTCATTGACCAGCGGGTACGTGACCGTGCGGGACTCATGCCCGAACTCACGCGTCCTCACCCACTCCGGCGCGCCGTCGCGCAGGTTACGTTCGAAGAAGGCCTCCCCCGGGGCTGATGCCGTGCCGGCCCCGTCCACCCAGCGTTTGCGGGTGGCGGGCCGGTCATGGGCGTGGGCGATGAACCACGGGGCGACGGCCCGTGCGTAATCCAGCAGGTCGTGCTTGGTCGTCCCGGTCGCCGGGTACATCACCTTGTCCGGGTGGGTGAACCGGACGGCGCGGCCGGCGACATCGACGGTGTCTGTGGTATCAGCCATGCCACCATGGTGGCACGGTCAGCCGGCGACGTCCGCCCCCACGGTCGCGGCGTCATTGCGCTCGGTGAAGTAGTCGGCGGCACGGACCGGCTCATAGTGGACGCCACCACCGACCGGCGGTGCGAACGGCTCGACGATCTGGTCCATGTCCGGCTCGCAGAAGCAGATGATGCTGTACAACTCCTCGGACGGTGCCTCCTGCGGCGGCGCGAGGACGCGGTGCTTTGTCGAACGCCACCGGTCACCGGTCCAGCGGGCCAGCAGATCGGCGATGTTGATCGTCATCGCGCCCTCGACGAAGGGGGCGGTCGCCCATTCACCGTCGAGTGTCTGGACCTCGAGTCCGCCGTAGCCGGGTTGCCGGTCGAGGATGGTCACCAGGCCCCAGTCGGTGTGCGGGGCGATGCGGTACTGGCCCTGGCGGGCCTGCCCGACGACCGACAGTGCCGGGTACCGGTTGATGTTGAAGGTGTTGGGGGACTTCGAGGCACGCTCGACGAAGTACTGTTCATCGAGGCCGAGCGCGGTGGCGAGCATCTCCAGCAGGTCGACATAGAGGGCACGGGCCTGGTCGATCCAGGCCAGGACCAGCCCCCGGAGCTCGGGAACCTCTGCCGGGTAGACATTGTCCTTGAAGTACTCCGCGTCGATGTCGGCGTCCCCGGTACGGAAGTCACGGCCGAAGGTGAGCGTCTCCTTGAGATCCGCCTTCTCCGGGTCGATCTCCTCGCCGTAGTAGGCGTTGGCCTCGTCTCCCTTGCGGATCCAGCCGCGTCCGCCGACCGGGGTGCGGTACTGCTCCTTGACCTCGTCGGGCAGGTGGAAGAACACCTTAGCCGTCTCGCGGACCCGGGCGGAGAGCTCGGGATCGATGCCGTGGCCGCTCACCATGAAGAAACCGGAATCCTGCATCGCCTGGTCCAGGCGCCTGGCCAGGGCCGCGCGCCGGGAAGCATCCCCGGTGCGCCAGACAGCGACATCAATGAGCGGGATATCGGGAGTTGCCGACATGTAGGCTTACCTTTCTTCACGGGCGTGGACGCAGGTCATCCTACTCAGGTTCCCCGCAGAATCCAGACCTCCCCCACCCCGGCACCCCTGATCACCGGGATATCGTACAAATCGTACAAGCCACTCCATATCGTACAAATCGTACAAATCGCACAGTGGAAATGATATCGTACAGATCGTACAGGCCCGCCGAACTCCAGGAGGCTCCCGTGGCACCCCGTAATCCGTTCCGACCGAGCTTCGGGATCACCCCGACCGTCGTTGTCGGCCGTGAGCTGGTGACCATGAACGTCGGACTCGCACTCCTCGAAGGACCCGGTTCCCCCTACCGTTTCACACTGGTCAGCGGACCGCGAGGTTCAGGGAAGACCGTCCTTCTCAACCTGCTGGAGGAGGAGGCCCGGCACCGCGGCTGGACGGTTCTCAGGGTGACGTCGTCCCACGACATGGTGGATGATCTCGTGGCGACAGATATCCCCGCACTCCTCCGCGACATCACCGGAAAGAAGACCCGTCGCACCGTGACCGGCGGATCTGTCGCCGGTATCGGCTCAGTCACGACCCAGGCCGAGAGCGCATTCCCCGTCCGGGAATCCCTGCGCACCCTCCTCCACTCCCTGGTCACCACGCTTGACGACAGGGACACCGGACTGTTCATCACCGTCGACGAGATCCATGCCGCACGACCTGCCGATCTCCACCGCCTGACCGACGCCATCCAGAATCTTGTCCGTGACGGCCTCCCGGTGGCCATGTCCGTCGCCGGCCTTCCCTACGAGATCTCCGCACTGCTCGATCACCCCGGCACCACGTTCCTCCGCCGTGCCTGCCCGGTACAGCTGGGAACGCTGCGTGATGCGGAGGTTGCTGACGCCCTCCGCAAGACCGCTGATGACGGAGGACGGCCGTTCACCGAGGAAGCACTGACCGCCGCCACGGACTACTGCCACGGCTACGCCTACCTGATCCAGCTCCTGGGCTCGGTGAGCTGGACGTTCAGTACCGGGGACCGCATCACGACGGAGGATGTCGCTGCGGCGCTTCCGCTCACGAGAGAGCGAATGGGGCTCCAGGTCCATGCCCCTGCCCTCCGGGAGATCCCGGAACGCGAGCTGGAGTTCCTCCGGTCGGTCGCAGTCCTCGGGACTCCGGCGCGCACCGGAGAAATCGCCGAGCGCATGGGTATCGCCGCAAATCAGGCATCCACCTACCGTCGACGACTCATCAACCGTGGTCTGATCTCCCCTGCCGGCCATGGCCTCGTGGATATCGAGGTCCCCTACCTCGCCGCATACCTCCGCGATCACGCCGAAGACTGATCCTCTCCGGCAGTCATTCCCCTCCCCGGGTTCCCCCTACCGCACCCGGGCGGACTCGATCCGGGACGGGGCAGCGTAGGCGGTGATGCCCGCGCAGAGAATCGCGGCGAGGGACAGCAGCGTCGACCAGTCCTTGTCCAGCAGGCCACCGAAGATGACGTAGAACACGGCGGCGGCGACGGTCAGCGCGACGATCGCCGCATTGAACAACCCTTCGTTACCGGTACCGGAGACGGGGATGTAGAGCAGACCGGCGAGGACGCCGAGGATGCCGGCGACCACCCCGTGGATCACCGCGGCACCCGGCCCCTGGGCCACCGTGTCGCTGACCACGGCGATGAGCTGGTCGACGATGAGCACCACCGCGAAGGTGACGATCGCGGACAGGACGCCGAGCAGCACGAGGTTGACCGAGACCTTCTTCGCCTCGAACTTGCCCGCGAGCAGTGACGGCCCCTGGTCCTCGTAGGAATCCTGGTACTGCTGCGACTGGTACTGCGGCTGCTGGTACTGGGGCTGCTGGTACTGGGGCTGC
>NHCFD04200__coassemble_417_pt1 | contig 15310 bp, 10 predicted proteins | sample NHCFD04200__metabat2_high_PE_017 | metagenome-assembled genome bin NHCFD04200 | reverse complement strand
CTCTTCGACATCGTCCCGGTCATCGACGACAAGGAGGTCGACGCCTTCAATGCCGGCACCGGATTCAACGGCACCGGTGCCTTCCGGTTCGGGGAGCGGCACCCCGGTGCCAGTCTCGACCTGCCCGCCAACGAGCGGTACTGGGGCGGGGCGCCGCGCCTGGACAACGCGGAAATCGTCGTCGTCCCCGACGAGCGCACGCTCTACTCCCAGCTCCGCTCCGGGCAGCTCGACGTGGTCTCCGACGCCGGTGCCCGTGACGCCGAAGTGCTCGAGGGCAACGACCTGTTCAGGGTGCTCGACCGGACCGGTGTCGACGGCAACATCTACGCCGGACTGAACACCCGCCACCCGGGGCTCACCGATGGGCGGGTCCGGCAGGCCATCGGCAGCACCATCGACCGGGACCACATCCTCGAGGAGGTCTTCCGCGGTCGGGGACGCGCGACCTCCCTGCCCTGGCCCACCTACTCACCGGCCTAAGACGAGGTGGCCAACGAGCACTACACCCGCGACACCGACCGGGCGAGGCAGCTTCTCGCCGAGGCCGGGGGAGCGGAGACCATCACCGAGATCCCCGTCTCCTACACCGCGGGCAGCGGCAGCGAACAGAACATCGCGCAGATCATCGCCGCGAACCTCGACGAGATCGGACTGCGCACCCGGTTGGACCCCCAGGAGAACGCCGTGATGATCGACAGGCTCCGCGGCGGCACCTTCGACGGCCTCTGGGTACTGGGCCACAGTTTCGCGCAGTACACCCCCTCGACACTGTCGGTCAGCGCCTTCCCCTTCAACTCCGAGAAGAACGCCTCCAACTTCCTCGACGACGACTACGCCACCCACGCCGACAGTCCCGGGGCCTCCACGATCTACCGGCGGCTCAACAACGACCTGCTGGAGGCCGCCTTCATCCTCGAACTCGTCGCCCCGGACTCCCCACTGGTGACGACCTCCGCCCTGCACGGCGTCACCTGGTCGAAGCGGTCCGAACTTGACCTCGCCCACGCCTACCTCACGGAGCGACCGTCATGTCCAGTTTCCTTCTCCGCCGGCTCCCGGCTGCCCTCGGCGTCATCGTCGCCGGCTCGATCGTCGTCTTCGCCCTGCTCCGACTCATCCCCGGTGACCCCGCCGCCTCCCTGGCCGGACCCGGTACGTCCGCCGGACGGAGCCCCGAACGTCATCGTGGTCCTCCTCGACGACATGGGCTACGCGGACATCGGCCCGTTCAGGTCCGAGATCCCCACCCCGGCGTTGCAACGGCTCGCCGATGAGGGGTTCGCCTTCACGAACTACCACACCACCCCGGTGTGCTCGCCGGCCCGGGCCGCGGTGCTCACCGGCCTCAACCCGCACCGCGCCGGGTTCGCCACGGTCGCGAACTCCGATCACGGCTTCCCCGGTGTCCGGCTGGAGCTCGGCGAGGACGTCTCCACGCTCGCCGAGGTGCTCCACGGTGCGGGCTACGCGACCGCGGCGGTGGGGAAGTAGCATCTGACCAGGGACTCCCTGATCCACGAGGGGGCCGACAAGTCCTCCTGGCCGGTACAGCGGGGCTTCGACCACTACTACGGGTCGCTGGAGGGGCTGAACTCCTTCTTCCACCCGAACCAGATCGTCCGGGACAACACCGTGGTGCAGGTCGAGGAGACCCCGGAGGACTACTACATCACCGACGACTACACCGATGAAGCGCTCCGGTTCATCCAGGGGACGCGGGCGTCCGCGCCGCAGGAGCAGCGGCCGTTCTTCCTCTATTTCGCGCACACCGCCATGCACGGGCCGTTGGGCGCGAAGGAGTCCGACCTGGCGAAGTACCGGGGCCGGTACTCGGAGGGGTGGGATGTGCTGCTGCGTGAACGCCACGCCCGGCAGATCGACCTGGGCATCATCCCGCCGGAGACGCCGTTGCCCGAGGCAGTCGGACGGTTGGGGAAGGAGGTCATCGACTGGGACTCGTTGGACGGGGAGACGAAGGATCTCTACGCGCGGTACCAGGAGGTCTACGCCGCAATGGTCGATTCCGTTGACCAGTCCCTGTCGCGAATCATCGATCTTCTCGATGAGTTGGGGGAGAAGGACAACACCCTCGTCGTCTTCACCTCCGACAACGGCGGTTCCGCGGAAGGAGGTCCGGAGGGTACCCGCTCCTATTTCAGTCGCTTCGCCCATGTGCCGGGGCTGCCGGAGGACTGGACCGCGGACGTTGACCGGGATCCCGCGTTCATCGGGGGGCCACGGTCTATAGCGCACCATCCGGAGGGTTGGGGCATGGCGTCCAACACCCCGTTCCGCTTCTACAAGGGACAGACCTTCGCCGGAGGCGTCCGCGTGCCGCTGCTGCTGAGCTGGCCCGCGGGCCTGGCGGCGGGTGGACTGCGCGACCAGTACCAGTACGCCACGGACCTCACCCCGACGATCCTCGACCTGGTGGGCGTCCCCCATCCGTCGACGGTCAACGGGACCCGTCACGGTGTTCCGGTGAAGGACATCGACGGGGTGAGTTTCGCCCCGGTGCTCCGGGACGCGTCCCACCCCTCCACCAGGCCGGAGCAGTACGCCGAGTTCGGCGGCAACCGTGGGCTGTACCGCGACGGGTGGAAGATCCTCACGAACCACCGGCCCGGTACGCCCTTCGAGGACGCCGAGTGGGAGCTCTACCACGTCGACGAGGACCCCACCGAGATCCACGACCTCGCCGGACAGTTCCCTGACCTGGTACGTGATCTCGCGGCACGCTGGGAACGGCTGGCCTGGGAGAACACCGTCTTCCCGTTGAACGACCATTCCGATCCGCGGGCGGAACTGCGGCGTCCTGCCGACGAGGTCTACGGGCAGGCGCTCACACTGCTGCCCGGGACGCCGAAACTGGAACGGTGGCGGTCGTCGCGGCTGACCCAGCTGCGCAGCTTCGAGGTGGTCATCGACGTGACCGTCGCGGAGGGGAATTCCGGTGTCCTCGTCTCCCACGGTGACCAGGGTGGCGGGTACGTGGTGTGGGTCGACGCCGGCCGGGTGTGGCTCGCGGTCAACGAGTACGGCGAACTGCATGAGACATCCGTGCCGGTGCCGCCGGGGCGGCACACCGTGCGACTGCACTCGGCGGCGCTCGCTGACTTCCGGACGACGTGGACCCTGGAGGTCGGCGGGGCCTCGGCGGAGATCCCGGAGGTGTGGGCGCTGCTCGGCATGGCCCCGTTCAGCGGTATCGACGTCGGCGTGAACCGCGGTGGTCCGGTGCACTGGGACAACTATGTCGACCACGGCTCCTGGCGGTACTCCGGCAGGCTGCACTCGGTGCGCTACGAGCCGGGGGAGCGGGCACCGTACAGTCCGGAGGTGCTCGCCGAGATCGCGAGGGATGCTGCGGAGGTCTTCGACTGAGACTCGCGACCGTCACCGTTTCACGTGAAACAGGAGCCGCTCACGGGTGGGGATAGCTCCGGAACGTCCGGACGATGTCCCGCTCGGCGGTGGCGCTCAACGGCCGGAAAGGGGAGAGGCTGAGGTTCCGCGAGACGCCGCTCTTCGGAGCACGCCAGGTCGCCACGAACTTCCCGCCCCGCACGACCGTCTTGCGGAAGGCGCCGTTGTTGCCGGGGGCGATCTCGTCATGGTGGTTGTCGGTGAGGAAGGCCAGGCGGTCGCGGTAGCCGAGCATCAGCTCATCGAAGGCCGGTAGGAGGAAGGTACCGTGCCCCGCCGTGGCCGCGGCGGTGATCTCGTCGACCAACCCAGGGCGTACCCAGGCGTCCTCGCCCAGGGCAGGGGAGAAGGACGCGGCGGGTTCCACCTCGTCCCGGACCAGCGTGAAGGCGTCCCTGATGAGCTTCACCGGGAGCTTGGTCCACCACGCGAAGTCCCGTAACCCGGCCGGCCCGTGACCGTGCAGGTACCGCAGCAGCAGTGCGGCGGTGGCGGCCGTGGTGTCTCCGTTGAAGCGTTCCTCCAGGCCGGAACCGGCCGGCAACCAGGTCTCCGCGGGTACGACAAGCTGGTCGCCGGACCCGGTGACCGGACCGTAGACGGCCGTGCCGTGGAGCAGCATGTCGCGCACCAGAAGATAGAGGAAAGAGCGGGTCTCCGGCAGCCCGTGGGACGCCCACAGTGCGGCGAGATCCGCGCGGCTCAGTCCACCGGGGTGCTCCAGCAGCAGGTCGTGGGCTGTGGCGATGTCGGTCGGGGTGAGACCGTCCTTCGCGAGGCGGCGTCGGGACTGTGTGCGCTGGGGTGCGGCACAGAGCTCGGTGACCCACGCGGCGTCCTCCGCAGCCAGGGCGAAGACGGTGGCGCGCATGGGGTAGCCGCGGACGATCGAGCCGTCGGTGAAGGCCTCCTGCACAGTGGCGGCGTCCTGCCCGGTCAGCCGCAGGGCGATCGAGGAGGTGACGCCCGGCAGTTCCTGCCCCTGCATAGGCCCGAGGTCTGTCAGTACCTGTGCCGGGGTATCGCGTGAGGGGGCGGCGAGTCCGAGTGCGGTGAGACGGGCTTCGACGAGGGCGGGATTGACCATGCGGGCCAGCCTAGTGGGCTGACGGACGGCTTCGGTTCACGGTGACGCGAATGCTGGGGTGTGCCGACGAGGGACCGTAGGGTCGGTATCCACACCCGGAACAGACCGAGCGGTCTATTTGTCCGGAACCCTATTCGACTCCTGCACCACCGAAAGGCACCACCGTGACCAGCACGCTCTCCCGCCCGACCGACACCGCGGACACCGCCGGTTCCGCCACGACCCCGACCGTCACCCGCCTGGGCAAGAACATCGGCGCCGTCATCGAGGGGATCGACCTCTCCGGCGACATCACCGACGACGAGGTCGAGTTCATCCGCACCGCGCTCGCCACCCACAAGGCCGTGGGTTTCCGCGGCCAGTTCCTCGACGACGAGAGTCAGTACGCTTTCGCCTCCCGGATCGGCACACCGACGCTCGCCCATCCCACCGTCCACTCCACCGGACTGGACCGCCTGGTCATCGAGGGCGCGGCGAACTCCTGGCACACCGATGTCTCCTTCGTCGACCGGGTGCCGAAGATCAGCGTCCTGCGGGCCGTGACTCTGCCGCCCTACGGCGGTTCGACGCTGTTCGCCAACACCGTCGCCGCCTACAACGCACTGCCCGAGCCGCTGCGCGTCCTCGCCGACAGTCTGTGGGCGACGCACTCCAACGAGTACGACTACGCCAACAGTCACGACAGCAACAAGGACAAGACGGAGTACCGCCGCGAGTTCACCCGGGTGCCCTTCGAGACCGAGCACCCGGTGGTCCACCTGCACCCGGAGACGGGCGAGCGGTCCCTGCTGCTCGGCCATTTCGTCCAGGGGTTCCTCGGTCTGAAGACCCGTGAGTTCCATGACCTGTTCGCCATCTTCCAGGACCGCATCACCCGCCCGGACAACGTCTTCAGCTGGGACTGGCAGGAGGGGGATGTGGTGCTGTGGGACAACCACGCCACCCAGCACTACGGCGTCAACGACTTCGGTGACCATACCCGCAACCTGCACCGGGTGACGCTGGCCGGTTCGGTGCCGACCGCCGTCGACGGTTCCCGGTCGCGCATCCTCACCGGGGACGCCTCGGAGTACTCCGTCATCGACGAGGTGCGTCCGCTGGTGGGCTACGTCGGGGACGCCGCGGAGATCTGACTATGAGATCCACCGACCGGGGTGTATGCTCTCTCGGTGTTGTCTTCGGAGTACTCCGGAGGCGGCGCATGACGGGGCTATAGCTCAGTTGGTAGAGCGTTGCGTTCGCAATGCAAAGGTCTGGGGTTCGATTCCCCATAGCTCCACAGCAGGTCAAGGGCACTTTCCGGGAAACCGGGGAGTGCCCTTTGCTGTATTCCGCATCATCGCTCAGCGGGACCCTCTGGTCGGCTGCGGTGCATCCACAACCGGGCGATGGACCGGAAGAACCGTCCGATCCTGCCGGGCTTGCGGCGTTGGGAGGCTGAGCGGAACGGAGAGTTCGCGGAGGGCTCGGTCTCCGGGGGGATTGAGGTGTCTGCAATCCAGTACTGGCTCATACCTCCCCACCCAGGCACACACGGGCCCGCGGACCCCTCAATTCGGGGGCAGCGCGAGGCGGCGGTCATGCCTAGGGTAGGGAACTCACCAACCCACGACATCACCGGAAGGGGATGAGCACGATGACCGATCAGGACAAGAAGACCGGTAAGCATCACGCCGAGGACGCCCCTGCGCCCGAGGACACCAAGAAGGACCCGAAGCACACCGCGGAGGACAAGGACAGCAAGGACACAGACACCGGGCTTCCGCAGCAGGGACCCGGAACGATCGAGGAGACGATCGACGAATGGGGCGAGGAGACCTTCCCCGCCAGTGACCCGCCCGCGAACTACTGACCTGCGGATACGGGGCACCCTCGGGGCTCGGCCGCTGTGAGATCAAGCACATTAGGCCAGGCTCACCGATGCGACAGGAAAAAGTCGACGTGATGTGGGTACGCTACCCGCATGACGTTGAAGATGAGCCGCGTGTCGCGCGGCGCCGCCACCATGATCCTGGCCGCCGCCACCGCCGGCTCCGCGCTCGTTGTCGCACCCGCTGCGGCAGCGCAGGACGTCCCTGCCCCCACTGACGAGACCACCTGCAAAGACGCCGGCACCATCTCCGTGCTCGCCGCCTTCGACCAGATGGCCTCCGAGACCAAGGCCGGCATCCCGGCCCAGTTCGCGTCGATGTTCGACACCAACGTGAACAACCTGCGGGCCTCCCTGGTCAGCACCAGTGTCGCCTATGTGGACGTCTCCCGCGACGCCTCCGAGATCAACGCCGAGGCCGAGGACAACGAGGACCCGTACGCGAACTTCGCGGTCGCCCGTCTCGACAAGATCCGCAACGGCGAGGCGGACGCCGTCGTCGCCTTCCAGGATCTCACCCTCTCCGAGGTCGTCGAGACCCTGGTGCTCGGCATGTACACCTTCACCGTGCCGCTGGACGTCGTCGCGGCCGGCATGCCGAGCATCGGCCCGACCCCGCTCACCCCGATCGCCCAGGGTGTTCCGCTGGTGGGCTCGATGCTCACCAGCTACACCACCATCGGCTTCTTCGCGAAGCTGCCTTTCCAGTACGGTTCCCGCGGTATCAAGCAGCTCGCCGTCGCCTGGCAGAACAATCTCACCGCCCGGTGCTGGGACGGGGAGGCGGCCCCCTCCGACGAGGAGCGGCTGTCCGACGGTGGCGCCCGCCCGGTCGTCCCGGTGCAGCCGCAGGAGCGCGCCAATGCGGAGTACATGACCCTGGATGACGCCGAGACCTGCGTCCCGGCCTCCGCCGAGACCCTCGGTGCGGCCCTGGACCGTGTCGCCGAGAGCATGCGTGGCCAGGTCCCGGCTGACAAACAGGGTGCCTTCGACGCCGAGGTCGCCCGCCTGCAGAACAACGCCCGCACCGCGCGGATCACGAACAACTTCATCATGAAGGAGCCGGAGGACCTCAACCCCGTCCTCGCCTACATCGATGACCCGATGATCACTTTCGCCTGGGGTGCGGTCCAGGGGGCCGTCGACGGCACCGCGTCCGGCACCACCGCCGTCGCCGACCTCACCGTCGGCAACGGTGTGGACTACACCTATGTCGCGGACTCCCTCGTCGGCATGATCGTCTCGAAGATCTGGGGCACTGTGGTGCCGGGTGTGGAACTGCCGGTGGGTACCGGAACCATGGAGTTCTCGGTGGTCCCGAACTTCCCGGCCGTCGCGTCCTACTTCTCCGGCCAGGCCCTGGACACCTACGACAACATCCTCGACACCATGTGCCTCGTCCATCCGGAGGACGCGGAGACCGGCGAGTAGCCGTGCCGCAATGGTCAGGTGACCGGACGACCTGACCTGCAGACACTCGTGCTCCTGCGGCGCGTCCGCGACCCCGCCGGAAACCTCCTGCGCATCCAGGAGACCCCGAACCAGGAAGGGAACCAGCACCATGTCCGGATTCAGCGATGAAGAACGCGCTGCCATGGCCCAGCGCGCCGAGGAGATCCGCTCCACCAAGGGGCTCAAAGGCGCGGCGAAGACCGCCCGTGAGCTCGAGGCCTGCGTCGCCGCGATCGACGCCCTCGAAGGCACGGACGCGGCCGTCGCGGCCCTGCTGCACCGCGTCGTCACCGAGGAGGCACCGCAGCTCGCCCCGAAGACCTGGTACGGCTTCCCCTCCTACGCCCTCGACGGCAAGGTCATCGTCTTCTACCAGCCGGCCTCGAAGTTCGACGTCCGCTTCGGCACCGTCGGTTTCTCGGAGGACGCCACCCTCGACGACGGCCCCATGTGGGCCACCAGCTTCGCCGTGGTCGAGGTGACCCCGGCGGTGGAGGAGCGGCTGCGGGACCTCGTGCGGAACGCCGTGGGAGGCTGAGCGGTCACCTGAGCCGGACCTAGCCCCGCCCGCCCCGCCCGCGGAACAGCACCATCGCCACGGTGCGCAGGGACATGAGGAAGCCGCAGAACAGCACCACGTACCCCATCGCGGCATGCCAGGTCAGCTCGTCGACGAGGACGGGCCCGCCGTCACCGAAGGCGATGAGCATCACCCCGCCGAGAATGCAGAATCCCGCCACCATCGCCACTGTCACCTGCTGCAGCAACCCGGTGAGAAAGGCCCGGTCGCCGGGGTTGCGGAACATCCGCATACTCACCGACATGCGGCCGTCCTGCAGGTCACCGACGATGCCGGAGACCTGGCGCGGCAGGTCCCGCAGCAGCGGCAGGGACTCCATGAGGACGCTCTCCGCGGCGTCCTTCAGACCCGCCGGACGGAACCGGTCGCGCACCAGGTCCGATCCTTCACGCCGGGCGGTCTCCACCAGCGGGTAGTCGGGGTCGAGGACGCGCAACGTGCCCTCCAGCTCGGCGAGACTGCGCAGGGCGACGGCGACCGTCTCCGGAACGACCAGCCTGTAGTCGTTGAAGAGCCGGGTCAGCCGGCTGAAAAGTGCGGATCCCTCGCCGTACTCGATCCCGCCACCGTAGCGGGCCAGCAGCGCACTGACGGACCGCTGCAGGGCACGGACGTCCAGCTCCTCCGGTCGGTCCATGAGGCCCAGCAGCGCATCGGTGAGGACCCTGGCGTCCCCCAGATCGATGGCGGCGAAGACGGACGCCAGCGCGGCGCGGTCCGTGGAGTCCAGGTGGCCCACCGCACCGAAGTCGAGCATGCCCAGCCCGGTCTCCCGCGTGGTGACCGTCTCCTCGTCCGAGCCGGCGCTGACGTGCACCCGGCCGAGGCTGTGCGCGTGCTCCGAGGAGGACGCCGACCGCACCGTCACATCGTGCATCACCAGCACATTGCCCGGATGCGGGTCAGCCTGGAAGATGCCGTACTCCATCATCTGCCGCAGTGAGGCACCCATGAGCAGGTCGCCGAGTTCCCGGCGCAGTTCCGGGGTCATTGCCGCGAGCTCCCCGTCCGGCCCGGTCGCCGAGCCCAGGGGAGTGCCCACCAGCTCGTCCATCACGAGCAGCCGCTGCGAGGAGTACCTGTCGTAGACCTTCGGCATGACCATGCCTGTCGCCGCGACCGGCTCCGCCATCTGCCGCATGTTCGTCGCCTCGGTGCGGTAGTCCAGCTCCTCGGCCAGCGTCGTGGTGAAGGAGGACGCCAGCTGCTTCAGCCGCATCTCCCGGGCCCACTGCGCGGAGTTCTCCAGCCGGGTGCAGATCCGCAGCACGATGTCGGTGTCCCGCATGACCTCCTCGACCACACCCGGACGCTGCACCTTGAGCACCACCGCTGTGCCTTCGCTGCCTTCTCCGCCTACCCGAAGCCGCGCCCGGTGCACCTGCGCCACCGACGCCGCCGCCATCGGCTCATGCTCCACCGAGGCGAAGACCTCCTCCGGGTCCGCGCCGAGGGCCTCGGTGAGTGCCTCTTTGATCTCCGACCAGGGGGCCGGGGAGGCGGAGGTCTGCAGCCGGGACAGTTCGTGGACGAACTCCGGCGGCAGGGTGTTCTCCCGGGTCGACAGGTTCTGGCCGAGCTTCACGAAAGTCGTCCCGCACTCCTCGAGGGCTTCACGGAAGGACTGCGCGATCCGACGGGTCGCGTCGGCGTCCTTCCCGGAGAAGGAAGGACGCCCCGAGGTCAGCCCGTGACGGACGAACACCGCCGTGACCTGCCGGTAGCGCCGGTTGCGGCCGCGGGCGTCGCGCAGTCCGCTGAACCAGGACAGCGGGGAGCCGCCCATCGCTCCGGTCGGGGCGATGAGTTCCAGGACAGTGAGCGCCGCCGCGCCGAACCCGAGCATCCACAGCAGTGCGATTCCGCCGAGGATGACCGCCGGGCCGGCGTCCACCCCGGAATCCCAGAACTGGTCGATCGCCAGGTAGACCAGGCCGCCGGTCGCCAGAGAGACCACCAGGGCCACGGCGATCGACCGGGGCCAGCCCACCGGCACGCCGAGGACCCGGCGCATCACGGTGGCCAGCAGCCAGGTGACGGCGGCGAGTGCCACGGCCCCGATGATGATCAACAGCGGCACGAGGACCCAGGTCGCCACCGAGGCGGTGCGGGTGCCCTCAGCCGCGGACAGGTACGGTGAAACTGTCGACACGTCAGGAAACATGCCGCCAAGGCTACCGACGTGGAACAATGTCCCACCCCCGGAATTCACCACCTCGGAAAGGTTCCCATGACCGATAACGGAGAGCCCGACAACCCGGCACAGGTCCACCTCAACCTCTTCGCCAGTGGCTGCGGTCACCATGCCGCGGCCTGGCGCGCGGCGGACTCCGACGTGGACCGGCTCGGCGACATCTCCTGGTGGGAGTCCCTGGCACAGACCGCCGAACGCGGCAGGCTCGACGCCGTCTTCTTCCCCGACGGTCAGGCGGCCCGCACCGAGGCGCTCACCGCCGGCCCGACCTGGTTCCTCGAGCCGATGACCACCCTCGCGGCGATCTCGCAGGTCACCGAACACATCGGTCTGGTCTCCTCGGTCTCGTCGACGTTCTGGGACCCGTTCCACGCGGCGCGCTTCATCGCCAGCCTCGACCACATCTCCGGTGGACGCGCCGGGCTGAACATCGTCACCTCCCAGCTGGACGCCGAGGCACGCAACCACGGGATGGACGCCCTGCCGAACCACGCGGTGCGCTACGCCCGCGCCGGGGAGTTCGCCGAGACGCTCAAGGAACTGTGGGGGTCCTGGCCGGCAGAGGCGATCGTCGCCGACCGCTCCGGCCGGTACACCGAGACCTCCCAGATGAAGAAGATCAACCACGACGACCGGTGGTTCCGGGTCGACGGCCCACTGAACATCCCCACCCCGCCGCAGAAGCAGCCGGTGATCTTCCAGGCAGGTGTCTCCGAGCCGGGCCGGGACCTCGCCGCATCCCACGCCGAGGGCGTCTTCACCGTCGCCTGGGACTCCCAGGGCGCCCGCGGTTTCCGTAAGGACGTCCGCGCCCGCACCGCCGCCATGGGGCGCAACCCCGATCATGTGCGCGTCATGCCCGGTCTCGTGACCTACATCGGCTCCACCGAGGAGGAGGCCCGCCGCTACCAGCGGGAGCTCAACGAATTGCTTCCGGTCGAGGCGGCACTGCGCGACCTCTCCGCCTTCCTCGGGGTGGACGCCACCTCCTGGAACCCGGACGCCGAGTTCCCCGAACTGCCGCCGGTCAGCGAGTGCGATGCGGCACCTGGACGCTCTGCCCTGGTCCGCCACATCATCGAGCATGCCGGACGCCGCGGCGGATCCAGCAGCGGCCCCGACGACCTGCGCCGCCCGACCGTCCGCGAGCTGCTCGGCTACCTCGCCGCCGGTGGCGGCCATGCGACTCTCGTGGGCACCCCGGAGCAGGCCGCGGACGAGATCATCCGGTGGATCGACTGCGGGGCGGCCGACGGGTTCAACATCATGCCGCCGTCCATGCCGCACGGGCTGGACACCTTCGTCGACCAGGTGGTTCCGGTGCTGCAGGAGCGTGGCCGGTTCCGCCGGGAGTACGAGGGCGCGACCCTGCGCGAGAACCTGCTGGGGTAATTGCGCTGCGGGACGCCCCGGGCCGGTGGATAATCCCGTGAATGAACCCTGTCACCCGCCGTGCGGTCGGCGTCCTGTACCTGCTCCAGGCCCTGGGCTACGCCGTCACCGTCACCTCGCTGCCGGCCTTCCAGGACCGCCTGTCCATCAGTGACGCGGTGACCTCCGGTGTCCTGCTCGTCGTCTGTCTCGCCGCGGCGGGTGGCTCGGTGCTGGCCGACCGGCTGGCGGTGGGGGTGTCGAGCCGACGGGCGGTGGTGGTCGGCCTGACGGTGGAGGCGGTCGCGCTCGCCGTGGTCGCTCTGGCACCGACACTGTGGGTCTGGTTGCCTGCCGTGGTCGTCTACGGCGTCGGGTTGGGGGCGGTGGATGCCTCGGCGAATATGCAGGGTGTACTGGCCGAACGCGGGGCGGGGCGGCCGCTGATGGGCCGGTTCTTCGCCGCGTACACCGTCGGCGCGATCATCGGGGCGCTGGTCATGTCCGCCGGTCTGGCGCTGTCCGGGGCGGTGGTGGTCGCGCTGCTGGTCACCGCGGTGCTGCAGGCGGCGTACCTGCTGGTCATGGCGAAAGACCTGGATCCCGCCCGGGCCGCCGTGGCCGGGCAGGAGCAGAAGGACGCCCCGGCCGTGCCCCGTGGCCCGGTCATCATCCTGGGCCTGGTCATCCTCGCCGCCTTCACCGTGGATTCCGGGGTCTCGACGTGGTCGACGGTCCTGCTCGACGACTACGGTGTGCGCGATGCCGTCGCCCCGCTCGGCTACGCCCTCTACCAGGCCGGGGTACTCGTCGCCCGACTCGGCACGGACTCTGCGGAACGACGCCTCGGCGCGCGTCCGCTGCTCGGGGTGGCGGTGGCTGTCGGACTGCTCGGTGGTCTCGTCGTCGCGGTGACCGGCGGCACGGCCGGGGCGGTGGCCGGCTTCGCACTCAGCGGTCTGGCGGTCGGCGTCCTGGTGCCGGTGGCCTTCGGGCTGGCCGGTCGGGTGCTGCCGGAGCGGTCGGACGAGGTCGTCGCCCGGGTGAACATCTTCAACTACGCTGGTGCGCTGGTCGGGGCCGTGGGTATCGGCCTGCTGGTGGAGCCGGTCGGTGGGGCGGCGTTCCTCGTCGGGGCGGTGCTGCTGGTTGCCGCGGTGCCCGCGGTGGTGAAGAAGGTGGGCGTGCGACAATCACAGGCATGACCTCCACCTCCGGGCAGACGACCGTCGCCGATGACACGACCACCGCGGACGCCGCCTTCGCCCAGCTGCGCCGCGGCACCACGCTGCTCTGGCAGGGGGACTTCCACAACGGACGCCAGCTCATCAAGGCCGTCGACCGACGCCTGACGAAGCAGGCGGCGAGGAAGACGAGGAAGACGGAGAACGGGAAGCGGCAGGTCCGGGGCACCGCGGCGGAACTGTTCCTCCGGCAGCGTGAGGAGAGGGCGCGCCGGGCGGAGATCCTGGGACGCATCGTCGTCGACCTCGAGGAGAAGGACGGTCACTGGTTCCTGGACCTGCGCCGTGCACCCGAGGTGGCCGAGGCCTGCGGTCACGCCTACGGTGCTGCTCCGCGACAGGAGTGCCGACGGATCCCGTTCACCGAGCTGCAGGGCGTCCTCGGTGCGTACCAGTGGCATCTCAAGGGTGTGGATGTGCCGGCGCTGGGGGACAAGGTGTACCCGGACTACGGCGTCTTCTCCCCGACGCGCAGTGAGTATGTCGATCTGGTCGACGAGGTCGCTGCGTCCTCGTTGAAGTCGGGGATGAGCGTCCTGGAACTGGGGACCGGGACCGGCGTCCTCGCTGCTGTGCTGGTCAGAAGGGGTGCCGGGCAGGTGACGGCGACGGACGTGAACCCGAGGGCGGTGGTGTGTGCGCGAGCGAACCTGGACCGGCTCGGTGTGGGGGAGCGGTGTGAGGTCGTCGAGGCCGACCTGTGGCCGTCGGCGCCGGAGACCGCGGATGTTGTGGTCTTCAACCCGCCGTGGCTCCCGGGGACGCCGACCTCGGAGCTGGAACTCGGCATCTACGACGCCTCCTCCGATGCCCTGCGACGCTTCCTCGCCGAACTCGCCGACCATCTCACCGACGGCGGGGAGGGGTGGCTGGTGCTCTCTGACCTGGCTGAACATCTCGGTCTGCGCACCCGGGAGCAGCTGGAGGCCTGGATCGCCGAGGGTGGTCTGCAGGTACTCGGGCGGGAGGACACCACGCCGCGTCATCCCAAGGTGTTGCGGGAGGATGATCCGCTGCATGTCGCGCGGTCCCGAGAGGTCACCTCGCTGTGGCGGCTGGGGCGGGCGTAGGGGTCACTCGAAGTACCCCGCCCGCGCGAACAGGCCGGGAACACCGCCGGAGTGGAGGAACAGGATCTTCCCGTCCGGGGCGAAGATGCCGCGCCGCACCAGATCGATGAGCCCGGCCGCGGCCTTGCCGGTGTACACGGGGTCGAGCAGGACGCCCTCGGTGGTGGCGAACAGGCGCACCGCCTCGACCATGGCGTCTGTCGGCAGCGTGTATCCGGCACCGACGTAGTCGTCGAGGACGCGTACCCGGTCGCGGGGCACTGGTCCGGCACCCAGGAAGAACGCCACGTCGTCGGCCAGATCGCCGACCATCTCCTCCTGCGTGGCCTGTGGATTCATGACGCTGACGCCGACAACGGGAAGGTCCGCCCCGGCGGCATCGACCCCGGCGACAAGACCCGCCTGCATGCCGGCCGAGCCACTGGCGACGACCACGGCGTCCCACTCCATCCCGAGGTCGACGGACTGGGCGAGGATCTCCCGGGCGCAGTCGACGTATCCGAGGGCACCGGTCGCAGTCGATCCGCCGGTGGGGATGATGTACGGCGTCCGGCCCTCCTCCGTGAGCTCGGCGGCGAGTTCCACGGCCCGTCCGGCGAGGTCATGGCCGTGCGGGTGGACCTCGGTATCTGCACCCAGCAGGTCGAAGAGCAGGAAGTTCCCGGTGAACTCCGGCGGGTTCGGCCCCTCGGTGGCGTCCGGGCGGAGGTCTTCGGCGAGCAGCAGTCGACAGTCCAGACCCTCCTGCCGGGCGGCGGCCAGGGTGAGCCGGCAGTGGTTCGACTGCACCCCGCCCAAGGTGATCAGGGTGTCTGCCCCGGCGGTGAGGGCGTCGGCGACGAGGAACTCGAGTTTGCGGGTCTTGTTCCCGCCGAGGGCGAGGCCGAGCTGGTCGTCGCGCTTGATCCAGATCTCGGGTCCACCCAGCGCGAGGCTGAGGTCACGGAGGTGGGTCACCGGTGTCGGTCCGGTGGTGTAGCGGCGCCGGGGGAGGGTGTCGAGACGGTCGA
>NHCFD04200__coassemble_414_pt1 | contig 15375 bp, 14 predicted proteins | sample NHCFD04200__metabat2_high_PE_017 | metagenome-assembled genome bin NHCFD04200 | reverse complement strand
CTCCAAGGTATAGTGTGACCCCGTGAGTGACACCGAGAAGAGTGCGAAGATCCAGCCGTTTGCCGCCCCGAAGGGCGTGCCCGACTACGTGCCGCCGGCATCCGTCGACTTCCATGCGGTGCGCAGCACCTTCGAGACGGTGATCCACAACTCGGGTTACGGCCACATCGAACTGCCGGTCTTCGAGGAGACCGCCCTGTTCGCCCGTGGTGTCGGCGAATCCACCGACGTCGTCTCCAAGGAGATGTACACCTTCGAGGACCGCGGCGGCCGCTCCGTGACCCTGCGTCCCGAAGGCACCGCCGGCGTGATGCGCGCGGTCATCGAGCACAACCTCGACCGCGGTCAGCTTCCGGTGAAGCTGACCTATTCGGGTCCGTTCTTCCGCTACGAGCGTCCGCAGGCCGGCCGGTACCGCCAGCTCCAGCAGGTCGGTGTGGAGGCCATCGGCGTCGACGATCCCGCGCTGGACGCGGAGGTCGTCGGCCTGGCCGACCGGTGCTTCCGTGCCCTGGGGCTCACCGGCTACCGCCTGGAGCTGACCAGCCTCGGCGACGACAACTGCCGTCCGGCCTACCGGAAGACCCTGCAGGACTTCCTCTTCGCCCTCCCGCTCGACGAGGAGACCCGGAAACGCGCGGAGATCAACCCGTTGCGCGTCCTCGACGACAAGCGTCCGGAGGTCCAGGAGATGCTGGTGGACGCCCCGCTGATGCCTGACCACCTCTGCGACAACTGCCGGGAGCACTTCGAGACCGTCACCGGACTGCTCGACGACATGGGTGTCGAGTACGTCCTCAACCCGCGTCTGGTCCGTGGCCTTGACTACTACACCAAGACCTGCTTCGAGTTCGTCCACGACGGTCTCGGCGCGCAGTCCGGCATCGGCGGCGGCGGACGCTACGACGGCCTCATGGCCCAGCTCGGTGGCCAGGACCTCTCCGGTATCGGCTTCGGCCTCGGCGTGGACCGCACCGTTCTCGCTCTCGCCGCCGAGGGGGTCACCCCGACTTCCGGGCGTCGCGTGGACGTCTACGGCGTCCCCATGGGCGTGGACGCGAAGAAGAAGCTCGCGGTGATCATCGACAAGCTGCGTCGCGCCGGTGTCAGTGCCGACATGTCCTACGGCGACCGGGGCCTCAAGGGGGCCATGAAGGGTGCCGACCGCGCCGGTGCCCGCTTCGCACTGGTCCTCGGTGAGCAGGAGCTCGCCGACGGCACCGTGGTGCTGCGTGACCTGACCTCCCGCGACCAGCACGAGGTCGCGTTGCAGGACGTCATTGAGGCGGTGGGCAGGGTGGTAGGTACCGGGTCCCACTGACGGCACCGACGACACGCTCCGACGGCCGTGAACCGGCGTGGCGGACAGGGGGAGAGAAACCCCGTCCTCCGCCGCCGGTTTTTCTGATGGGCTACGGTGGATTTCTGTATCGATCAACTGACGTCTGTCTGAGAGAGGCAATGCCTGTGAACGAACAACATAACACCGGGAGACCGGACACACCTGAGAAGAAACACATCGACTCGGAAGTCAACTGGCCGGTCTTCGGTACCGCCGCCGGCATCATCGTCGCGTTCGTTCTCTGGGCCTGGCTTGCCCCGGACTCCGCCGACACGGTCATCAACAACGTCAAGGACTGGATCTCCACCAATCTCGGCTGGTTCTACGTCCTCACCGCCGGCGTGGTCGTCGTCTTCGTCCTGGTGGTCGCCTTCCGGCGCACCGGTAACACGAAGATCGGCCCGGACCATTCACAGCCGAGGTTCGGTCTGTTCACCTGGGGAGCGATGCTCTTCGCCGCCGGTATCGGGGTGGACCTCATGTTCTTCGGCATCTCCGGCCCGGCCACCAACTACCTCACCCCGCCGGAGGGGGCGGCGGTCTCCGACGAAGCGGCCCGGATGGCCCCGCTGTGGACCATGTTCCACTACGGCATTCCGGGATGGGCGATGTACGCGCTGATGGGCATGGCCTTCGGCCTGTTCGCCTACCGTTACCACATGCCGCTGAGCATCCGTTCCGCGCTCGCCCCGGTCTTCGGACGCCGCATCAAGGGCGCCCCGGGTCACGCCGTGGAGATCGCGGCGTCCATCGGCACAGCCTTCGGTATCGCGGTGTCGTTGGGTATCGGCGTGGTCTTCATCAACTACGGCCTGTCCGAACTCTTCGGGGTCCCGACCAACACCGGCATCCAGGTCGCCCTGATCTGCCTGTCCGTGTTCATCACCATCCTGTCCACCGTCTCCGGTGTGGACAAGGGCATCCGCCGGCTCTCCGAGCTCAATGTGTGGCTCGCGGTCGTCCTCATGGTGTGGATCGTGGTCATGGGCCGGACCGGGGAGCTGCTCAACGCCCTCGTCCAGAACATCGGCGACTTCGTCGCCCGGTTCCCGTCGATGATGATGAACACCTTCGCCTACACCGACGGCGAGACGGACTACGCATCCCAGGACTGGATGTCCGACTGGACGCTGTTTTTCTGGGCATGGTGGATTGCCTGGGCACCGTTCGTCGGACTGTTCCTCGCCCGCATCTCCCGGGGACGCACCATCCGCCAGTTCGTGCTCGGCGTCCTGGTCATCCCCTTCGCCTTCATCGCGATGTGGATCTCCATCTTCGGCAACGCCGCGCTCGGGTTCTTCCGTGACGGTGACGAGGAGTTCCTCAATACCGCCGTGGACACCCCCGAGTCCGGCTTCTTCCTGTTGCTCCAGCAGTACCCCGGCGCCACCTTCGCCGTCGCGTTGGCGGTCGTCACCGGTCTGCTGTTCTACGTCACCTCTGCGGACTCCGGTTCCCTGGTGATGGCGAACATGACCTCCAAACCCTCGGTGGAGGACTCGGACGGCCCGCCGTGGCTGCGCATCGTGTGGGCGGTGATCACCGGTGCACTGACGCTGGTGATGCTGCTGATCGGAGGTGTGTACACGCTGCAGTCGGCGACGGTGCTCATCGGACTGCCGTTCGCTTTCGTGATGTACCTGCTCATGCTGAGTGTGTGGCGCGTCCTCGAGGCGGAGAAGCACTCGCTGGACTCCCGCGAGCTCTCCCGGGTCGGGGCGCTGATGGACCGGACCGGGGGGGCCGCCCCGGCACGTCAGGCGTGGCGCCGGCGACTGCGCCGGAGGATGAGCTTCCCCTCCGCCACTGATACCGAGAAGTACCTCGAGACCGTCGCGGCCCCGGCGATCGAGGAGGTGGCCGAGGAACTCACCGGACTGGGCCTGGACGTGTCCTGCCACCGGGGGACCCACCCCGACTACCCGATCAGTTTCGTGGATCTGGTGGTCACCTTCCCCGGACAGGACGAGTTCAAGTACGAGGCCTACCCGGTGGCGTGCCAGGTGCCGAACTTCGCGGTGAACCTCAACGTGGACGAGGACACGTACTTCACCCTGGAGATTTTCTCGGCCACCGGCTCCCGGGGCCACGACATCCTCGGCTACACCAAGGAGCAGGTCATCGCCGACGTGCTGGACGCCTATGACGCCCATCTCGAGTACATGTCCCTCACCGGGGACAGGGGGACACCCACCGGGGACACCCAGGTGCCCGCCCCTGACCTGTGGATCGACGACAACGAAGATATGGAAAGGAACGAAGAATGAGTGACACCGCTGCACCGCAGAGCCTCTACATCGACGGGAAGTGGGTGGCGTCCTCCGACGGAGGGACACGTACCGTGACCTGTCCCGCCGACGGGGAGGTCGTGGACGTGGTCTCCGAGGCGACGGCCGCGGACACGGAGAAGGCGATCGCCGCCGCCCGTCGCGCCTTCGATGAGGGATCCTGGTCTGCGACCCCCGCCGCCGAACGTGGCGATCTGCTGCTGAAGGTGGCCGACGCCATGGCAGAGCGCAAGGACGAGTTCGCCCGCGCCGAGGCACTCGACACCGGCAAGCGCCTGGTCGAGGCCGAGGGCGACATGGACGACATCATGAACTGCTTCCGGTTCTTCGGCAAGATCGCCGACCAGCACCCGGGTCGTCTCGTGGACGCCGGCAACCCTGCGGTGATCTCACAGGTCGTCTACGAACCGGTGGGTGTCTGCGGGATGATCACACCGTGGAACTTCCCGTTGCTGCAGGCCAGCTGGAAGATCGCCCCGGCCATCGCGGCAGGCTGCACCTTCGTCCTCAAGCCGTCGGAGCTCACCCCGCACACCGCCATCCTCATCATGGACGTCCTCGACAAGCTCGGCCTGCCGGCCGGGGTCGGCAACCTCGTCCTCGGCGCCGGTGCCGAGGCCGGTGCGCCGCTGTCCTCGCACCCGGACGTCGACATGGTCTCCTTCACCGGTGGCCTGGTGACAGGGAAGAAGATCGCCGAAGTGGCGTCCCATACGGTCAAGAAGGTCGCGCTCGAACTCGGTGGCAAGAACCCGAACATCGTCTTCGCGGACGCCGACTTCGACGCAGCCCTGGACAACGCCCTCAACGCGGGTTTCCTGGATTCCGGTCTGGTCTGCTCGGCAGGTACCCGACTGATCGTGCAGGACACGATCAGGGACCGCTTCGTCGACGAGCTCGTGCGCCGTGCCGAGGGCATCGTCCTGGGTGGTCCCTTCGATGAGAAGGCCGAGTCCGGTCCGCTGATCTCCGAGGAGCACCGCGCGAAGGTAACCGACTACGTGAAGCGTGGTGTGGAAGCAGGGGCGACACTGCGCTGCGGCGGCGACTGGGGTGGCCCGGAACTGGAGAAGGGATGCTTCTACCGACCGACAGTGCTGGACAACTGCACTCTCGACAACCCCGCGGTGATCGAGGAGGGCTTCGGCCCGGTCATCACCGTGGAGAGCTTCTCCACCGAGGCCGAGGCGGTCGCCACGGCGAACCACACCGAGTATGGCCTGGCCGGTGCGGTGTGGACCTCCGACCGGGGCGTCGCTCACCGGGTCTCACGGGCGCTGCGTCACGGCACGATCTGGATCAACGACTACCACCCGTATGTGCCACAGGCCGAGTGGGGCGGATTCAAGGCGTCCGGCAACGGCCGGGAACTTGGGCACACCGGTCTCGAAGAGTACCGGGAGGCCAAGCACATCTACGAGAACACCGAGCCCGCCGTGACCGGCTGGTTCCCGGAAAAGTAAGCGAAGAAGACAGGAGAAGACATGCACGACAACCGCGAAAGCTACGACTACATCGTCGTCGGGGCAGGATCCTCCGGTGCCGTGGTGGCCGCCCGGCTCAGCGAGGACCCGTCCGTGACCGTGGCCCTCATCGAGGCCGGTCCCACCGACGTGGACAAGCCGGAGATCCTCAACCTCCACGAATGGCCGGGGCTGCTGGAGTCCGGGTACGACTGGGATTATCCGATCGAGGAGCAGGAGAACGGCAACTCCTTCATGCGGCACGCCCGGGCCAAGGTTCTCGGCGGCTGCTCGTCACACAACTCCTGCATCGCCTTCCACACCCCGGCTCAGGACCTCGACCACTGGGTGACCCTGGGGGCGACCGGATGGGATTCGGCGTCCGTCCTGCCGTTGATCAGGGACCGGATCGAGGACAATGACAGGGCAGGGGAGAACCACGGTCACGGTGGCCCGGTGCACCTGCGGTCGGTCCCCCCGAAGGATCCGGTGGGTGCCGCGGTGCTGGAGGCGTGCGAGCAGGAGGGGCTGCCCACCACCCCCTTCAACGAGGGTGAGACTGTCAGCCACGGCGCAGACTGGTTCCAGATCAACGCCAGTGACGACAACATCCGGGCGTCCTCGTCAGTATCCTACCTGCATCCGGTGATGGACCGGGAGAACCTGGACATCATCACCGACCGTCAGGTATCCCGCGTCATCGTCGAGGACGGCCGGGCTGTCGGCATCGAGTATCTGGCGGATATCTTCGGTCGTCTCTCCAGGATGCGGGCGGACCGTGAGGTGATCGTCTCCGCCGGAGCGATCGACAGCCCTAAGCTGCTCATGCTTTCCGGCATCGGCCCGGCCGACCACCTCACGGAGATGGGCATCGAGGTGCTGGTGGACGCCCCCGGTGTTGGTTCGAACCTGCAGGACCACCCGGAGGCGGTCATCTCCTGGGAGTCGAAGGTCCCCATGCTTCGGGACGCCTCACAGTGGTGGGAGATCGGCATCTTCGAGAAGATCGACGAAGACGGGGCAGACGGCCTCGGGCTCCCTGACCTGATGATGCACTACGGCTCCATGCCCTTCGACATGCACACGGTGCGCCAGGGGTACCCGACCGCGGACGAGGCGTTCTGTCTCACTCCCAACATCACCCACGCGAAGGCCCGTGGCACGGTGCGGCTGCGCTCCTGCGATTTCCGGGACAAGCCGAAGGTCGATCCGCGGTACTTCACCGATGAAGAGGGCTACGACATGCGCATCGCGGTCGAGGGCATCAAGTTGGCCCGCCGCATCGTCGCGCAGTCGGCGATGGCGGACTACGCCGGTCGTGAGCTCTTCCCGGGGGAGGACGTGCAATCCGACGAGGATATCGCGGACTACGTGGCCAAGACCCACAACACCGTCTACCATCCGGCCGGTTCGGTACGTATGGGTGCTGAGGATGACGTCATGTCACCGCTCGACCCCCAGCTTCGGGTCAAGGGGGTGGAGGGCCTCCGCGTGGTCGATGCGTCGGTCATGCCGCAGCTCACCGCAGTGAACCCGAACATCACCTGTATGCTGATCGGGGAGAAGGCCGCAGACCTGATCCGTGGTGAGTGACTACTGAGCGAACTCCTGGTGACAGGCGTTGACCGTGCCCTCGGAGTAGCCGGTGGTGAACCACTGCTGGCGTTGCTCCGAGGAGCCGTGGGTCCAGGCGTCCGGGTTGACGCTGCCGCCCGATGACTGCTGGATGGCGTCGTCACCGATCGCCTGGGCCGACTGGATGGCCTGGGAGATCTGGTTGTCGGTGAGGGGGTCGATCATCGCGTTGTCGCCGTTGTCGGCGTGGTTCGCCCAGACACCGGCGTAGCAGTCGGCCTGCAGCTCCATCTTCACGGCGTTGGAGTCCTCACCGGGGTCGTCGTAGTCGGACAGCCCGATGGTGCCCTGGAGGTTCTGGATGTGGTGCCCGAACTCGTGGGCGACGACGTACATCTGCGCGAAGGGGCCGTCGGATCCACCCATCGACTTGAGCTGGGCGAAGAAGTCGTCGCCGATGTAGACGGTGCGGTCACCGGGGCAGTAGAACGGGCCCGTCTGCGCGGTGGACGCCCGGCCGCAGCCGGTGTTCACGGTGCCGTCACCGATTTGTACGGCGGGCTCGATGTAGTTGATCCCCGTCTCGTCGGGGAGGATGTCCGACCAGACGGAGTCGAGGGAGATCGCGGTGCCTTCGATGCGGCAGTCGTCGTAGTTGTTGGCGTCTTCCCAGGTGTTGCAGTGGTCCAACGAGCCCCCGGCGGAGACGTTGCCGCCTCCGGTCATGTTGTTGGTTGACGAACCTCCGTTGAACATGCCGGTTCCACCACTGGCGAAGAAGGCGATCGCGGCGACGACGAGGATCCCGGGGATACCGAAGCGCCGTCCCACCTTGCTCATCAACAGCATCCCGATGATGCCGCCGAACCCGCCGCCACGGTTGCCGCCTCCACCGCCGCCACCGAACCCGAAGCCACCGCCGGATCCACCGGAGCTGCCTCCGGAGGTCGCCCGGTCGCCCATACCGTTGAGGTTCGAGTTAAACGTCATGGTGGAAGTGTAACTGCTGGTTCAGAAGGGGATGGGGGGCTTCTTCGACGATGACCGCTGAAGCCGTGGCGATGCGCGGGAAGGCGAATCCTGACATGCGTGATGACCTGGTACTTTTCCCGGATTGCTTGACGTCTCCCACAATAGGGAATACCCTCAACAGAAATAACCCGGCGTTCTGATGAGCCATCCGGACACGCAACACACCGACCCCCAAGGAAAGGAATGGGTCCCATGTACAACCGACTCGCAGAGATCATCAACTGGTACTTTTCCCCGGTTCAGGGCGCGGCCGACGCCGCCCGTACCGGCCTGGGCGTCCTCCCGGCCCGCTCGTCCGCCAACTGACGGAAGACCGCACCTGAACCGCCTGCCACCCCGTGGCAGGCGGTTTCTCCTGTCTCCGCCACCCCCGAGACAGGTATCCGGACGCACTAGCCTTGCGACATGGACCACATCACCCCGAACCGCATCGTCATCGCCCTCGACTGTCCGGATGCTGTCGACCTCGCAGAGTTCTACGGGGCGCTGTTGGGATGGGAGGTGGTGTGTCCCGGACCCGATGAGCCTGATGTCCTCCATCCGGAGTGGGTCTCGGTGCGACCGCCGAATGTCGCCGAGGTCGGTTTCTCCCTGGGATTCCAGCGAGTGGACAACTACCGTGCCCCCGTGTGGCCGGACGGCCCGGTCCCACAGCAGGAGCACCTCGATTTCTGGGTGGAGTCGATCCCCGACGCGGAGAGAGTCGCGGTCGCCCTCGGCGCGGTCCGGGCGGGGTACCAGCCCAGCGAAGCCGGGGGCGAAGGATTCGTCGTCTTCCTGGACCCGGTGGGCCACCCGTTCTGCCTCTGCCGGTCGTGAGCGGATGTCCACCTACCGGTATTCCGCCTAAAAGTCCCCCGGCTGCACCTGGAACACCTTCAGCCCGATCGCCCGGTAGTGGTCCACCACCTGCTGCCGGTCGTCGAGGCAGTACCGGATGTGGAAACGTCCCTGGATGTGTGCGCGCACCAGCGCGTCCTTCACCATCCAGTCGGGACGTTGGTCGCCGGTGGGCCGCATGTGGAGCTCATCCCAGGGGATGCCGTGCCCGGCCAGCCACTCGGTGGTCTCCGGCCGGCAGACTTCGTCGCGTCCGGACATGATGACCAGCCGGACGCCGGCAGCGTGGATGTCCTGCACCGTGTCACGGACGGACTCGTCCACGGTGTCCTGGCCGACCCGCGCCCAGTCATAGGGGGAGCGCAGGTCATTGTGGTGGGCCAGCGTGCCGTCAATGTCGACGAGGACGCAGTGTGGCAGATCCCGGGGGTTGTCGACAGGGGAGAAGGTTCCGTCTGTCACGGCCCGGACGGTGGCGATGATCCGCTCCGCTGACGGCCAGCGGTTCTGGGGGAACCGAGACCACAGGTCGCGGATCAGGGACTCCGGCACCTGTCGGTCGGGATCACGCGCGGCATTGCGACGCAGCAACTCGTCGAGCTCGACCCGGAAGTCGTGGAACTCCACCGTGTACCCGGCCCGGTCGGCACCGGTGAGGAAGGGTCTGAGCCGTTTCGGCCGGAGGTTCATGTCCGACAGGACGATGTCCGACCGGTTGTCCACCGCGGCGGCGTACAGGGCGGACTGCACCGAGGTGACGGCGTCCTCCTGCCGTTGTGTGCCGTGCTGGCCGATCCGCAGGGTGCGACGGATGTCGTCGCGGTTGATGTTCACCGCGCCGGTCTCCCCGCAGAAGGCCTCCGCCCACGTCGTCTTCCCGGCGGCCGGGAATCCCCGGGTGATGTGCAGCGTCGGCATGGGGGAGAAGCTACTAGACCTGCACGTCGGCGATGGAGGTCCGGATGAAGTCCTTCACCGTGTCGACGTCATTGGGCAGGTCGGTGACGTGCCGGTCAGCCGAGAGGATGTCGCGGAACCGCTCCGGGGTCATGGTCGCCGGCTCGGAACCGATGGACTCGCGGATGGTGTCGGCGAACTTCACCGGCAGTGCGGTCTCCAGGCAGATGACCGGGGCGGCGTCCGGATGGGCGGCGAGATAGTCGCGGGCGACCTTCACACCGTCGGCGGTGTGCGGGTCGACCAGCACTCCGGCGGACTCCCAGCAGTAGCGGATCGTGTCGAGGCGGTCGGCGTGGGTGGAGGACCCCGAAGCGAAGCCGTAGTTCTTGTCCACCTCCGGGAAGGCGGGATCGGTGGCCAGCGAGAAGCCGCCCTCCTTCACCCGGGTACCGAAGAGATCCGCGGTGCGGGTGGCATCGCGTCCGAGGACGTCGAAGATGAACCGTTCGAAGTTCGAGGCCTTGGAGATGTCCATCGAGGGGCTGGAGGTCGCCAGAGTCTCGGCGGAGGTACGGACGCGGTAGTCACCGGTACGGAAGAACTCGTCGAGGACGTCGTTCTCGTTGGTCGCGACGATGAGCCGGTCGATCGGCACACCCATCTGACGGGCGATGTGGCCGGCGCAGACGTCACCGAAATTTCCGGTGGGAACGCAGAAGGAGACCTGGTCGTCCACCGAGTCCGTGGCACGGATCCAGCTGGAGACGTAGTAGACGACCTGGGCCATCAGGCGTGCCCAGTTGATCGAGTTCACCGCACCGATGTGGTACTCAGCCTTGAATGCGGCGTCACCGGAGACGCCCTTGACGATGTCCTGGCAGTCATCGAAGACACCGTCGAGGGCGATGTTGAAGATATTGGGGTCGTCCAGGCCGAACATCTGGGCCTGCTGGAAGGGCGTCATCCGGCCGGCGGGGGTGAGCATGAAGACCCGGATGCCGGCGCGCCCGCGCATCGCGTACTCCGCCGACGAACCGGTGTCGCCACTGGTCGCACCGAGGATGTTGATGGTCTCGCCACGCTGGCGCAGCACGTACTCGAACAGCTCACCGAGCAGTTGCATGGCCATGTCCTTGAAGGCCGCGGTGGGACCCTCGGACAGGTGCGCGATTTTGACCCCCGGCTCCAGGTCGGTGACCGGGACGATCTGTGCGGAGGCGAACTTCGGGGTGGAGTACGCACGCGCGGTGATGCCCTTGAGGTCCTCGACGGGGATGTCATCGATGAACAGCGAGACGACCTCGGCGGCGAGCGCGGCGTAGCCCTCGGTGTCGAGGACGGACCTCCAGTGGTCCAGCGTCGCGGCGTCTACCGACGGGTACTCCTGCGGCAGGTACAGGCCGCCGTCGGGGGCCAGTCCGCCGAGCAGGATATCGGTGAAATCGACGGGAGTGGCCTGCGCATCGCGCGTGGAGATGTATTTCATGGCCTCCAGACTACCGAGTGCGTCACCCGTTCCCGATGTGCCCCCGGTAACATCGTCTCCCGTGCGAGTAATGCTGATCACCAACCCTTACGCCACCTCCACCACCGAGGAAGGACGCGAGGCTCTCACCACGGCGCTGACGCAGCGCTACGACGCCGAGGCGGTGCCCACGACCCACCGCGGGCACGCCGCGGAGCTCGGGGCCCGGGCTGCGGAGGAAGGCTTCGACGCCGTCGTCGTCCACGGCGGTGACGGTTCGGTCAACGAGACGGTCAACGGCCTCCTCGGGGCTCCGGACCGGACCGACCGTCCCGCTGCGGCCGACCTTCCCGCCATCGGTGTGGTGCCCGGCGGCAACGCCAATGTCTTCGCCCGCGCGCTGGGCGTCGACCGGCGTTCCGACCGTGCTGTGGATCAGCTGTTCACGGGGCTGGACAGGGGATCCCGCCGCACGGTCGGGCTGGGGCACGCGCTCAACCGGTGGTTCCTGTTCAACGCCGGGATGGGGATGGACGCCATCGTCATCCGGCGGATGGAGGAGCAGCGCGCGGCGGGGAAGAAGGTGACCAACCTGAGATACGTGACGACGGCCGTGTCGTCGTTCCTGTCGAAGAAGTACCCGTCGCCGACGTTCACGGTTGAGGTGCCGGGTCATCCGGCAGTCGAGGGTGCGCGGTTCGGGTTCGTCAGCAACGCCAGTCCGTGGACCTATCTGGGGCCCCTGGCGATCCGGACGAACCCGGGCACCGATTTCGACCACGGACTGGGTATCGCTGCGGCGACCTCGCTGTCGGCGTCCCGCAACCTGATGCTGGGAGCACAGCTGCTCGCCGGGTCCGCCGACCCCCGGGCGGCGCACCTGTTCCGGGACGATGACGTCGACCGGGTCGTATTCACCAGCGGTGAGCCGGCGGACGTGCAGATGGACGGGGACTACATGGGGATGCACCGGTCACTGGAGTTCGGGTGCGTCCACCATGTGCTGGACGTGGTCTGCCCCTGAGGTGTCTGTCCCCGGGCCGGATCAGGGCTGGTAGTTGGCGGCGGCGTCCGGGACGATCGTGTCGAGGATGCGGCTGACGACGTCCCAGTTGCTGAAGGCGGCCATGTCCGCACGGCCGAGGGCGTCGTTGATGAGCGAGATGATCGAGTTGATATCCATGCATGTCACCATAACAGTGGCACGGCGTTTCTGCGATACCAGTGTTACTCGTGTGACTGGTGGGATTTACGAACCGTCGTTGACCAGCCAAATTGCCTCGGCGTGAATCAGCGCCTATAGTATCCATCCGTTGCCGGCGATGACCGGCGGACATGCGCGTCATTAGCTCAATTGGCAGAGCAGCTGACTCTTAATCAGCGGGTTCGGGGTTCGAGTCCCTGATGACGCACCACACCACCCCCGACCAGGGATTCCCGGTCGGGGGTTTTCCGTATCCGGCAGAGGGGGAGAAGACCGTGGTCCAGGGGCCGACCCACGCGATGTCCGGTGCCGCCGCCGGACTCGCCCTCGCCACGACACTGCCCGCCTCCTGGGGCGGGGCCACGACCACCGCCGAGATTCTCGCCTACACCGGTCTGACCGCCGGTGCGGCACTGCTGCCGGACCTCGACGCGCCCGGATCCACGGTCGCCCGTACCTTCGGCCCGGTCACCGGACTGCTCGCCCGTGCCGTGGCGTCGGTCAGCGTCCTCGTCGTCAATGTCACCGGCACCAGGAAGGACGCCAGGATCAGCGGCGGTCACCGCACCGCCACCCACACCCTGTGGTTCGCCCTGCTCGTGGGATTCCTGGCCTGGAGTATCGGAGGCGCCTTCGGGGACAACGGGGTGGTCGGCATGCTGGTGTTCTTCTCCGGACTGGCGTTGCGTGGACTGTTCCCGCAGTGGGCGAAGGAGAAGGCGGGGCTGGTCGTGGTGGCGGTCGCCGTCGGGCTGGGTGTCGCCGCCTATGAGACTGTCCCGGCCCTCCACACGCCGCTGATGCCGGCATCCGCGGTGACCGCAGGGATTCTCGTCCACCTGGCGGGGGACATGCTGACGAAATCCGGCGTCCCGTTGACCTCGCCGGTGATCCCGCGGGGCGGGAAGCGCTGGTGGAGCTGGACGCTGCCCGGCGCCGTGACCATCCGCACCTCCGGAGTGTGGGACCAGGCGCTGCTGCTGGTCTTCACGGGTCTCGCCACCTGGCAGCTCTACCTGGTACTCATGGGGCTGTGACCCCTGCATTGCCCCCGACCCCCACCGACATCCACATCGACGGCCGCGTGATCCGGTTGAAGTGGCACCGGGCCCGTCGTACCGCCATGGATACGCCGTTCACTCCCGGCCGCATCGTCGAGGGGCTGGCATGCGGGGCCAGTGTGGAGATCGATGTACGTACCGGTCCGGGCGGGGTGCCGGTGATCCGGCATGATCCGCTGCGGTGGTGGCGACGCGTCCGGCCGGTGGACCTGATTCCGCTGTCTGTGGTCGGGGAGGAGTTGGCCAGCCGTGGTGTCGTGGAGCTGCCGGACGAGGCCCGACTCCAGTTGGACATCAAGGACTCTGCACGGGTGCTCACGACCGCTGTCGCGCAGCAGGTCTCGGCGGCTGTCAGCTCGTTCGCCGATGCAGTCATCGTCTCCGGCAACGACCCGGTGGCCGTCGCCCGGATCGCGGAACAGGATCCCCGCATGGCGACCGGTCACGACCCGTGCACCCGCTCCGCGGTGCGTCGGTTGCGCCGGACCGGGGACGTCGACGGTTTCGTCGCGGCGGCGCTGGAGGCTGACCGGGCAGCCGGGATCATCTACCTCGATCACCGGATCATCCTCGCACTCGCGGCGGCAGGTACGGACATCGTGGCGTCTTTCCATGCCGCCGGGCGGCAGGTGGACGCCTACACCCTCACGGATCCGGACCCGGAGACACTGGGGCAGGCCCGCGCGCTGATCGACCTCGGGGTCGATCAGATCACCACCGACGATCCGGAGGGGATGTACCGGGCCCTCAGATCCGTCCCGCGTACTTGAGGTCACTGCCCAGGCGTGCCAGCAGCAGTCCGATGACGGAGAGCATGCTGATGATCGCGGCACCGACACCGGTGATCCAGGAGTCCGGTTCGCCGGCGGCCAGGCCGTAGACGATCGCACAGACCGCGACGACGGCGGAAACCACGAGGACCACCTGGTTGATCACCCAGAAGTAGCGGTAGACGTCGCGCTTGTCCAGGGGAGTGACGATCGTGTCCTCGACGGTGACCTGATCGGGGATACCGTCGGAATCGCGACGGCGGGGCGTGTTCTCGGAACTGTTCTCGGACATACCCCTACGGTAGTTGGTGTGCGGCGGTGACTGTGGTGACGGGGCAGGGGCACACCCACCCCCGACTCGCGCGGAGCCGGGGGAGTAAGGTGGGCGTCCGACATGCGTGCAGGACACCCGGCGATCCCGGGACCTGTACGGGTAACACCGGGGAGGCCGACTTCGCGCCGCCCTTCAACCTCATCCGAAAGGACAACGCGACGTGCTGCGGACGCATCTGTGTGGCGACCTTCGCTCCGACGACACCGGAAAGGAGGTCACTCTCACCGGGTGGGTCGCCCGTCGGCGTGACCACGGTGGAGTGATCTTCATCGACCTGCGTGACCGCTCCGGTCTCGCCCAGGTCGTCTTCCGCGAGAATGAGGTCGCCGAGCGTGCCCACGACCTGCGCAGCGAGTACTGCCTCAAGGTCACCGGCATCGTCGAGGCCCGCCCGGAGGGTTCCGAGAACCCCAACCTCGCCTCCGGTGCCATCGAGGTCAACGTCTCCGACCTGGAGATCCTCAACGAGTCCACCGCACTGCCGTTCCAGATCGAGGACACCGCCGGCGGAGAGGTCGGCGAGGAGACCCGCCTCAAGTACCGCTACCTGGACCTGCGCCGTGAGCGGCAGGCCCACGCCCTGCGCCTTCGGTCCAAGGTGAGCCAGGCCGCCCGCGGCGTCCTGTCCGGTGAGGACTTCACCGAGATCGAGACCCCGACCCTCACCCGCTCCACCCCTGAGGGTGCCCGTGACTTCCTGGTCCCGGCCCGTCTGCGTCCGGGCAGCTTCTACGCCCTGCCGCAGTCCCCGCAGCTGTTCAAGCAGCTGCTCATGGTCGCCGGCATGGAGCGCTACTACCAGATCGCGCGCTGCTACCGTGACGAGGACTTCCGCGCCGACCGTCAGCCGGAGTTCACCCAGCTCGACGTCGAGATGAGCTTCGTCGACCAGGATGACGTCATCGCCCTGGCCGAGAAGATCCTCACCGCCGTGTGGAAGGAGATCGGTTACGACATCCAGACCCCGATCCCGCGGATGACCTACGCCGAGGCCATGGAGAAGTACGGCTCCGACAAGCCGGACCTGCGCTTCGACATCCAGATCACCGAATGCACCGAGTTCTTCAAGGACACCTCGTTCCGCGTCTTCAAGGCTCCCTA
>NHCFD04200__coassemble_411_pt1 | contig 15670 bp, 16 predicted proteins | sample NHCFD04200__metabat2_high_PE_017 | metagenome-assembled genome bin NHCFD04200 | reverse complement strand
TCGCACCGTCACAGAAGCCCGCAGAATACAGGGGGAAGGCCTACCTGCGGTAGGCGGACGGTGACTACCGGATGAACGCGAACGACCACCGGATGATCGACGTCGAGGCACTCCATGATTCCGAACGTGTCGCCTACGACCTGGTCTCCGTGCCCGGCACCAGCATCGCGGACCTGGACCCTGAGCTGCTGCCCCGCTACCTGGCATCCATCCGGGCCAGCAGCCGACGGCTGAAGAACGCGACAGACGAGGATATCTGCCGACTCGTCTCGGTGACCACACCGACAGGCGAGCTGACAACGGCAGGTCTCTACGCCCTGGGCTACTACCCGCAGGGGAAACTGCCGTCCCTCGCCGTCACCGCCGCAGTCCAGCTGCCCCGCGACGGCAGCGGAGCCCGTACCCAGAACCGTCAGGACTTCGACGGTCCACTGCCTGCCCTTCTGGAAGAGATCCAGGAATGGATCATGGCGAACACCGGAACGTCAGACGTCTACCGCCCGGACGGCCACATGGTCCGGCGTCCCGAGTTCCCGCCCAGGGCAGTCCGGGAGCTGATCGCCAATGCACTGGTGCACCGGGATCTCGGCCCTGAAACACTCGGCACCGGGGACCGGGTCCAGGTGCGCATCACCCCGGAGACCCTCATCATCGCAAGTCCGGGAGGCCTCAGGGGACTGTCGGTCCGGGAACTGGAATCCAATGAGCACACACAGAAAGCCGTGAACCAACGGCTGTATGAAATGGCGAAACACCTCACGACGGCTGACGGTGCCGGCGTCATCGAAGGTGAAGGAGGTGGAGTCCGTGAGGCCCTCGCCGAGACGCGTGACGCTGACCTGAACCGCCCCCGGTTCTTCGACAACGGGGTCAAATTCACTGTCCTACTTCGGCGAGGCTCGGTGTTCTCCCCCTCGGATCTGCAGCGCATCTCCGAGCTGGCGCCGGACATCCGGCTGTCCCATATCCAGAAGGTCCTGCTGCTCTCCCTGGACGACGGGGAACGATGGAGCATCACCAGAATGTGCGATGAGTTCTCCCCGCTGTCCCGTACCGAAGCTCAGACGCAGGTCGATGGTCTGGTGAGACAGGAGCTGATAGCAGAGACCGCTGCGGGCATTCAGCTGAGAGGAAGAAAACCAACCGCTACCGACACCGGACCAGACGTCGCCGCCTCACCGGAGACGCCGGCGGAACCGGAACAGGCCGGCAGATCCGGACAGTACGGACAGCACGGACAGTACGGACAACCGCACGGTAGTGCAGCCGATCAGGAAGAACTGCGGGCAATCACCAAGCACGGCCCAGCCGTGGTGGCAGTGCTGGATGCCGAAGCCCCCGGTCCCGGAACCGCTCACTCGCCGGTCGGCGTCCAGACCATCGCCGACCGCGTCGGCCTGTCCGTGTCCACCACCCGGTACGCCCTCGCCCGGCTCATCGCCGCCGGGGCCATCGAGATGGTCGGTGGCCAGGGGCAGCACGCCACCGGATACCGTCGACGGTAGATCCGACATTCAGTGCTCCAGCGCCTCCGGGAACTGCTCACGGAGCTGGTCGAAGAGACTGTTGGTGACCGCCACCGCGGTGGTGATGTGCTGGTAGAGCTGCTCATCGGTGACACCGAAGGCGTAGTCCACGGTGTGGTTGGCGAATACACGCTCGTCGCCGTCCCCGTCGACAATCACGTACGCGTTGGGGAAGAACATCTTCTCGTTCCACGCATTGCAGGCCTCCAGCAGTTCGTCGCGACGGTAGTCGGGCAGCCAGCCGTCCCAGCATCCGGTGACCGACAACAGGTTGCCGTCCTTGCCGGTGATCTCGAACCAGATGCGTCCGGTATCCCAGCGCGAGCTGATCTCGCGGTCGCGGTCGACGGTGTAGACGACGTCGGAGGCTTCCAGAGCGTCCATCAGACGGTGGCGGGTCAGGCGGCGGAGCACCATGTCCGGGATGGCGGCGCCGAGATCGTCGGTACGGAAGTCGCGGAAGTCACTGTTGGTGTCGGTGTCGCTCATGGTGGGGTCCCCTTCATGTCGGTGCGTGGTGGCGGAACGCCTCCTGTTCTACCGACCGCACCGGACACCGCTCCCCCACCGTCGAACACGGCGTTCGAGGACGACGTTCAAGCCTCAGAACCAGCGCTCGAGGACCTGCGCCACGCCGTCCTCGTCATTGGACGCGGTCTGGTGGTCGGTGGCTGCGGCCACCTCGTCCACCGCGTTCCCCATCGCGAAACCGTGCCCGGCCCAGCGCAGCATCGCCAGGTCATTGGGCATGTCGCCGAAGGCCACGACGGTCGCCGGGTCGATGTCCGGTACGGCGTCCACTCCGACATCCGACCCCGAGGCGTCCCCCAGGGCGTGTGCCAGCCCCGACAGCTTCGTCACCCCGGGGACGTTGACCTCCAGCAGTCCACCGTGGAAGGACCAGGTGACATGGGCGTCCGCCGGGTCGACGACCGGGTTGACCAGGTCGAACATGTCGGCGGAGAGCATGTTCTCGTGGCGGACCAGCAGCTTCACCGCAGGCTTCGACAGCAGCACGTCACGGGTCTCCACTGCGTGCTCGTCGGTGTCCCAGGCGTGCGGGTAGGCGGGTTCCACCGCGAAGAGTTCCGACGCCCGGTCGAAGGCACTGGTCCCGGTCCGCTCCACGGCGAAGCTCACCGGCCCCAGGCCCATCCGGGCCAGCGGGGCGGCGGTGGCCTCGAGGATTGCGCAGGTCACCCGGCGCAGGACCGCCGGTGCCAGTTCGGCGGCGTAGGTGATCCGGTCGGTGGCCGCGTCATAGACGACGGCCCCGTTGGCGCAGACGCATACCGGGGTGATGGCCAGCTGTTCGACAACCGGCAGCATCCACCGCGCCGGTCGGCCGGAGGCGGGGATGAACCGCGCACCGGCGGCGACGGCCCGCCCGATGACCTCGCGGGTCCGGGACGAGACCCGGTCCGCGGAGGTCAGCAGGGTGCCGTCAAGGTCACTGATGATCAGTGACGGCGCTGCGGTCAACGCTTCAGCAGTTTCTTCCACAGCGGCTTCTTCTCCGGCTCCGGATTCGCCGCCTTCTCCGCCTCACGGGCGGCGCGCTCCTCGCGACGCTTCTGCGCGTCCTCCCGGTCCTTGACCGTGGCGTCCTCCAGCGACGGGGCGGACCCGCCGAGCGAGACCGGCATCCAGTTCTCCCCCTCGGGGAAGGGACCGTAGAGCTCGTCGTAGTGGGCGCGCACCTCATCGAGGCCGGCGGCCATCGCGTCGTGCAGGCGCTGCGCGGAGGCCTTCGCATCCTCGGTGACCTCGACGGGTTCCCGGACGGAGACGATGAGATCGGCGCTCTTCAGCCGCCAGATCGGCTTGCGTCCCTTCGTCCAGATCCGCTGCGAACCCCAGATCACCACGGGGATCAGCGGGACGCCGGCCTCGTGCGCGATGCGCGCGGCACCGTCCTTGACCTCCTTGATCTCGAAGGAGCGGGAGATCGTGGCCTCCGGGAAGATGCCGATGAGTTCACCGTCGGCGGCCCGACGGGTCGCTTCCTTGACGGACGCCGCGCCGTCGGCACGGTCCACCGGGATGTGCTTGCAGCCGCTCATCGCGGGGCCGGCGACGGGGTTGTCCCAGATCTCCTTCTTCGCCATGAAGCGGACGAGGCGTCCACCCTGGTAGGCGGCGGGAATGCCGCCGAAGACGAAGTCCCAGTAGCCGGTGTGATTGACCGCCAGAACCGCGCCACCGGTGGCGGGGATGCGCTCCGGGTGCTGGATCTCCACGTTGAGGTGCTGCATCCGGCGCATCCACAGCTTCGCGAAGGGGATGATGATCCGGCCGTAGAAGGGTTCCCGCGACTCCGGGTGGGGCGGGGTGTCCGGCAGTGCCGGGGTGACCGTGAACCCCTTGGGGAGCCAGAAGTGGTCGCGGGGCAGCTTGGGCAGCGTGAAGGCCATGGGTCTGTGGAGCTCCTACTTTTCGGTTCTACTTCTTCTTCGGCGTCAGGACGTCCTTGCCGATGAACGGCCGCAGTGCCTCGGGGACGACGACGGAGCCGTCGGCCTGCTGGTTGTTCTCGAGGATGGCGACGAGCCACCGGGTGGTGGCCAGGGTGCCGTTGAGCGTGGCGGCGGTCTGTGCCTTGCCGTTCTCGTCACGGTAGCGGGTCTTGAGGCGCCGCGCCTGGAAAGTGGTGCAGTTCGAGGTGGAGGTCAGCTCGCGGTAGGTGTTCTGGGTCGGGACCCAGGCCTCGGTGTCGAACTTGCGGGACGCGGAGGAACCCAGGTCCCCGCCGGCGACGTCGATGACGCGGTAGGGCACCTCGACGGCGGCGAGCATGTCCTTCTCCATGGCCAGCAGCTGCTGGTGGATCTCCTCGGCGTCCTCCGGCTTGGCGTAGACGAACATCTCGACCTTGTCGAACTGGTGGACGCGCAGGATGCCGCGGGTGTCCTTGCCGTAGGAACCGGCCTCACGACGGAAGCAGGAGGACCAGCCGGCGTACTTCACGGGCCCCTCGGAGAGGTCGATGATCTCGTCGGAGTGGTAGCCGGCCAGGGCGACCTCGGAGGTGCCGACGAGGAAGAGGTCATCCTCGTCGAGGTGGTAGATCTCGTCGGCGTGGGCGCCGAGGAAGCCGGTACCGGCCATGATCTCGGGGCGCACGAGCACCGGCGGGATCATGAGCTGGAAGCCGTGCTCAATAGCCTTGCGGGCGGCGAGCTGCAGCATGGCGAGCTGGAGCAGGGCGCCGTCGCCGGTGAGGAAGTAGAAGCGGGCGCCGGAGACCTTCGCGCCGCGCTCCATGTCGATCAGGCCGAGGGACTCGCCGAGCTCCAGGTGGTCCTTGGGCTCGAAGTCGAACTCGCGCGGGGTGCCGATGTGCTCGAGGACGACGAAATCGTCTTCGCCGCCGGCCGGAGCACCGGTGACGATATTGGAGATCTTGAACTGGAGGTCGTGGACGTCCTGCTCGGCGACCTTCTCGTCGGCCTCGATCTTCTTGACGGCCTCGGCGAGCTCCTTGCCCCTGGCCTTGAGCTGGTCACGCTCCTCGGGGGTGGCGTCCTTCATCTGCTTACCCATGGACTTGGAGTAGGCCTTGGCCTCGCCGCGGGCGGTGTCTGCGGCGGCGATGAGGTCACGTCGGCGCTGATCGGCTTCCAGGAGCTGGTCGACCAGCGACGGGTCCTCGCCACGGGTGCGCTGTGAATCTCGGACGACGTCGGGGTTCTCCCGGAGGAACTTCAGATCAATCATGACGACCAGCTTAGCGGCACCGGCATGACACAATGGTCAGCATGTCCTCTGAAACGCCCTCGCCGTCCCCTGAGCGTCCTGAGCAGACTGAGCTGACTGAGTCCGCCGAGCCGGTTGTGCAGACTGAGTCCGCTGAGCGTCCGCTGCACCCGCGACGCCGTCGCGTCCTGAAGACCGTGCTCGTCGCCGCCCTGTGCGGTGGCGTGGCAGCGGCGATGTACGCGATCGTCAGTCCGGACGGGTCCAGCCCGGTCGTCCCTGAGAAGGAGGACGTGGCGTCCGAGCCGGCGTCCTTCACCGACGCGGACGAGGGCAGCTGCCTGAACTGGACGCAGGACGGGGAGGTGACGCGCGACATCGTCACGGTGGACTGCGCGCAGCCGCACCGCTTCGAGGTCGCGACCAGGGAGGACCTGTCGCAGTACCCGTCCAGTGAGTTCGGGGAGGACGCCCCGCAGCCGAACCTGGAGCGCCAGTCACAGCTGACTGCAGAGCTGTGCACCGGCCCGGTGACGGAGTACATGGGCGGCAAGCTGGACCCGAACGGCCGGTACACGATCTCTCCGATCCTGCCGCCCGCCGAAGGCTGGGCCGAGGGAGACCGCACCCTGCTGTGCGGCGTGATGGAGACGGACGTCGACGGCACCGCCGAGGAGGTCACCGGTGTGGCCGCCGGAGCGGACCAGTCGCGCTTCTCGGAGGTGGACGCCTGCGTCCGCGCTGACGGGAACACCGCGTCCGAGGTGCCGTGTGAACAGCCGCATTCCTGGCAGGTGACGAAGGTCGTGAACCTGGGCGACAACTTCGACGGCGCATGGCCGACCGTGGACGACCAGAACAAGTGGCTCGCCGGAGTGTGCCAGGCCGCGGCGGTCGACTACCTGGGCGGCGGGGACGCCGGGGACGAGGCGCTCTACCAGTCGACGCTGGCCCCGTTCTGGACCTCGATCGCGGAGGATTCCTGGAACGCCGGGTCGCGGACGGTGAACTGTGCCCTGACGAAGGGACGTGACGATGGCAGCTTCGCCGACCTGGCCGGGGATGTGCGCAACGGGTTCACCATCGACGGCAACCCGCCGGAGCAGCAGCCGGCGAGGAACCCGAAGAAGTAGGGTTACCGTGCCGCGGTGGACCGATCAATGAGCAGCGCCGAGGGTCGTGAAGAGTTCAGGTCAGTCATGGTTCCTCCAGATACAGGTATGTCAACAGGACCACTCTGTAACGCCCGCTACAGATAGTCATCCCGGGAAACCTATCAGCGGCACACTGAGTCTCGCAGAGGAAACCTCATAACTGACATATATTGTGCTTCAATCCATGTCAGGGTATTGCTGCGTCCTCGCTCCTCCTCGCTGTGCCCGCCACAACTACACTCGACCCCAGTAACCACACCACCTGACATGAACAACCCGGAGGCTCCCCATGGTCGAGGTCACCGACGAAGAGTTCGAGGAACTCGTCGACCGGGGACTCGACATGATCCCCCGGAAACTCCTCAACAGCCTGAACAACGTCGCCATCGTCGTCGAGGACCGCAACGAGGAGGACCCCACCCTCCTCGGCCTCTACCACGGAGTCGCACTCACTGAGCGCTCCGTCGAATGGCCGACGTACCTGCCGGACAAGATCAGCATCTACCGGGGTGCCCTGTGCGACTGGTGTCGCGACCACGATGAACTGGTGCAGCAGGTCGCCATCACCGTCGTCCACGAGATCGGGCACCACTTCGGCATCGACGACGCCCGGCTCCACGAGCTCGGTTGGGGTTAGACCCGGGCGCCCACAGACTCGGCACCCTCGATCGGCATGGTGTCGAGGTCGTACTTCTCGTTGGTCTCGAGCCCCTCGAGAACCTCGGCGACCTCATGCTCCTCGTCGACGACCGGCATGGAGCCGAGCAGGTTGCGTCCCGCAGACTCCCGCATGAAGTACACGCCGATGCCGCCGACGATGCAGGCGAACATGATGTAGTACGCACCGGCGTAGTCGGAACCGATGATGTTCTGCAGCGCGGTGATGACGAAGCCGGTGGTACCGCCGAACAGGGCGACCGCGACATTGAACATCAGGCCCATCGCCGTGTACCGGCTGGCCGTCGGGAACAGGGACGGCAGGGCCGAGGCCTGGATCGAGACCTGGAACATCATGATCACACCGATGATCATCAGGCCCGCCAGCGTGGACCACACGTGGTCCAGCATCATCAGCGCGAAGGCCGGGATCGCGAAGACCACACCGACCACGCAGCCGGCGATCATCACCGGGCGGCGTCCGATCCGGTCGGACAGAGAACCGAACAGCGGCAGTCCGACAGAGACGATGATCAGCACCGGCACCAGCAGGGCGTTGCCGTGGACGGTGTCGTAACCGAGGGTGTCGGTGAGGTAGGTCGGCATGAACGTCGTCAGTGCGTAACCGACGACCTGGGCACACATCACCAGCGCGGAACCCATGAGGATCTCCGGCCAGAAGTTGCGGAACAGGTAGCCGACCTGGGCCTTCAGGCTCGTGTCATTGCTGCCGGACGCCGCGGTGGCGGCGTTCGCGCCACCCTGGGCGGACGCGTCGACCGTGTCGCCGACGCGCTCCTCACGGCTCTCCTGCACGGCCTCGAAGGCGTGGGACTCCTCGATGTTGGAGCGCATGTAGAGGCCGACCAGGCCCAGCGGCAGTGCAACCCAGAAGGCGACACGCCAGCCCCAGGACTCCATCTGGGCGTCCGTCGTCACGACCTCCAGAATCGAGACCAGGGCCGCCGCGGCAGCGAAGCCCAGGTAGGAGCCGAGGTCCAGGAAGGACCCCCAGAAGCCGCGTTTCTTGTCCGAGGCGTACTCGGCGATGAACGTCGCCGCGCCGGCATACTCGCCGCCGGTGGAGAAGCCCTGGATGAACTTCAGCAGGATCAGCAGGACCGGGGCGACGATGCCGATCTGCTGGTAGGTCGGCAGGCAGCCGATGAGGAACGTGCCTGCGGACATCATGATGATCGTGAACGCGAGGATCGCCTTGCGCCCCACCCGGTCCCCGATGGGCCCGAGGATCAGTCCGCCGAGCGGGCGGACGAGGAATGTCACCGCGAGGGTGGCGAAGCTCGCCAGCCCGTCCCACGGTGAGGGCAGCGGGAAGAAGTGGAGGGTGATGTAGGTCATGACATAGGAGAAGACTCCGATGTCGTACCACTCCATGAAGTTCCCGAGCAGTGTGGCGCGCAGCGCCTTCTTCATCTTTGACTGGTCCACGACGTGAATGTCGCTCGCCTGGATCGGCGCCGGGGTGTGGGCATTATTAGCCACAACGGTTCCTTCCTATAGTCGGACCCGATCGACCGTAGCGGAAACGTCCGGAGAATATAACTTAGTTACCTATGTTAACCGGGGTGGCTCCCCGTGTCCGCCCCACTCGGTAACCTTCCAACCAGCGGATATGACGTCGGTCAACGTTTCCCCGAAAGATTCTGCCGCGACGTCCTTCTCCGGCACCCACGCCGCCGTGTGGAGCATCGGGGCGTCCGCCGTGGGAAGCGTCGGCACAGCGGCCGCCGGTAACGAGGTCCCCGTCCCCAGTTCCGGGACCTCCAGCTCGACCCGCGAGGTGTTCGGCAGCAGCGAGCGCACCGCCCACTCCGGATCGACCCGACCGAGGAACCCGGCCACCAGACGGATCACCGCACCGTGGCTCACCACCGCCAGATCAGAGCCGGTCGACTGCGCCGTGACCAGCTGCGGGAGCAACGTGTCCAGGTACCGGCTGACCACTTCACGCCCGGTCAGCGCCCCGGGCATCGCCAGATCCAGCGAACCGCCCAGCCACTCACCGAAGTACCGGTGGTAGTGGTACTGCGCCTCGGGATCACTGCGCATCTCGTACTCACCTGCCGGGATCTCCGAGATTCCCGGCCACGCGTCCGGCGTCGGCAGCACCAGTCCGGCCCCGGCGGCTCCCTCGACGATCCCCCGCGCGGTCTGCTGTGCCCGCAGCGCCTGGGAGGACGCCAGGGTCAGACCGACCCCCGCGGCGTCCTGCGACCCGTACTCCCCGGCGATGAGTTCACCGGCGGCATAGGCCTGTGACCTGCCCAGTTCCGTCAGCGCGGCACCGGGCAGATTCGTGTCCAGCGAATGGGAGACATTCGAGGTCGTCTGTCCGTGGCGGATCAGCAGCAGTCGCGTCATGCGTACGGCTCCCCCTTGGTCCGCGCCTCGATCCACGCCCGCGACTCCGTGTAGTCCGGCGGCATCGACCCGGCCGGCCCGTTCACTCCGCCGACCCAGCCCTCCTGCGGCCAGGACCCCAGATACCGGAACTTCTCGGCGTAGCGGTACACGCCCGCCAGCGCCTCAGCGACAGCGGGATCCTCGATGTGCCCGGCGACCTCGACATGGAAGTTGTACGTGCCGGCCTTCTCCCGGGTGGGCCGCGACTCGATCCGAGACATGTCCACCCGGCGCGTCGCCAGTTCCATCAGTGCCATCACCAGCGACGCCGGTTCATTCGGCACCCGCAGCACGATGGCGGTGCGGTCGTTGCCGGTCCGGGCCGGCGGGGTCTGCGGCCTGGTGACCAGGACGAACCGGGTGCGGGCATCGGCCAGGTCGTTGATGCCGCCGGCGAGGGACTCCAGCCCGTTGAGCTCCCCGGCACGGGCGGGTGCGAGGGCGGCGTCCACCTCTCCGGCTGCGACGGCCGCCGCCCCGGCACCGTTGGAGGACGCCGCGACGAAGGTGACGTCCGGCAGTGTGGCCGCGCGCCAGGTTGTGGTCTGGTTGTACGCCACCGGGTGGCAGGTCAGCGTCCTCACGTCGGCCAGCGCCGTGCCGGGGCGGACGAGCAGTTCGAAGGCGACGGGCACATCATGTTCCCGCACGATCTGCAGTTCTGAGCCGACGGTGAAGGCGTCGAAGGTCTGGGTCACCGGGCCGTCGACACTGGATTCCAGGGCGACGCAGGCGACGTCCGCCTCCCCGGAACGCACCATGTCCAGGGCGATCGCCGGGGAGGTGACGGTGACGTGGTCGGCGTCCGCCGGCAGATGCCCGGCGGTCGTGAAGTCGAGGACGGCCTGTTCGGTGAAGGTGCCCCGCGGTCCGAGGAAAGCGACGGTGGTCATGGTCTTCAACCTACCTTGACGTGGCAGCCCGGGACGGCCGGGGACACAGCGCTACGCTGGGTCACCATGGGAACGCCCGGAACACCGACCACCACCGCCGCACGCCTGGCCGCCGCCACCGCGGCGACCGGGCTCAGTGCCGCCGAGCTGGGGGTCGCCCGGATGTACGACACCCCGCACACCAGCGGGTGCGCGGAGACCACCGGCACGCTGCGTGAGGTCGAGGTGCTGGTCAAGGACCTGCAACGGGTCGCCGGGGAGACCACCGGGTTCGGCAGCCCCGCCCATGAGGAGGTCGCCGACGAGCACGACTCCACGGTCCGCAGCCTGCTCGCCACCGGCGCATCGCTGGTCGGTGCCTCGGTCACCGCAGAGTATGGGGCGACGGTCTACACCGAGCCTGACCTGGTCGGAGGCGGTCCGGGCCCGGTGAACCCGGTCGACGCCCGGATGACCACCGGCGGTTCCTCCTCCGGGGCGGCGGTGGCGGTGGCGCGCGGGATCGTCGACATCGCCCACGCCAATGACGGCGGCGGGTCGATCCGGGTGCCGGCGGCGGCGGTCGGCCTTCCCGGGATGAAGCCGGCACACCGGGTCTTCGGGTCCGGAGCACTGCCGAATCCGGCGGCGCAGGGCTTCATCGCGCGCGACCTGGCACTCACGGCGAGGGCCTATGATCTGGCCTCCACCACCCCGGTGCGCCCGGGCCTGCGCCTGGGCATGTCCACCGTCCCCTTCCACGGGGATCCCGGACAGGCCGGGCCGACGGCAGTCGATCCACGGATCGCCACGGCCACCACCGCGTCCGCCGCGTTGCTGGTGAACCACCCGCAGGTCAGTGGTGTTGTCCCGGTCGATGCCCCGTATCCGGTGGAGCGGTTCGCGGTCTTCTCCCGCATCATGGCCGCCCGGTGCGCGGGTCTGCCCGACCCGCTGGGCCCGATGCCCGGCTGGCTCAAGGAGCAGGGGCGGGCGCTGGCGGCGTCCGATATCGAGGACGCCGCGGCGTCCCTGCGCGTGCTGCCCGGCGACATCGAACGCGCCTGGCCGGAGGTGGACGTGGTCGTCACCCCGACACTGGCCTGCGCACCACCGCCGGTCGGGGCGTTCTCGTCGCTGGCACTGGCCGGATCGCACCGGCTCGACTTTCTCGCACAGACCGCGTGGACGCCGTGGGCGACCCTGTGGAACCTCACCGGTTGGGCCGCCCTGTCGGTGCCCCTCGTCGCCCCTGCCCCCGGGCAGTGGCCGGTCTCGGTGCACCTGGGTGCCGTCGGCGACCGGGTGGACGCCGCAACGCTGCTCGCACTCGGTGCCCATCTGCAGGACGCCGTGGCGCGGATGATCGGTTCCGGCGATGCGGACGTATCCGGGTTCACGGTGCCGGAGCCGGGGAACATCGAGTCGCTGCGGTACCGGCCCGTCGTGGCCGGGCACGGGCACTCACACGGGGACGGGCACTCCCATGCCCACTGACCAGGGCCGCGTCCGCCGGTGGTTGGCCGCACCCTCCCCGGTGCAGCCGGAGGCGGTGACCGCGGACGCCGACCGCCGCGCCCTGCGCTGGGAGATCGTGCTGGTCCTCGCCGTCACCTTCGGCACCTCAGGTGTGCGGGCGGCACTGCGACTGCTGGAGTCCGCGACGACGCCGACGAAGCTCAACAAGCAGACCACCACTCTCAACGCAGAGAAGTCCTCGTTGGCCTGGCTGGACCCACTGTTCCAGCTCATCAGTTCCGGGGTGCTGCTCGCCTGGGGTGGGCTGGCGGTGTTCCTGTTGCTCAGGCATGTCCCGGTGTGGTTGGCCGGGATCTCGCCGCTGCGTCCCTCCCGGCGCGATGTGTTACCGGGAGTGGGGCTGGCTGCGCTGATCGGGCTGCCTGGACTGGTGTTCTACGTGGTGGCGGTGCAGCTCAACCTGTCGAAGCAGGTCATGGCCTCCGGGCTGGACTCCTCGGTCGGCGACGTCCTGCTGCTGGTCATCAACGCCTGGGCGAACGGCTTCGCCGAGGAGATCATCGTGGTGGCGTGGCTGGTGTCGCGGCTGCGGCAGTTGCAGGTGCCGTGGGTGTGGGTGTTCGTGGCCTCGTCGGTGCTGCGCGGCAGTTACCACCTCTACCAGGGCTATTCCGCCGGGCTGGGGAACATCGTCATGGGGCTGGTGTTCGTGTTCTTCTTCTGGCGCACCGGGAAGGTGTGGCCGCTGGTCATCGCGCACGGACTCATCGACACGGTCGCCTTCGTCGGCTACCAGATCCTCGACGGTGTGCCGGGGCTGTAGTGGTGGGCACTCGCACCCCTGCCAGCCGGTGCCCACCGGACTGACAGCGAATCATCCGCGAACACGGACCTCGGTGTCATGACCGCACAAGTAGCGGGTCCTATAGTGCTTCATATGGACGTCAGCCACTGAGAGGGGGCGGCGTCCTGAGAGGGCCCCGACACTCCGGCCGACCTGCGTGATCCGGTCCGGCCGCGGCGCCGGCGCCACCGTAGCGAGGACGGTGGCACCGGTGGTGTCGGGAAAGACGGAGCCGCAGGCGCCCGGTACCGAGAGGTCCGGCACCTGCGGCTCCGCTATGTGCAGGGCGCCTACCGCTTCCGCTTCTTCTTCCCCCGCGACCCCTTCTTCGCCGCCTCGACGGCCGCCGTATTCGCCGCCCTGACCATCGGCACGAAACCGCCGACCACCGCGAGGTAGGGCACCAGGCCCAGGTAGCCGGCCCAGTCCGCCTGCACGATCAGGCCGATGACCAGGGCGACCAACCACACACCCGCGGTCACCGCGATGGTCTTCTTCGCGACCGGCAGCGCAGCCTCGTGACCGGCGGACCAGGTCGCGTCGGTCTTCTTCACGGTCGGGGTGACCAGGCCGAAGCCGCTGTCCCGTGACAGCTGCCCCTTCGCCGCCGCCCGGACCATCGCGAAGACGATCCATGCCGCGACTACCGCCAGTACACCGGCCAGCAGGCCCAGGGTCTCATCACTCATGGATACAAGAGTATCGACGTTCACCCCGGGGACCGAACCGGCCGCCACCGGCCTCATCTCATCCCCGAGGATGATCAGCTCCCCCGCGCCCTTCGTTATGCTGTCCTCCATGACCCAACCTCCCCGACCGGACGACGGCAGCGACAACTACGCCCGGGACCACCTCGGGCGCGTCCTGCGCGACCGGTTCGGCAACCCGGTGCCGCGACGCCCCGAGGCCCGCCCCGGGACCGGCGGGGAGGACCAGCCGCGGGGACGCCACGAACGTTCCGGGGCACAGTCTCCCTCACAGGCGGACGACCACAGCACCCGGATGTACGGGGACTCCCCCTCCCCGCAGGGCCCGGGCGAACAGCCCGCTCCCCCGCAGTACCGGCGCGACGGGAACCAGCAGCAGGGGCAGCAGCCCTACCGCGACCAGTACCCGCCGCGCGATCCCGGGCAGCAGCCGATGCCGCCGATGCAGCGCCCGGAGCCACAGAACCAGCCACCGCGCCAGGCCCCGCCCCGGGCACCGCGTCAGAAGAGGAAGCGCCGTCGCCCCCGCATCGGACGCATCCTCGGCGTCCTCCTGCTGGTGATCGTCGTGATCGTCGGCGGTACGGCGTGGTGGGTCGATTCCAGCCTCAACCGGATCGACGCGCTCACCGACTCCGCCACCGGGAACACGAAGGGCACGAACTGGCTGCTCGTCGGCTCGGACTCCCGCGAGGGACTGTCCGACGAGGACGGCGAACGCTACGCCGCCGGTGACCTCTCCGAGGGCGGGCAGCGCACGGACACCATCATCGTCGTCCACGTCCCGTCGGTCGGCGGCAAGCCGACGATGGTCTCCATCCCGCGCGACTCCTACGTGGAGGTCCCCGGCTACGGCATGGACAAGATCAACTCCGCCTTCTCCTACGGGGGCCCTCAGCTGCTGCAGCAGACCGTCGAGCAGAACACCGGCATGCGCATCGACCACTACATGGAGCTCGGGTTCGCCGGCTTCGCCGGGATCGTGGACGCCGTCGGTGGCGTCACCCTGTGCCCCAAGGAACCCATCGACGACCCGATGGCGGGCCTGAATGTCGAGGCCGGCTGCCAGAAAATGGACGGCCCGACTGCGCTGGGTTACGTGCGTACCCGCTACACCTCGGCCAACGGTGACCTCGACCGCGTCGAGCGGCAGCGCGAGTTCCTCACCGCGGTGATCAAGAAGGTGGGGTCCCTCTCGACGATGATCAACCCGTTCCGGGCCTTCCCCCTGATCAGCAACCTGACGGACGCCGTCACCGTGGACAACGGGGACCACGTCTGGCACCTGGCGTCCCTGGGTCTGGGCCTGGTCCGCGGTTCCGAGCAGCAGACCGTCCCGGTCGGCGGCTTCGCCGACACAGACGCCGGCAGCGTCGTCCTGTGGGACGACGCTGCCGCGGAGGAACTGTTCTCGACTATGCGCTGAGTAGCGCTGACTAGAGCGCCGCGAGGGCGGCGTCGTAGTCGGGCTCGGTGGTGATCTCGGGGACGAGCTCGGTGTGGAGCACGGTGCCGTCGGTGTCGATGACGACGACCGCACGGGCCAGCACACCGGCCAGCGGGGAATCGAGCAGACGCACGCCGTAGTCCTCGCTGAAGGAGGAGCGGAACGACGAGGTCGCGGTGACGTTCTCGATGCCCTCGGCAGCACAGAAGCGGCCCAGGGCGAAGGGGAGGTCCTTGGAGACAGAGACGACGACCGTGTTGTCCAGGCCGGTGGCGCGCTTGTTGAACTCACGCTCGGAGTTCGCGCACACGCCGGTGTCGACCGACGGGAAGATGTTGAGGATCACGCGCTTGCCGGCGAAGTCGCTCAGCGAGACATCCTGCAGGTCGGCGTTGACGGTGGTGAAAGCGGGCGCCGCAGCACCGACGGCGGGAAGATCGCCGACGGTGTGGGCGGGGGTTCCGGAGAATGCGGTATCAGCCATGACACCGTTTCTACACGGTTCTAGCGGATCGTGACCTCACGGGCGATGATCGTCTGCTTCGACTTCTGCTCCTCGGCGGTGAGCTGGGCGGCGTCCCCGGAACCGGCGAGCTCGTCGAGGGCGGCGGCGAGCCTGGCGTCCAGCTTCTCCAGCGGGGCGGCGAACTCCGGCGCGGTGACCGTGTTGTCCAGGTCGAAGACCGGGACGAGCAGGCCGTGGGTGCGGAAGACACCGGCGAAGCGGGTGTCCTCGCCGAGGTTCAGCTCACCGGCGGCGTGCACGCGGGCCAGGGCCGGCAGCAGCACATTCTCGGTCTCCGGGCGGATCCAGCGGATGTGGGCCTTCTCGCCCGGGTCGATCCACCAGGCGGCACCGGTGAC
>NHCFD04200__coassemble_410_pt1 | contig 15793 bp, 11 predicted proteins | sample NHCFD04200__metabat2_high_PE_017 | metagenome-assembled genome bin NHCFD04200 | reverse complement strand
GACCACGCGCATGACCACGCGCATCCGCCGAAGGAGCTCCACTCCCACGGCCACAGTCACTCCCATGACATGGGCCCGTGGATCTCCGACCCGCGGAAGATCACCTGGACACCGTCGCGCGCGATCCTGGCGTCCTTCCTGTTCCTGGGGGCGATCGCCACGGTCATCGCCGTGGCGCTGCAGTGGCCGCACGGTAAGGCCGTCACCTCCGACGGTTTCCACGAGACCTCGAATCTGGCCCAGGAGGTCGCCGAGGGCACCGTCGCCATGGAGACCACCGGTTCATGCGCCTCGGCCCAGATCGGCAAGGTCTTCGACTCCGCCCCCACCTCCGAGGCCGTCGGTGCCGACCCCTGTGACCAGCTCATCGTCGACATCACCGACGGTCCCGATGAAGGACGCCGCACGCTGCTGGCGTCCCCGAACAACGACGAGGACGCCGACGTGAATGTCGGCGATCACGTACTGCTGGCCACCACCACCGACGCGGACGGCAACCGTTCCTACGCGTTCCAGGACTTCCAGCGCGGGACGCCGCTGTGGATCTGGCTGGCCGTCACCGTCCTCGCCATCTGCCTGGTCGGAGCGTGGCGCGGGGTGCGGGCGATCCTCGGCCTGGCGATCACCCTCGGCGTCATCGGGGTGTTCCTGCTGCCGGCGCTGGCCCGCGGCGGCAATCCGGTGATGCTCGCGATCACGGCGTGCGCGGCGGTGCTCTACCTGGTGCTGTTCCTGGTGCACGGGATGAACTGGAAGACGGCGTCCTCGTTGGGCGGCACGCTGGTCGCCATGCTCTTCGGCACGGGTCTGGCAGCACTGGCGATCGACACCTCGGAGCTGCGTGGACTCGCCGACGAGAACAACTTCCAGATCCTGCTGTATCTGCCCGGGGTGCAGGTCACGGGCCTGCTGTTGGCCGGGTTCATCCTCGGCACACTCGGTGTGCTCAACGATGTGACGGTGGCGCAGGCGTCCACGATCAGTGAGCTGCAGACGGCGAACCCGGATGCATCGCGATGGAAGCTGTTCACCACCGCCATGCGCGTGGGACGCGACCACCTCGCGTCGACGGTGTACACCCTGGTGCTGTCCTATGCCGGTGCCGCGCTGCCGCTGCTGGTCCTGCTCAGTGTCTCCGGACGGAGCCTGACCCACATACTCACCTCGGACATCATGGCCACCGAGATCCTGCGTTCGGCGACCGGTTCCCTGGCCCTCGTCGCCGCCGTACCGCTGACCACCGCGATCGCCGCGGTGACGACGAGTGTCCGTCAGAAGGACGCCACGCACGCCTGACCGGTGGTACGAACGGAAGCATGACCAAACTCGGCATCATCGGCGGCACCGGCCCCGAATCGACACTCCTCTACTACCGCGCGATCTGCGAGGGCGTGCAGGCCAGACTCGGCGACGACACGCTCCCCCAGCTCACCGTCGAGTCGCTGAGCGTCTTCGAGGTCTTCCGCTACTGCAGCGCCGGCGACTTCGACGGCCTCACCGCCTACCTCTCCGCAGGGTTCGAAGCACTGGCCACCGCTGGAGCACAGGTCGCCAGCCTCACCGCGATCACCCCGCACATCGTCTTCGAGCGGCTCGTCGAGGCGTCCCCGGTCCCCCTGGTCTCCGCGGTGGACGCCGTGCGTGACGAGGCCGTCGCCCGCGGGGCCGGCAAGGTGCTGCTGCTCGGCACCGGGTTCACCATGTCCCCGGAGACCAACGGCTTCTTCACCCGCCCCTTCGCCGACGCCGGAATCGAGGTGGTTCTGCCGGACGCCGCAGAGATCGAGGAGGTCCAGCACCGGATCGCCACCGAACTGGAACTCGGCGTCGTCACCGACGAGACCCGCGACCGGTTCGTGGGGATCATCGACCGGGTCCACCGTGCTGAGGGTATCGACCAGGTCGTGCTCGGCTGCACGGAACTGCCGATGGTGCTCAACGATTCCGTCTCGCCGGTCCCCTGCCTCGACACGGTCGCGATCCACACCCGCGCCCTGGTGGACGCCGCCGTCGGCGACGCTGAGCCCCGGACTGGAATCTAGGGAATCAGCCCCAGCAGCGTCGCCGTCAGTGCCTCGCGCTGCGCCTTCGTCAGTGTCCGGTGCACGTGGTCGTGGACCCACAGCCCGTCCGCGGCGATCTGCACCAGGTACGCCATCCGGGAGAGTTCCCCCTCCTCCCCGTCCGCGGTGAGCTCCGCGGTCGACGGCATCCAGCGCTTGTCGACCTCGTCCCAGATCTCGGCGAACTCGGGGTCAGACACCACGTCGAGCTGCACCATCAGCTCCGCCCGGGTCGCCGAATGGGACATCGTGGTCACGACCGCCCGCAGACGCGTCGCCGCGTCCACCTCCTCTGCCGGCCCTCCGGCAGCGGCGACCAGGTCCTGCTCCCACTCTGCGGCGAGGTACCGGTGGATCCCGACGAGCAGGTCCCGACGCGACGGGAAGTGGTAGACGATGCCCGACTTGGAGAAGCCCGCGGCGTCCGCCAGTGATTCGTAGGTCACCGCGTCGAGGCCGGCGTCCCCGATGAGACCGACGGCGGTGTCCAGGATGAGGTCCCTCTTACTGGTGCGCAACGGTGCCCTTCGGGTCCCCGGTGAAACACCGGGCGGTCAGGACCGCGGCGAGCAGGGCCACGCCGCAGATGATGGCCAGGATGTACAGGTAGGCGGAGTCGTAGGCGGCGGCTGCGTCCGCCCCGAACACCGGGTCGTTCACGCCCAGCTCGGCGTCGTGCGAGACCGACTCCGGGGCCATGAGCGTGTAGAACATGGGCATCAGACTACCGAGGATCGAGACGGAGACCAGCGTCCCGAACTCGTAGGAGACCTCCTCGATGGAGGACGCCATGCCCGCCTTCGACCGCGGAGCCGACCCGATGATCGCCGTCGAGGAGACGGACATGACCATGCCGGCGCCCGTGCCGATCGCGACGAAACAGAGCACGAAGACCCACAGCGGGGCCTGCTCGAAAGCCCACATGCCGACGCCCAGACCTGCGGCGATGACGAGGAAGCCACCGCTGATCAGGGTCCGGAAACCGACCTTGTGCAGGTACGCCCCGCCGAGGACGGACGCCGGGATCGCCGGCAGAGCCGCCGAGGCGACGAGCAGGCCGGCCTCGAGCGGGCTGAATCCGCCGGAGGTCTGGTAGCGCTGGGTGGTCATCATCTCCGCACCGGCCATGACGAACATCGCCAGCACGGCGGCGAGGGTGCCGCCGGTGAACATCCGGTTGCGGAAGATACTGAACTCCAGCAGCGGTTCCCGCCCGTCGGCGACCAGGACGCGCTGGCGGTGACGGAACGCCGCCACACCGATGCAGCCGACCACGATCGCCAGGGCGAAGAGGATCATGTTGCGGTCCGGGTTCGCCAGCTCCTTGATACCCATGACCATGCCGACCATGGCGAACATCGCGTACAGGGAGGACGCGAAGTCCCACTTCCGGTTGCGGTTCGGCATATTCGGCGGGGCGAAGAGGAGGGTACCGGTCAGTGCGATCGCGGCGACCGGGACGTTGATGAGGAAGACGGAGTGCCAGGAGTAGTGCTCCAGCAGCAGGCCGCCGAGCACCGGGCCTGAGGCGGAGCCGACGACGGCGACGGACACCCAGATGCCGATGGCGGTGCTGCGTTCACGTTCATCCGGGAAGATCTGGCTGATCAGTGCCAGGGTGGCGGGCATCATCGTCGCGGCGGCGACACCGAGGACGGCGCGGGCACCGATGAGGTACTCGGCGTTCGGGGCGAGGGCGGCCAACAGGGAGCCGATGCCGAAGGTGGTGACGCCGATGGTGAACATCAGGCGGTGCCCGATCCGGTCACCGAGCGTGCCGGTGCCGAGGAGCAGGCCGCAGAGGACCAGCGGGTAGGCGTTGATGATCCACAGACCCTCGAGGTCGGTGGTGTGCAGCTGGGCGCGCAGCTCCGGCAGCGCGGTGTAGAGGATCGAGTTGTCGGCGCCGACGAGGAAGAGGCCGAGGCTGAGCAGCACGAGGAATCCCCATCGCCTGGCGGGCGACAGGGATGCGGTCGTGGTCACATGGTCCGGAGTGTGCAGGGTCGTACTCATAACAGTCCGTAACTGTACCGCACGTTCGGTGCAGTTATCAAGGTCAGAGCAGATACCGGAGAAGTAATCCGCACCACACCTCCGCACCGCACCACGGCGAAGGCATGTGTTCTTCCGGGCGGTTTACTGAATCGAAACAGAGATGCTTCCCCGGGAAACATTCGCCGGCGTAGAGTCACTCCGGTCAAACAGGCACCCGCATCCCCGTCCCCCACCACTGGAGCCCTGAATCTTGAGCACTACCGCACGCACCGGCATCACCATCGGCATCGTCAACGTCAACACCAGCGCCACCATGACGCAGAGCATCGTGGACGCCGCGACCGCTGTCGCCGCCCCCGACACGACCATCGTCGGCCTCACCCCGACCATCGGACCCGAGTCCGTGGAGACCCACGTGGAGGCCGCCCTGTCCCAGGTCGGCGTCATCACCGCGGTCCACCGGCGGCACTCCGCCCCGATCACCCTGGACACCCCGGCGATCGATGCCTGGATCATCGCCGGCTACGGCGACGAAGGGCGCGAGGCACTCCAGGAACTCGTCGACGTGCCGGTCGTGGACATCACCGAGGCCGCGGCCATCGCCGCGATGGCCGTCGGTGACCGGTACGCGGTCGTCACCACCCTCGACCGCACCGTCCCGATGATCCGGGGGCGCCTCGAGCTCGCCGGTGTCTACGACCGTTGTGTCTCTGTCAGGGGCACCGGGCTCGGCGTCCTCGAACTCGAGGAGGACGCGGAACGCACCGATGAACTCATCCTCGACCTCGCGGGCGAGGCCCTGGCGGCGGGTGCCGAGGTCGTCTGCCTCGGCTGCGGCGGCATGGCCGGCCGCGCCCGTGAACTCAGCCTCGAGCTCGGTGCACCGGTCGTGGACGGCGTCACCGCGGCGGTCGGCATCGCCGAGTCACTGGTCCGGCAGGGCCTCACCACCTCCCGGGTCGGCACCTACGCCGCCCGCTCCCCCAAGAAGCTGTCCGGCTTCGAGGAACTCGAGATCCCAGAAACGGAGATGCCATGAGCGGCATGAAAGACGAGGTCGTGTACCCGGACGGTGCCGACCCGCAGCTGATCAACGACGACATCGCCCCGCTGAAGGAACAGAAGTGGGGCTCCTACAACATCTTCGCCTTCTGGATGTCCGACGTGCACTCCGTCGGCGGGTACACCACCGCCGGCGCCCTGTTCGCCATGGGACTGACCTCGTGGCAGGTCCTCCTCGCCCTTCTGGTCGGCATCTTCATCGTCTACTTCGCCTGCAACCTCGTCTCGTTGCCCTCGCAGCGTTCCGGCACCCCCTTCGCCGTGGTCTGCCGTGCCGCTTTCGGCATCCAGGGTGCGAAGATCCCCGCCCTGATCCGTGGCTGTATCGCCGTGGCCTGGTACGGCATCCAGACCTACCTGGCGTCTCACGCGCTGGTGATCCTCATGGTGAAGCTGCAGCCGGACTGGGCGGAGTGGGCGGACAAGAACCTCCACGGCTTCCTCGGTCTGTCCGTCCTCGGCTACATCGCCTTCGCGATTCTCTGGGTCGTCCAGGCGCTGGTCTTCTGGCGCGGCATGGAGGCCATCCGCAAGTTCATCGACTTCTGCGGCCCTGCGGTCTACATCGTCATGGCGGTCCTGGCGATCTACCTGGTCAGCAAGGCCGGCTGGGACAACGTCAACCTCAACCTCTCCGACCACCAGCTCACCGGCTTCGCCGTCTTCTCCACCTTCTGCGCCGCGGTCGCCACCACGGTGAGCTACTTCTCCGGCCCGATGTTGAACTTCGGCGATATCTCCCGGTACGGCAAGACCCAGAAGGCGGTGAAGATCGGCAATTTCCTCGGTCTGCCGCTGAACTTCCTCGTCTTCTCGGTCATGGTGGTGCTCACCGCCTCCGCGACTGTCCCGGTCTACGGCCGGATGATCACCGACCCGGTGGACACCATCGCCGAGCTGGACAACACCTACGCCATCGCTTTCGGTGCACTGACCCTGCTCATCGCCACCGTCGGTATCAATATCGTGGCGAATTTCATTGCCCCGGCCTTCGACTTCTCGACCGTCGCCCCGAAGATGATCTCCTGGCGTATGGGCGGCATGATCGCCGCGGTCGGCTCGATCTTCCTCACCCCGTGGAATCTCTACAACTCCCCGGACACCATCCACTACACACTGGACACGCTCGCCGCGTTCATCGGACCGGTGTTCGGCGTCCTCATCGCGTATTTCTACGTCATCAACCGTGGTGACCTGAACATCCCCGCCCTCTTCGACTCCTCCCCCTCGGGCGCCTACTGGTACACGAAGGGCTTCAACGTGAACTCGGTCATCGCCATCTGCGTGGCCGCAGTCGTGGGCATCATCATCGTGGTCGTCCCCGCTTTCGAGGACGCCGCGACCTACACGTGGTTCATCGGTGCGATCCTCGCCGGTGTGCTCGTCATCCTGCTGGAGAACGTGCGCCCGTCGGTGATCATGCGGGACGCCACAACCGCCGCGAAAGCCCAGGCAGACACGGCACGCATCCTCGACTGACCGTCACCGCCGGTGGCGTTGTCAGGTGTTCACCTTGAGGCCACCGCACCGCCACCGGGAGGCCATCGCAGCGCCAGTCCGCCTCCGTACAGTCCGCCGGTGATCCCGACTGATCACCGACGAATCCCCGACCGACTGTGACGGAGAAGAGAACCGTGCCACTCCTGGGCCGAGACCTGCTCGCCAAACTCAATTTCACTTCCAGCCGTTCCCACCGCACCTGCGTCTACAAGTGCGGTGACGCCTGCGCCAAAGCGGTGCCGAACACCTCCGACAACCCCTACTTCCGGGACATCCTGCGCCGCGAGGTCGGTCGCCGGAGCGTCCTGCGTGGTGCAGGCACGGCCGCCGTGGTCCTCGGCGGAGGCAGCCTGCTCGCGGCCTGTGGCGGTGACGACGCCCCCGCACCCGCCAGCGGCACCCCGACCGGTGGCGGAACCCCGGAGGTGCCGGCAGGTCTCCGGTTCGACCCCGTCGCACCGAACACGAAGGACGCCGTGACGGTCCCCCACGGCTACAGCAGTGATGTCGTCATCCGCTGGGGAGACCCGGTCGTCCCCGGCGCCGCCGACTGGTCGGTGGACAACCAGACCCGGATGAATGCCGAGAAGCAGTACGGCTACAACTGCGACTTCGCGGCTCTCCTGCCCGTCCCCGGCCAGGACCGCCGGTTCCTCCTGGTCTCCAACCACGAGTACACCACCCCGCAGCAGATGTTCCCCGGCTACGACGCCGACAACCCCACCGAGGAACAGACCCGCATCGAGATCGCCAACCACGGCCTCTCGATCATCGAACTGCAGTCCAATGACACCGACGGTCGGCTGGTCCCGGTCATGGGCCGCTACAACCGGCGGATCCACGGGGAGACCGTCTTCCGCGTCACCGGCCCGGCCGCCGGCCATGACCTGCTGAAGACCTCCGCCGACCGCTCGGGGACCGAGGTCCACGGCACCTTCAACAACTGCGCCGGCAGTGTGACCCCCTGGGGCACGATCCTGTCCGGCGAGGAGAATGTCGACCAGTACTTCGCCGGTGGTGCGGAGGCGGAGGGGAAGGACGCACAGGAGCGCTTCGCCCGCTACGGCATGGAGGACGCCGAGACCGCCCGGAAGTGGGAACGCTTCGACCGTCGCTTCGACATCCGCAAGGAGCCTCACGAGGCCCACCGGTTCAACTGGGTCGTCGAGGTCGACCCGTGGGACCCCACCTCGACGCCGGTGAAGCACACCGCCCTGGGCCGGTTCAAGCACGAGGCCGCCGCCGTCCACGTCACCGACGACGGCACGATCGTCTCCTACTCCGGCGATGACTCCCGCTTCGAGTACATCTACAAGTTCGTCTCCTCGAAGAAGCTCGTTGAAGGGTCCACCGCCGAAGCCCGGGCGGAGAACATGAAGGCTCTCGACGAGGGCGTCCTGTACGTGGCCGTCTTCGAGGGGAACTCCGACGATTTCACCGCCGACACCCTGCCCGATGACGGTGCCTTCGACGGCTCCGGCCACTGGGTGAAGCTCGCCACCTGCGGCTCCGACGGCGCGGTGGAGTCCCACGTCGACGGGATGAGCGGCGAAGAGGTCCTGATCTTCACCCGCCTCGCCGCCGACAAGGTCGGGGCGACGAAGATGGACCGACCCGAGGACGTGCAGCCGCACCCCACCACGGGCAAGGTCTACGCCGCGCTGACGAACAACGAGTACCGGGGTGCGGCCCGGCCCGGGAAGAACGACGAGGAACCGAGGGAGTACGCCCCGGTCACCGAGAACAAGAACGGGTACGTCCTGGAGCTGGACGATCAGCACGCCGGAGAGAAGTTCACCTGGAACCTCCTGCTGGTCTGCGGCGACCCGGCGGCGGCGGAGACCTACTTCGGCGGCTTCGACAAGGACAGCGTCTCGCCGATCTCGTGCCCGGACAATCTCGCCTTCGACTCCTACGGCAACCTGTGGGTCTCCACCGACGGCAACGCCCTGGAATCCAACGACGGCCTGTTCGCCGTCTCCCTCGAGGGGGCGACCCGGGGGCTCACGAAGCAGTTCCTCACCGTGCCCGCGGGGGCGGAGACCTGTGGCCCGGTGGTCACCGAGGACCGGGTGATCGTCAACGTGCAGCACCCGGGTGAAGACGAGGAGGCCACCACCGAGAACACCTCCTCGCACTGGCCCGACGGTGGGCGCTCCCTCGCCCGGCCGTCCACCGTCGTCGTCTGGCGCGACACATACGGTGCCGCCCCCATCGGCGGATAGCCGGCCCCGGTGACCGGTCACCACCGCCGCCGAGGTCTGGCGGAAAACACGGTTCGCATCCTGGACTAAACTGTCTGCGTGACCTCTGCAAACCCTGCCCCTGATCTCGGCACCCTGTGCGCCGCACTGGGACGCCACGCCGACGCGCGCCTGACCACCACCGATGACCTGGTGCGCGGCCCGTGGGCGAACCCGGTGACCTGGCGCCAGCCCGTGCACACCGTGTACGTCCCCGCCCACCTCATGACCGGGGACAACCGCGATCCGCAGATCGCCCGGACCTGGGGCGACGCCGCCCTCGCGGCCCTGGCGTCCTACGGCTCAGCCACCGGTCTCGCCCTCGAACTCGGTGTTCCGGAGCAGGACGCCGCCACCGTCGGCGCACTCACCGTCGCCAAGCTGCAGCGCGAACCGGTCGAGGACCTCCGGATCGACTTCGAGGACGGCTTCACCCAGCGTGGCGTCCCGCTCGAGGACAGGGACGCCGACGAGGACGCCCGGGCCGCCGAGGCCGCGGACATCCTCGCCGACTGGCTCGACAGCGACAGCAGAGACAGCAAAGACACAGTCGGTGAGCGCCCCGGATACGCCCCCGCCTTCGCCGGGATCCGCTTCAAGTCCTTCGACCCGGCCGTCCGCGACCGTGGCCTGCGGACCCTGGTGATCGTCCTGTCAGGGCTGGCCGGACGCGGCGTCCTGACGAAGGTGCTGGCAAACGACCCCCGCGCCCTGCGCCTGACCCTGCCGAAGGTCCAGCACCACAGCCAGGTCGAGACCTTCGTCGAGATCCTGGAGCAGCTGGAGGAATCCTTCGGCGTCCCCGAGTCGACCCGGATCCCCTTCGAGGTGCAGGTGGAGACCCCGCAGGCCATCGTCGGCGTCAAGGGTGAGGCCGAACCGGCCCGCATCCTCGCCGCCGGTCAGGGACGCATCCTGTCGCTGCACTACGGCACCTACGACTACTCCGCCTCCCTCGGGGTGGACGCCGCGGAGCAGTCCATGGAGCACCCGGTCGCCGACCACGCCAAGGACGTCCTCCAGGTCGCGACCACCGCGGTGGGCGTCGAACTGTCCGACGGCTCCACCAACCGCATCCCGGTCGGGTCCCCGGAGCAGATCCTCGACGGCTGGCGGATCCATCACCGCCTGGTCACCCGTCACCTGCGCCGTGCGATCCGCCAGGGCTGGGACCTGCACGCCCACCAGCTCGTCACCCGCCACCTGGCGACGATCGCCTACTTCCGGGCATCCTGGGAGGTCAGTGCCGAGCGACTGCGCGACTACGTCGCCGGCGACGAGACCCGCTGGATGGACGAACCCGCCACCGCCAAGGCGATGTCCGGCTACCTGCTGCGCGCCCACGCGTGCGGCGCGGTCACCGACGAGGAACTGGCCACCACCGGCGTCTCTTCCGGGGACCTGCGCACCCTGCAGGTCACCGGACGACTGTAGACGACCGTAAACACAGTAGAAAGGCATCATGAGCACCCGAATCTTCCGCGCTGAACAGGCCGTCTACCTCCCGGAGGACGCCGAGACCGGCACCCGACCCGTCCTCGGCCCCGTCACGGTCGTCATCGACGGCGAGATCATCGTCTCCGTCACCCCGGGACTGACCTCCGACATCCACGCCGGGCACGACGCCGAGATCATCGACGTCCCCGCCGACCAGGTCCTCATCCCCGGCCTGGTGGACACCCACGTCCACGTCAACGAGCCGGGACGCACCGAATGGGAGGGCTTCAGCTCCGTCACCCGCGCCGCGGCGTCCGGCGGTGTCACCACCCTGCTCGACATGCCCCTGAACTCCATCCCCTCCACCGTCACCGTCGCCGCCCTCGACGAGAAGCAGGCCGTGGCGAAGGAGAAGGTGAAGGTCAACGTCGGTTTCTGGGGTGGGGCCGTGCCGGAGAACCTCGGCACCGGTGACCTGAAGGCCCTGTGGGACCGTGGCGTCTTCGGCTTCAAGTGCTTCCTGCTGCACTCCGGTGTCGACGAGTTCGCCCCGCTGTCCACCGAGCAGCTGCACCAGGCCATGACCGAGATCGCCGAGTTCGACGGCCTGCTCATCGTCCACGCCGAAGACGGCGACATCATCGACGAGGCCACCGCGCACGTGGATGCGGCCGGTGGAGTCGACGAGACCTTCGACAGCTTCCTGGCGTCCCGCCCGTCGGCCTCGGAGGCGAAGGCCATCGCCACCGTCATCGCCGCCGCCGAGGAGACCGGCTGCCGAGCACACATCCTGCACCTGTCGGACTCCGGCTCGATCGACCAGATCGCCGCCGCCCAGGAACGCGGCGTACGCATCACCGCGGAGACCTGCCCGCACTACCTCTCCCTGTTCAGCGAGGAGATCCAGAACGGCGCGACGCAGTACAAGTGCTGCCCGCCGATCCGGACCGCCGGCAACCGTGAGCGGCTGTGGAAGGGCCTCGTCGACGGCGTCATCGGCACCGTCGTCTCCGACCACTCCCCCTGCACCGCCGAGCTGAAGCGCTTCGCCGAGGTCGCCGAGGCCCAGGCGTCCGCCCACGAGAACAACGAGCTCACCGCCTTCGCCGCGCTGGCCGCCAAGGGCAACGACCTCGGTGCCGGTGGCGCCGACCACCGCGGTTCCGGCGGCTCCTTCGGGACCGCCTGGGGCGGCATCGGTGCCGTCGAGCTGGGCCTGCCCGTCGTCTGGTCCCAGGCCCGGCTACGCGGCCTCGGGATCACCGACGTGGTCCGCTGGATGTGCCAGAATCCCGCCGAGTGGGCCGGCCTGACCGACCGTGGCGCGATCCAGGTCGGACGCCGCGCCGACCTGGCGCAGGTCAGCGCGGACGACGCCTTCGTCGTCCTGCCCGAGAACCTCAACCAGCGCAACAAGGTCACCGCCTACGCCCAGCGCGCGCTGGCCGGCGTGGTGACCCGCAGCTACATCGGTGGCGAGACGGTGTACGTCCGCCCTGCCACCCCCCAGACCCCTGCCGCCGCCGGTGAACCCGGCGATCTGGCGGTATTCCCCGCCGACGTCCGGCCCTTCACCCTGCGCCCCTCGTCGGACGCCCAGTAGAACTGAGGAAGACATCATGAGTGCCACCCCCACCGAACAGCCCGAGTTCACCATCTGGCCGGACCTCGCCAGCCGTGCCCTCGCCGGCTCCGTGATCTGGGCCTCCGACGAGGCCTTCGCCGAGCGCGAGAACCTCATCGCCGCCCACGAGCCCGGCTTCGACCCTGACGAGTTCGGCAACAAGGGCAAGGTCTACGACGGCTGGGAGACCCGCCGTCGCCGCCACGACGAGATCGGCGGGTACGACTCCGCCATCGTGCGTCTCGGCGTCCCCGGACAGATCAAGGGCATTGTCGTGGACACCGCCTGGTTCAAGGGCAACTACCCCACCCAGATCGCCGTCCACGGCCTGACCTGCGACGAGTACCTGCCGGCCGAGGAGATCGCCGCCCTGCCGGAGAGCGCCTGGACCACCCTGGTGCCCGCGAGTGACGCGAAGGGCGACCACAAGCACTACTTCGAGGTCTTCCCCGCCGGTGCCGCCGCCGAGCAGCGCTTCACCCACATCCGTCTCGACATGATCCCCGACGGCGGCATCGCCCGCCTACGCGTCCACGGTCAGCCGGTGCCGGACCCCCGCTTCCTGGGATGCACCATCGACCTCGCCGCGGTGGAGAACGGCGGTCGGGTCACCGACTGCACGAACATGTTCTACTCCAGCCCGAACAACGTCATCTCCCTCGGCCGCACCCGCAACATGGGCGAGGGCTGGGAGAACGCGCGTCGTCGCACCGAGGGCAACGATTCCGTCACCGTGCAGCTCGCCGGTGAGGGGCGGGTGCGCTGGGTCGAAATCGACACCTCCTACTTCGTCTTCAACTCCCCCGGCGATGTGAGCCTCACCGGTCTCACCGCCTCGGGTGAGGAGATCGAGCTGGTCACGAAGACCCGCGCGCTGCCGGATACCCGCCACCGCTTCCTCGTCTCCGACCCGGCCGAGGGCGAGACCGGCCCGACCCCGGTCGTCGCGGTGCGCGCCGATGTCTACCCCGACGGTGGCATCGCCCGGCTGCGCGTGTGGGGTGACCTCACCGAGGAGGGACGCGCCACTGTCGAGGCGCGCTGGTAGCTCCGCCTCACCCGGGGGTGGGGACACACGCCTGTAACCCCTCTGTATCAGGGCGGCCTGACCCGCGGAATATGATGACCCCCATGACCGTCATCTATGACCCGACCAAGCCGAAGCGCAACCGCCCCGCCCCCCTGCCGGATGCCGAGGCGTCCACCCGCCTCGCGGCGCTGGCGGACCAGGCCCGCGCCGACATGGCGCTCATCGGCCACAACCACGACTGGGTCCCCGCTCCGGAAGACGGGGCGTACAACGTCCTCATCCTCGGCGCCGGCCAGGCCGGTCTGGGTTCCGCCTTCGCCCTGTCGCGTCACCGCATCGGCGCCGTGAAGGTCATCGAGGGCGGCCCCGCCCACGAGGTCGGCTGCTGGACCCGCTACGCCCGCATGCACACGCTGCGCAGCCCGAAGAACATGAAGGGCATCGAGCTCGATATCCCGTCGCTGCACACCGAGCGCTGGTTCGAGGCCAAGTACGGTCGTGAGGCGTGGGACGCCACTGACCTGGTCCCCCGTGAGGACTGGAACGAGTACCTCACCTGGTACCGCGACGTCACCGGTGCTGACGTGGACTTCAACACCACCATCACCGCCGTCCACAAGCCGGACGCGTCAGGCTACTTCACCGTCGTCGCCACCCGCGACGGCGAGAGGGTCGAGTACCGCGCCCGCCGCGTCATCTTCTCCCTCGGTCTCAAGGGCGGTGGCGGAACCTTCCTGCCGCCGCTGGTCGAGAACCTCCCGGAGCACCTGCGCTTCCACACCGAGGACGACATCGACTTCGAGGCCCTGGCCGGTAAGCGCGTCCTCGTGCTCGGTGGCGGCGCCTCCGGTTTCGACAACGCCTCCACCGCCCTGGAGGCCGGTGCCGCGACCGTGGAGATGCACGTGCGCCGCTCCGACATCCCGCGCCAGAACTCGCTGCGCTGGATGGAGTTCCCGGGCATGCAGGAGCACTTCTACGACCTGACCGATGAGCAGAAGTGGGAGTTCTCCCTGTTCAACGGTGGTCTGCCGCAGCCGCCGACGCAGGCGTCCGTGTGGCGCGCGTTCTGCCACGGCAACTTCTCCATGCTCACCGACACCCGCTGGGCGGACGCCACCGTGCGTGTCACCGACGGTGTCGAGGAGGTCGTCGTCACCGACGACAAGGGTGTCGAGCACGTCGGTGACGTGGTCATCTCCGCCACCGGCTACGCCGTGGACCTGGGGCTGCGTCCGGAGCTCGAGGAGTTCCTCGACGACATCGCCCTGTGGTCCGACGAGTTCGAGCCGGCCGTCGGTCACGGTATGGGCCTGTGCCCCTACCTGGGCGACGGTTTCCAGTTCCAGGCGAAGGACGCCGCGTCCGACGAGGCGAAGGAGTACATCCCCCGACTGGTGCACCTGTCCACCGGTGCGCGTGCCTCCCACGGCGTGGCCGGCAACCAGCTCTCCGGTATCTTCGCCGGTCTGACCCGTGTCGCGCAGCGCATCGCCACCGACGTCACCAAGGAGAACTGGCCGACGTTCTTCGAGGAGTTCAAGGCCTTCGAGCACATCGAGATCGAAGAGGTCGGCCCGCACGGTGAGGGCGAGGCCTGGTACCCGGACGCGCCGCGGTACTGAACCTCGGTGCCCCCTCTCCCCTCTGTCCGCAGCACGCAGCCTGAGGTCGTTCGCGAGGGGCCCCGAACCACCTCAGCCTGCGTGATGCGGACACCCCCGGACGGCCCGCAGTACTGATCCTCCCTGTCGCACTACCCCTCTGCGCCGACGCGGGCCTCCGCCTCGGCCGGAGCATCATCTTCGTCGCCGGTGAGGAAGGCGTAACTTATGCCGGCGATCGCCGCACCGACCAGCGGGGCGAGGATGAACACCCACACCTGCGACAGTGCGTCCCCACCGGCGTACCAGGCCACGCCGAGTGAGCGGGCGGGGTTCACCGAGGTGTTGGAGACCGGGATCGAGATGAGGTGGATCAGGGTCAGCGTCAGGCCGATGGCCAGCGGCGCGAACCCGGCGGGGGCCTTCTTCGAGGTCACCCCGAGGATCACCCAGAGGAAGACCGCGGTGAGCACGACCTCGGCGACGATCACCGCAGCCAGGGAGTAGCCGTCCGGGGAGTGCTCGCCGTAGCCGTTGGTGGCGAAACCGGACTCGGAGGCGCTGAAGCCGTCCTTGCCGTTGGCGATGACGAAGAGGACGCCACCGGCGACCGCACCGCCGACGACCTGGGCGATCCAGGAGGGGACGACCGCTGCCCACTCGACGCGCTTCGCGACAGCACAGCCGAGGGTGACGGCGGGGTTGAAGTGTCCGCCGGAGATGTGGCCGACCGCGTAGGCGCCGGTGACGACGGTGAGGCCGAAGGCCAGCGCGACACCGACGAAGCCGATGCCCATGTTGATGGTGCCGTCGGAGACGACCTTGGCGGCGAGGACTGCGGAGCCGCAGCCGCCGAAGACGAGCCAGAAGGTGCCGAGGAACTCGGCCCAGAGTCGGTGGGTCATGGGAACGGGGGACATGGCGTTACTCCTGTGGTGGAAGTGAGTGATGTTACCTATGACACTCCGACCATAGCTGCCTTTGGCGCGGAACATAACCCCTCCAGCAGGAACACGGACCCTTTACCGGCAGGAAACACGGGTAACGGCGCTTTCACTTTCACGGCACAGACCCACAAAGACCGCTCCGTAGATTCAGTGGTGTCAGATACAAGACAGCGGCTCAGCCGGATCTGCATGGCGTCGGGATGACGGAGCGAAAGATCGTAGGGGAAACCGCGTGATATGGAAGGACCACCATGGTTCAGACCACCACGCCCACCGACATCGCCA
>NHCFD04200__coassemble_399_pt1 | contig 16131 bp, 13 predicted proteins | sample NHCFD04200__metabat2_high_PE_017 | metagenome-assembled genome bin NHCFD04200 | reverse complement strand
ACCTGCCCGGCGTGGCCGTCTCCGTCCCCGCCATGAGCGAGAAGGACATCGCGGACCTCCGCTGGGGCCTCGCCCTCGGCGCGGACCTGATCGCCCTGTCCTTCGTGCGCGACGCCCACGACATGGACGACGTGCTCCGCATCATGCAGGAGGAGGGGCGCCGCGTCCCGGTCATCGCGAAGCTGGAGAAGCCCGAGGCGGTCGACGCCCTCGAGCCGATCATCCTCGCCTTCGACGCCGTCATGGTCGCCCGTGGTGACCTCGGTGTCGAGGTGCCGCTGGAGGAGGTGCCGCTGGTGCAGAAGCGGGCCATCCAGATCGCCCGTGAGAACGCCAAGCCGGTCATCGTCGCCACCCAGATGCTGGACTCGATGATCGAGAACTCCCGGCCGACCCGTGCGGAGGCCTCCGACGTCGCCAACGCCGTGCTCGACGGTGCGGACGCCGTCATGCTCTCCGGTGAGACCTCCGTGGGCAAGTACCCGGTCGGCACCGTGAAGACCATGGCCCGCATCGTGCTCGCCGCCGAGATCGACGGTGAGGTGCCGCCACTGAGCCACTCGCCGCGCACCAAGCGTGGCGTGATCAGCTATGCCGCCAAGGATGTCGGTGAACGGCTCAACGCCCGTGCACTGATCGCCTTCACCGCCTCCGGTGACACGGCCCGCCGCATCGCCCGGCTCCGTTCGCCGCTGCCGCTGCTGGTGTTCACCCCCTCCGAGGCGGTGCGCAACCAGCTCGCTCTGACCTGGGGTGCGCGGACCTTCCTCACCGAGCAGGTGCACACCACCGACGAGATCATGCAGGAGGTCGACCGCCTGCTGCTCGCCGAGGACGACTTCGGTCCCGATGACCTGGTGGTCATCGCCGCAGGTTCCCCTCCCGGAGTGGAGGGCAACACCAACATGATCCACGTCCACCTCCTCGGTGAGGACCTCACCGTGCCCCCGGCGGACAAGTAGCCCACAGTCAGGAGTTCCATGGCCAGTTCCCCGGTCACCACAGCACACGAGACAGCACTCCTCCTCGAGGGAGGTGGAATGCGGGCGGCGTACTCCGCCGGAATCGTCGATGTGCTCATGTCACACGGGGTGCGGTTCGGCTGGGTCGGCGGCATCTCCGCCGGCGCGAGCCACCTGGTCAGTTACCTGACGGGGGAGCGCGACCGGCTGCGCCGGAACTTCGTGGACTTCGTCCTGGAGCCGGAGTTCGGGGGCTGGAGTCACCTGCTGCGGGGGCGGGGCTTCTTCAACGCCGAGTACATCTACGGCCGCGCCCCGGGGCTGGATCTGCCGAGGCCCTATGACTTCGGTCTGGTGGCGGACTCGCCGACGCAGTTCCGGATCGGTGCGACCAGGGCGGACACCGGCGAGGGCGTGTACTGGGGACGCGAGGACATCGCCGAGGCCTCGGATCTGCTGATCCGGGTGCGGGCGTCCTCGACGATCCCGATCGCGATGCCGGTGCCGCGGATCGACGGTGTGCCCTATGCCGACGGTGCCTTCGGATCGTCCGGCGGCGTGCCACTGGACGCCGCGGAGGCCGACGGCTACGACCGTTTCTTCGCCGTGCTCACCCAGCCCCGCGGCTACTTCAAGGACGGGATCTCCCGGCCACGGCTGACGAAGACTTTCCTGCGTCGCTGGCCCGGCCTGGCGGACGCGATGGTGACCCGCCACGAGCGCTACAACGCGACGATGGAGCGGCTCTACGAGCTGGAGGCGCAGGGGAAGGCGATGCTGGTCTTCCCGGAGGACGCCACCCGCCTGGTGAGCTCCACCGAGCGGGACATCCGGGTGCTGCGCAGCTCCATGTACACCGGCGTAGCCCAGGCGCTGCGCCAGTGGCCGGAGTGGGAGGAGTTCCTCGGTGCCGAGGCGCCCGCTCACTCCCTCCAGAGGTAGGCCAACAGCGCGGCAGTCGCGGCGTCCGCGGTGGTGCGCACCGACTCCTTCGTCGGCAGGAAGTTGCCGGAGTGATTGGTGGGGACGTCCTGGTTGACCCGGTCTGCCTCCACCGCGGCGTCCCAGACGGCGCGGTCGGTGCAGCCGATGAGCAGGAACTCATAGGGCACACCGAAGTGCCGGGGGATCTCCGAGAAGTCCTCGGAGGCGGTCCAGCGGGGTGCATCGGCGGAATCCTCGCCGAAGACGGCGTCCAGCACGGGGCGGACCACGTCATGGACCTCGGCGTCATTGTCGGTGAGCTCGCCGTGGGCAGAGTAGACGATGTCCGCCGGGGCCGGTGTGCCGGAGGCCACGCACTCGGCCTGGACGATGCGCTCGATGGCGGCGTAGGTCCGGTCGCGGACCTTCGTGTCGTAGAACCGGCAGTTGAGCACCAGGGTGGCCACATCCGGGATGGTGTTGTTCGTGTGGCCGGAGCTCAGCGTCCCCACGGAGACCACGCCGAAGTCCTCGGCGGCGATCTCGCGGCCGACGATGCCCTGCAGGCGTACCACGATCATCGCCGCGAGATAGGTCGGGTCGATCGAGTTGTGCGGGGAGGAGGCGTGCGCCGAGATGCCGTGGAGGGTGACCGTGATCGTGTCACAGGCCGCCATCACCGGACCCGGGGCCGAGTACACCGTGCCCGAAGGACCGTGGTAGACGTGTGCGCCGAGGCAGACATCCGGGGCGGGGATCTTCTCCGCCAGACCGTCGTCGATCATCGACGACGCACCCCGGGTGACCTCCTCGGCCGGCTGGAACAGGGCGATGAAGGTGCCGGACCAGACGTCCCGGCGGGCATCGAGGATCTCGCAGGCGGCCATCAGGCCCGTGGTGTGGACATCATGCCCGCAGGCGTGCATCACACCGGGGTTCTTCGAGGCGTAGGACGCCCCGGTGGTCTCGGTGACGGGGAGGGCGTCGAAGTCCGCGCGGTAGAGCACCGTGGGGCCCTCGCCGTTGCGCCAGACAGCGGTGATGCCGTGCCCGCCGATGTCGTGGGTGACCTCGCAGTCCATGGTCGCCAGGCGGGACAGGATGTGCTTCGCGGTCTGCTCCTCCTGCTCGGACAGTTCAGGATGCTCGTGCATCCAGGTGTAGAAACTGTCCGTCCAGGACTGGTCGACGCCGGGATCGGCGATGAACTCGGCGATATCGGGGAGGGTGCTCATGGCCTCCACTCTATCCCCGGGTCAGCGCACGGCAGGGTTGTACTTCAACGTGTTGCGCTGGAAGACGCACTCATTGCCCAGCCGGAGGCCCGGGGCGAGGCGTCCCTCCTCCCGGGCGGTGAGCAGCGCAGCCAGGACCTGCTCCTTGAGAGCCTTCGGGGAGATCGTGTTGATGAAGATCTTCGTGCCGCCCTCGAAGCCGGCCAGGGTGGAGGTGCGCCACTTGATGACGATGCGCCACGGCATGGGCACGTCGACGTCCAGCGGGCGGTGCAGCCACTCCTCGTTGGACGGTGTCTCTGTCCCGGCGGCGACGTGGCAGGCGTGGACCAGGTCGGAGACGGCGTCGCGCTCCTCGTCCTTCATCAGCCAGGGCTCGGTGGTCGCCGACTTGGAGAAGACCTCCAGGGTCGGACCACGGTGGCCGAAACCGGCGAAGGCGATGGCGTGGTCGTTCTCCGCGAAGATGAGGTTGTGGTGGCCGGCGTAGTCCACCGCCCACTCGTTGTACATGTTCGGGTTGCTGCGGACCTGGGCGATCTCGGTCTCGTTCTGCAGACCGTGCTCGTCGATGGCGACGAGCTGCTTGTGCAGGTGCTCCACGCTCGCACCCGCCGGTGCCAGCCAGTTCTGGAAGGCCGCGACGTAGCGGACGTAGGGGTTGGCACGGTAGAGCCGGTCCATGGCGTCCACCGTGAAGGCGATGTAGAGGCGGTGGGTCTCCCAACCGAGGTCGCCGGAACCGCAGAGCTGGTCACTGCTGGTGGCGCCCGGGATGTAGTGGTCGCGGGCGAGGATCACGTCGTGGCCACCGCCGAAGAAGGCGCCGCCCTTCTCGTGGACGGTCTGGAACATCTTCTCGTCGCTGAAGGCGTCCTCGATCTCCTCCCCGGGGACGCCGGCGCGTTCCATCTTGGTGCGCAGCAGGGCGGCGATGTGCTCCACCCCGGCGTCCTCGGCGAGGTACTCGGCCATGTGGCGGGCGGCGGTGGCGTCCATCCGGTGGCCGTAGTTCACCGTCCAGTAGTTGTAGGTGAGGATCTCGTAGAGGTTCGCCACGCGTCGGAACAACGGGTCGGTCTCCTCCAGCTGCGAGACCGTGAGGCCGCGGAGGATGCGGGGTTCGCCGTTGTCGTCGATGACCAGGCGGGCCTTCTCCGGCGTGGTCTTCAGCTTGTTGCCGATGCCGAAGTCGGTCTGCGTGTCCCGGTTGTCCTCCGTGATGGCGAACGCCGCCGGGCCGTGGTGGGGGACCGGGCGGTGCGCGCGACCGGGCACGGTCCAGACCTCGGTGCCCGAGAACGGGTTGACCTGCTTGATCGTGCCGTCGGGCAGCGTGGTGAGCGGTGGGACGGGTGCCGGGTTCATCGGGGAGTGACCAATCACAGGTACAGGGTAACCCTTCGAAGTTCCGGGTGCTTCTGGCAGGCGTAGGTGAGGGGTGCTTTACTGGGTCTCATGCCACAGATCGTGTTCAGTATCCTCGCGACTCCGGAGCAGCGCTCGGAGATCAGCGAAGACTTCCGCCAGCTTCTCGCCGCCAACACCGATGTCCTCACCGCGGACCTGGACGTCCGCACCGACGTCGACACAGATCCCAGCCTGGAAGAGGTGTGGAAGGATTACGGTTTCGTCGACCTCACCCAGGACACCCCCGAACCCGCAGCCCTGGTCATCGACGTCAAGGAGCACACGGGCAGCATCAGTGGACTGTCCATGCGCCTGTCAGAGGTGCTCACCGAGCGCGAGAAGCAGCCCTCCGAGGCGTTGTACCAGGAGATCCTCGACGACCCGGGTAAGCCCCGGGTGCCCTGGCACGTCGACGTGCGTCCGTAACCGGTCGTAGAACCGGACTCAGCAGGTACCGCATCCCCGCACAGCGGTTGTCGGTGTCATGAGTGCAGACCCGGCGTCATGAGAAAATCGCGGTTCATCCAGGTGAACCGCGATTTTCTCATGACACGGGGGCGGTTGTCATGACGTGATGGGCGATCCGGGGACACCGCCGTGGTCCGTGGCCCGGCAACAGTCGACGATCAGTCGAGGATGCTCGACAGGAACGCCCGGGTGCGCTCCTCCTTCGGGTTGCTGATGACCTCGCGACCCGGACCGTGTTCCACGATGCGGCCGTCGGCCATGAAGGCCACCTGGTCGGCGACCTCCCGGGCGAAGCCCATCTCGTGGGTGACCACGAGCATCGTCATGCCGTCATCGGCCAGCCGACGCATGACGGCCAGCACCTCGCCGACCAGCTCCGGGTCCAGCGCGGACGTCGGCTCGTCGAAGAGCATGAGCTTCGGACGCATCGCCAGTGCACGGGCGATCGCCACACGCTGCTGCTGACCGCCGGAGAGCTGGACCGGCCAGGCGTCCGCCTTGCCGGCCAGACCGACCTGGTCCAGCAGCTCGCGGGCGTAGGCCTCCGCCTCCGCCTTCGACTCACCCTTGACCTTCACCGGGGCTTCGGTGATGTTGGCGAGCACCGTGCGGTGGGGGAAGAGGTTGAAGGACTGGAAGACCATTCCGACATCAGCGCGCTGCTTCGCGGCGTCCCGCTCGGAGATCTCGTGGAGCCGACCGTCCTTCTCCCGGTAGCCGATGAGGTCGCCCTCGACCTCGATGCGTCCGGCGTCGATCTGCTCCAGGTGGTTCACGCACCGCAGCAGGGTGGACTTGCCCGAACCGGACGGGCCGATGAGGCAGGTCACCGATCCGGCGGGCACGTCGAAGTCGATGCCCTTGAGCACATCGAGGGAACCGAAGCGCTTCCAGACGTCATGGAAGGCGATCATCGGGGTGTCTGTGCTGCTCATCAGCGGTTTCCCTTCTTGTCATCGTCGGAGACGCCCGGGGTGCCGGGGCCCACGATCTTCACGTTGGCCGGGGGGATGCCCTCGGCGTCTGTCATGGCGGCGAGCTGACGGCTGGTCAGCGTGCGCGAGGAACCGCGGGAGTAGTACTTCTCCAGGTAGTGCTGGCCGACCATGAGGATCGAGGTGATCGCCAGGTACCAGGTCGCCGCGACGAGCAGCATCGGCACCGGGTCGAACATGGCGTAGGCGATGTCGGTGGACCGGCCGTAGATCTCCCCGGCGTAGGGCACCGCGATGACCAGCGAGGTGGTCTTCAGCATGCTGATCAGCTCATTGCCGGTCGGCGGGATGATGATCCGCATCGCCTGGGGCAGCACCGTGCGGCGCATGGTCTGCCACCAGGTCATGCCCAGGGCCTTCGAGGCCTCGGTCTGGCCTTCGGGAACGGACTGCAGGCCGGCACGGACGATCTCGGCCATGTAGGCGGACTCGTTGAGTCCCAGGCCGACGAAGGCGAGGACGAAGAAGTTCTTCAGGAAGCCCTCGACGCTCACCTCGGCGAAACCCACGCTGATGCTGTGGTAGATCGACCCGAGCAGACCCCAGAACACCAGCTGGACGTAGACCGGCGTCCCGCGGAAGACCCAGAGGTAGACCCAGGAGAATCCGCGCATCACCGGGTTCGGCGACATCCGCAGCACCGCCATGACCGCACCGAGGATGATGCCGATGGCCATGGCCAGCACGGTGAGTGCGAGGGTGTGCAGTGCCGCTTCGGCGATCCGGCTGTCGAAGAGGTAGTCGAGGTAGGTGTCCCAGCCGTAGGCGTCCTTGGTCAGGGCGCCGATGATGAACCAGGCCGCGAGCGCCAGCAGGATCACCGCGGCGACGATGCGCCCCGGGTGACGCAGCGGGACGACCTCGTTGTCGACCGGACGGGCCCCGGCGGGGCGGGTGTCAGGTGTACTCACTGCTCAATCTCCTTGGTGTTCACGGTGGCGGTGTCGATCATCCCGTCGGTCAGGCCCCACGGGTTGAGGATGTCCTCGTAGTCACCCGAGTCCATGAGGTACTGGAGGGCCGCGGCGAAGACGGGGACGAGTTCCGAGTTCTTGGCGAAGGCCCAGCCGAAGGGGGTTGTGTCGAAGGCGTCGCCGGCGGGGATGAGTTTTCCCTCGGAGCGCTGGATGGCGTAGTCGGTGACCGCCGAGTCCGAGCTCATCGCGTCCGCCCGGCCCAGCGCGGTGGCGGTGGACGCCGCATTCGCCGACTCGTAGACCAGCTTCGTCAGCTCAGGTTTGCCCGCCGCCGCACATTCGTCGGCCTTGACCTGCACATCGTCGGTGTCGGAGTAGGTGCCTTTCTGCACCGCGACGGTGAGCCCGCAGGCGTCCTGCGGATCGACGGTCTTGCCCGGGGTCGTCGCCCAGGAGATGCCGGAGGTGTAGAAGTCGACGAAGTCGTAGTTCTTCTGCCGCTCCTCGGTGTCCGAGAAGCCGGAGACACCGATGTCCACGGTGCCGCCGTCGATGGACGGAAGGATGAGGTTGAAGTCCTGCTGACGGAAGGTCACGTCGAGGCCCAGCAGTGCGGCGGTGGCGTTGACCAGGTCGACCTCGAAACCGATGATGTTGCCGTCCGGGTCCTTGAACTGGTTCGGCGGGAAGGTCGGATTCGTGCTGGCCCGCAGGGTGCCGCCGTCGCGGTACTGGTCGGGCAGCAGGGCCTGGAGTTCGGGCACCGGGTCGGGCAGGGTGTCCACCCAGCCGTCGGGGTTCGCGGACTCCGTATTGGTCACGCAGGCGGTGAGACCTGCGACGGACGCCGTCAGGGCGACTGCCGCGATGACCGATCTGGTGGGTCGGTGTCTCCTCCGCCCCGCACGACTCCGTCGGGAGCTTGTGGGGGTTGTCATGGCCCTGATCTTAGGGGACGCGAGGGTCGGTACCCTCGGTCACCATGGAGATCCCGCTGAGAAGTTACCTCGACGACATCCTCGACGACGTCCGCCCGCACGATGACGGCGCCGTCGCCGACTACATCCCCGAACTCGCCGCCGCCGACCCGGAACCCCTGGCGGTCGCCCTCTGCACCTCGGCGGGGCGGGTCTACAGTGCTGGCGGTCCGGACAGGGACGATGAGCGGGAATTCACCATCCAGTCGATCTCCAAGCCCTTCGCCTACGCGGTGGCGCTGCAGGAGGTGGGGGTCGAGAAGGTCCTCTCCACGGTCGGCATGGAGCCCTCCGGTGAGGCCTTCAACGAGCTCTCCCTCGACGGCGGGACGCACCGACCGGTCAACCCCATGATCAACGCCGGGGCGATTGCGGTGAACCAGCTCATCAACGGTGAGGATTCCTCCGTGGCGGCCCGCGTCGGGGTGTTGCTGGGCTACTTCTCCCGCCTGGCCGGCCGGGAACTGCGCATCGACGAGCGCGTCACCGGCTCTGAGCTGGCCACCGCCGACCGTAACCTCGCGTTGGCGCACATGCTGCGCAGTTACGGGGTCATCGGGGATTCCGCGCAGGACGCCGTCACCGGCTACGTCCGCCAGTGCTCGATCCTCGTCACAGTGAAGGATCTGGCGGTGATGGGCGCGACACTGGCCCTGGGAGGACGCCAGCCGGTCACCGGTGAGCAGGTGCTCGACCCGCGGGTGTGCCGGCAGGTGCAGGCCGTGATGGCGTCGGCGGGCATGTACGACGGGGCAGGGAAGTGGATGGCCGGTGTCGGCATCCCCGCCAAGTCCGGTGTCGCGGGTGGTCTGATGGGCACCCTGCCCGGGCAGCTCGGCATCGCCACCTTCTCCCCCCGGTTGGATGCCTCGGGCAACAGCGTCCGCGGCACGGAGATCTTCCGGAGGATGTCGGAGGACATGGGGCTGCACCTGATGTCCGCGGTGCCGGCCCGGGGCTCGGCGGTGCGCAGTATCCGGCAGCGCGGGCTGGGTACCGTTATCCGGCTGCAGGGCGGTCTGGGATTCGCCGGGGCAGAGGACTTCCTGGCCACCGTCGCCGGTCGTGAACTGAAGACGAACCGGGTGGTGGTCGACATGCGCCGGGTCACTGATGTCGACGGTTTCGGCCGCGCCATGGTGCTGGAGGGGTTGCGGCGTATCCGGGAGGACGGCCACCGCATCGGTGTCATCGACCCGGACGGTCTGCTCGGCGACCGGACCATGGATGACGGTACGAGCGTGGAGACCTCCGACGAGGAGGTCTGAGGTGGACTGATGTGGTCCCCCGGGTCGGACTCGAACCGACACTGAACGGGTTTTGAATCCGTTGCCTCTGCCAATTGGGCTACCGGGGGATGCCGCCGTCAGCGACAGCGGTTGATCCTACTGGACAGAACCGGCCTCGCCGTTCAGTGCCCCCTGGATCACGGAACCGTAGTAGTCGACGAAGGCGTCGGCCCGGTCCGACACGAAGTAGTCCTCGGTCACCACGCGGCGCATCAGCGACAGTCCGGCGAGCATGGACATCGCGGCCTCGGCGCGGGTCTCGGCGTCCATCCCGGAATCCGCGGACTCGGCGTCCGGACTGGGGGACTCCTCCTGGATCTTCTTCACCAGCCAGTCGACGACCTGCTCACGGTAGACCCGGCCGATGGCGTCGACGATGTGGCGGTTACCGCCGGAATCGGCGAGCCGGTGCACGATCGAGTTCGGGGAATCCGCCGGGGACGTCACCGCGATGCGCGTGAGGTGCTGGCCGAGCTCACCGAAGGGGACCTCGTTGAGGCGGTCCGCCGTCGCGGAGAAGTCCAGCTGGGACTCGAAGAGATTCTCCTTGGTGCCGAAGTACTTGATGATGAGCGGAGCGCTCACCCCGACATCCGCGGCGATCTCCTTGAGGGAGACCTCTGCGTAGGGACGCTCGGAGAACACCTTGCGTGCCGAGAGGAGGATCTCCCGGCGGGTGTCCACGGACCGGCGGCGTGGCGGCAGCTTGTTCTGGGTGCCGACGACACTCGTCTGCCGGGGGCCTCCGGCCCTCGAAGTCTGGTCAGTCATGGCGACTAGGATAACCCGCAGACACCCCGGCGATGTGATTGCCGGGGTAATGAAGACCACATTCTGTCGCCCACTCCTACCCCGACATGCCCGCATGCAGGAAGGTTCCATGACTGACGCCGCCCCCTCGACCGCTTCCGGACGCCCCACCCTGCTGCTCCTGGACGGCCATTCCCTGGCGTTCCGGGCCTTCTACGCACTGCCCGCACAGAACTTCTCGACGACCGGCGGCCAGCACACGAACGCGGTCTACGGTTTTCTCGGGATGCTGCTCGGTCTCGTCGAGAATGAACACCCCACCCATATCGCCACCGCCTTCGATCTCTCGGGACCGACGTTCCGCTCGGAGACCTTCCCGGAGTACAAGGCGCAGCGTCCCTCCACTCCGCCGGAGTTCCACGGCCAGGTGGAGCTCATCCAGGAGACCCTGCAGGCCCTCGGCGTCACCACGCTGACCAAGGAGGCTTACGAGGCAGACGACATCATCGCTACGCTCGCCACGCGCGGGGCGGCGGCCGGGATGCGGGTGCTGATCTGCACCGGCGACCGGGACAGCTTCCAGCTCGTCACCGAGGACGTCACCGTGCTCTACACCCTCAAGGGTGTCTCCGAGCTCGACCGGTTCACCCCGGCGCGGGTGGAGGAGAAGTACGGCGTCACCCCGACGCAGTACCCCGACCTCGCCGCGCTGCGCGGAGACACCTCCGACAACATGCCCGGTGTGCCCGGCGTGGGCCCGAAGACCGCGCAGAAGTGGATCACCGGCTACGGCAGTCTCGAGGGCGTCGTCGAGCACAAGGACGAGATCGGCGGCAAGGTCGGCCAGAACCTGCGCGACCACCTCGCCGACGTCCTGTTGGCCCGCAACATCACCGAGATGGTCCGCGACCTCGACCTCGGGGACGCAGGTCAGCTCGAGGCACTGACGCCCGGTACACCGGACCCCACGGCGTCCCTCGACATGTTCGAGGCCCTCCAGTTCGGTACGACGCTGCGCAACCGCGCCTTCCGGACCTTCGGTGTGGAATTCGAGGACGGCGAGGCCGCGGCGCTGACCATGGATGCGCCGGCCACCGGCAAGCTCGCCACCTGGCTGACGAAGCACGCCGGGTGGAAGGTCAACCGTCCCGCGGGGGACGCTGCGGTGCACCGTCCGCTCGCCGTCACCGTCACAGGTGTGGGGACGCCCGCGGGAGGACGCGCCGACCGGATCGCCCTGCTCGACCCCGTGGTGGGCGAGGACAACGGAAACACAGCGCTGCACGCCGTGGACATCGACCTCACCGACCAGGACCCCGCCGACGAAGCGACCCTGCGGGACTGGCTCGCTGACCGGGGTGCGCCGAAGTGGGTCCATGACGCCAAGGCGGAGTGGCACAAGCTCAACGGTTCCGGCCTGGTGCTCGCCGGGGTGGAGCAGGATACGGCCCTGGCCGCCTACCTGCTGCGGCCTGACCTGCGGACCGGGGACCTCGCCGATGTCGTGCAGCGTCACGTCGGTCACGAGATCGCCGCGGACGCGCCGGGTGCGGTGCGTGCCCAGGCGACCGCCGAACTCGTCGCGGCGCTGACCCCCGAACTGGCGGAGATCGGTGCCATGGAGCTCTACCTCGACCTGGAGGTGCCGCTGGCCACCGTGCTGGCGAAGATGGAGGCGACCGGTATCTCGGTGGACGGGGCGTCCCTGCGGGACCTCTCCGACGAGTACGGCGTGCAGATCGAGGCCGAGATCGCCGAGGCCCGGTCCATCGCCGGTGACGACACGCTGAACCTGTCGAGTCCGAAGCAGCTGCAGAAGGTCCTCTTCGAGACCCTGGAACTGCCGAAGACGAAGAAGACGAAGACCGGGTACTCCACGGCCGCCGGCGAACTCGAGAAGCTCGCCGCGTCCCACCCGCACCCGTTCCTCGGACACCTCATGGCGCACCGTGAGTACCAGAAGATGAAGTCCACCATCGACGGGCTCATCGAGGCCGTCGCCGACGACGGACGCATCCACACCACCTTCAACCAGCGCGGTGCGGCCACCGGACGCCTGTCCTCGTCAGACCCGAACCTGCAGAACATCCCGGTGCGGACCGAGGCCGGACGACGCATCCGCGGGGCCTTCCGTGTCGGCACCGGCTACGCCACCCTCATCACCGCCGACTACTCGCAGATCGAGATGCGCGTCATGGCTCACCTGTCCCAGGACCCGGGCCTCATCGAGGCGTACCGGGCGGGGGAGGACCTGCACAACTACGTCGGCTCGAAGGTCTTCGACGTGCCGGTCGAGCACGTCACCCCGGAACTGCGCCGGCGGGTCAAGGCGATGAGCTACGGCCTGGTGTACGGCCTCAGCGCCTTCGGCCTGTCCCAGCAGCTGCGGATCTCCGCCGGCGAGGCGAAGCAGATCATGGACAACTACTTCGAGCGCTTCGGCGGGGTGAAGCGCTATCTCGACGAGGTGGTCGCCCACGCCAAGGAGACCGGGTACACCGAGACGCTCTACGGACGTCGCCGTTACCTGCCGGAGCTGAACTCCTCGAACCGGGTCGCCGCCGAGGCCGCCGGCCGTGCCGCACTCAATGCCCCGATCCAGGGCACGGCCGCGGACATCATCAAGCGGGCGATGCTGCGGGTGGACGCGGAGTTCACGCGCCGGGACCTGGCGTCCCGCGTCCTGCTGCAGGTCCATGACGAACTCGTCGTCGAGGTCGTGGACGGGGAGCAGGACGTGGTCACGGAGATCCTGCGGGAGCAGATGGACGGTGCCGCGGACCTGCGGGTGCCGCTGGACGTCTCCACCGGCGTCGGGGCCGACTGGGACACCGCGGGGCACTAGGCGGCAGGTCGCAGGGTCAGTCGTCGTCTTCCTCGGTGAGGACCCGGACCGACTGCACCCCGGGCATGCCGGACAGGGAGGCGACCAGGTCATCGGGGGAGTGACGGCCGGTGAGACCCAGATGCAGACCCGTCCGGTCGCTGTCGAGATCGGTGCGCTGGCCGGCCTCCTGTACCGACCAGCCGTGATCGGTGATGGCGGTGAGAATGCCACGCAGCAGTCCACGGCCGTCGTCGTAGACCACGCTGATCTGGACGCGGGTGTCGCCGCCGGGGAGGATGCGGGACAGGGCCCGGAGGCCGTAGGTGATGACGAAGTGCAGCACGGTGACGGTCAGGGCGAGCAGCCAGAGTCCGGCACCGGCGGCGGTACCGATCGCCGCGGTCTCCCACACGCTCGCGGCGGTGGTCAGTCCGAGGACGGTGTTGCGCCGGGTGAGGATCAGTCCGGCGCCGAGGAAGCTGATGCCCGACACGATGCCGGCGGCGACGCGGGAGGGGTCGAAACTGACGTGGTCTCCGATGACGTCGCTGAAGCCGTACTTGCTCACCAGCACGAACAGTGCGGAGGCGGTTCCGACGATCGCCTGGGTGCGCAGGCCGGCGTTGCGTCCGCGGAGGCGTCGTTCCAGCCCGATGAGGGTGCTGAGGACGAACGCCAGCAGGAGCAGGGCGATCTGCTCGGTGCCCTGCCCCGCGAAGGTGTCGGTCGCCAGGTGAACCATGACGACAGGTTACGCGAGAGTCACCGTGTGTTCACCCCTCGGTGACCGTGCTCCGGCCGGCCTGTGCGGCCTCGCGCCGACGCTTCATGACCTGCTCGACGGCGACCATTGCGCCGACGACGGCGGCGCCGACGACGAACAGCAGGATGGCGAGGCCGGTCTGCTCGCCGGGGGCGTGCAGGGTGACGGTCTCGCCTTCCTCACCCTCCTGCCAGGGCCACAGGGCCCGCAGCGAACCGAGCAGCATGCCGGTCATGGTGAACAGGGTGAGGGTGCGGGCGCGGGTCAGCAGGGTCTCCATGACCCGGACGAACAGTACGAGGCCGGTGAGGGCGCCGAGGCCGAAGACGGCGATGTAGCCGAGGTCGAGGTCGCTGACGGCGTCCAGTGTGGCGGTGTAGATGCCGATCGCGTAGAGGAAGAAGGAACCGGAGACACCGGGCAGGATCAGTGCGCACACGGCGACGGCGGCGGCGATGAACACCAGCAGCTTGCCGGGGTTGTCGTTGTCGGAGGCGGAGAAGCCGGTGGCGATGAAGGTGAAGGCGGCGCCGATGAGGAACAGGGGGACCGCGACCGGGAGACGCTTTCTCAGGTCCGTCCAGTCGATCATCAGCAGTGGAACGGCGAGGGAGACAGTGACCATGCCGAGGAACAGGGCACGGGAGGGGACTTCGTGGTCCTCGACGAAATCGCCGATGATGCCGGCCAGGGCGAAGACCATGAGGACCATGCCGATGCCCATGGGCAGCAGCATCGTCCAGTCGACGGCCTTTATCCGGCGCACGCCTTCGGCCCGGTCCTTCGGCCAGACCTTCACACCGTCGAGCAGACGGTTGGCGTTGTACAGGACTCGTTCGTAGGCGCCGGTCACCAGCGCGACGGTGCCGCCGGAGATGCCGGGGACAAGTTCGGCGGAGCCGATGAGGCCACCGCGTACCGCATTGAAGGCGATGTTCCCGGGGGTGCGGGGAGTGGGCGGGAAAGCGGGCTGCGGGGCACCGGAGTGCGCGCCCGGATCGTTACTCTCGTTCACTTTGGTCATGGTATCGGCCATCGTATCCTCCGCCGGTGCGCGGACACTACGATGGCCACAATGACCGACCTCACACCGCAGCCTGAGTCCCTCGTCCCTTCCGTGACTCCGCAGACCATCCGTCTGGGGTACTGGAACGGGGAGGGGATCGGGCCCGAGATCACCCCGCCGACCAGGCGGGCGGTCGAGCTGGCACTGATGCCGGACGCCGTGACCGTCGACTGGGTGCCGTTGCTGCTCGGTGCGGAGGCCTACGCAACGACCGGACAGGTCGTCCCGGACACCACCGCAACGACGGTGCAGGGGCTCGACGGCTGGGTCCTCGGACCGCACGACAATGTCTCCTACCCGCCCGAGGCCCGGGCGCAGCGCAACCCGTCAGCGGAACTGCGGCTGTCGGCCGACCTCTGGGCCAATGTGCGGCCGGTGCAGGCACTGCCGGGATCAGTGACACCGGACCTTGATGTGGTGGTCGTCCGGGAGAACACCGAGGGCATGTACGCCGACCGGAACATGTACGCCGGCTCCGGTGACCTGCGCGTCACCGAGGACGTTGCTCTGGCCGTGGGCGTGTTCACCCGCCGGAAGATCCGTCAGATCACGGAGTACGCCGCCACTGTCGCTCTGGGCCGGGGTGGGGTCCTCACCGTGGCGCACAAGTCGAATGTGCTCACCCGGACCTCGGGGATGTACCTGGAGGAGGCGGAGAAGGTCGCGGCGTCCACCGGGGTGGTGCTGCGTCCGGTCCACATCGATGCCCTGTGCGCCGACCTGGTGACCCGGCCGACCGAACACCGCACGATCGTCGCCGAGAACATGTTCGGTGACATCCTCTCCGACCTCACTGCTGCACTCGGCGGCTCGCTGGGCACCGCCGGCAGCATCAATGCCGGAGGACGCCGTGCCATGGCCCAGGCCGCACACGGGTCAGCCCCCGACATCGCCGGGGCAGGGGTGGCGAATCCGGCAGGTCTGATGAACTCGGCAGCACAGTTGCTGCGTCACCTGGGGTTCCTCGGCGCCGGGGAGCGGCTGTCGGCGGCAGTCCGTGAGGCGATGCTGCGCCGCCCGACCGCGGATGTGGCGTCAGTGGTCGGTGGGGCGGGTGAGGTATCCGCCGAGACGCTCTCCCCGGCGACGACCACGGAATACTCGGAAGAGGTGTTTGCACTGCTAGCGGGCCCTCGTGTAGGGTACTGAGCGTTACGCGCCTCTGTATGAACTTCTGAGTACGACCCTGGAGGACGCGGAGCCACGTCGGGGAAGTCGTGCAACCGTGTGATGCGGTGCGGTGGAACCGGCGGAGTCCTGTCCACAACGATAACTATCCGTTTCGGAGCACCTTCACCTATGCCCACCAACAACGTTCCTCAGGTTGCCATCAACGACATCGGCACCGCTGAGGATTTCCTCGCCGCCATCGACCAGACCATCAAGTACTTCAACGATGGCGACATCGTCGAGGGCACCGTCGTCAAGGTCGATCACGACGAGGTTCTCCTGGACATCGGCTACAAGACGGAGGGCGTCATCCCCTCCCGTGAGCTGTCCATCAAGCACGACGTCGATCCCGGCGAGGTCGTCGAGATCGGCGACGAG
>NHCFD04200__coassemble_391_pt1 | contig 16327 bp, 16 predicted proteins | sample NHCFD04200__metabat2_high_PE_017 | metagenome-assembled genome bin NHCFD04200 | reverse complement strand
ATCTTGGCGACGACAGACTCGATGCCGTCCCGGTCGATGGTCTTGAGGCCCTTGGTGGAGACGTTCAGGGTGATCGTCCGTCCCTCAGAGGGCAGGTAGAACGAACGACGCTGGATGTTCGGGTTCCAGCGACGGTTCGTGCGGCGGTGCGAGTGCGAGACGGACTTGCCGAACCCCGGCTTCCGACCCGTGACCTGGCAAAATGCCGACATGGGTATTTTCTCCTTCCGCCCGCTCGTCCGGTCCGGGCGCCGCACCGACATAAGACGTGCCCGCAACTAGACGGGAAGCAGGCGTGCCGGGGCGCTGTGTGGACGTGGTCGATCGGGCGATGACGTTTACTTAGACAACAGCGAGGCGAAACTCTACCTCATCGGACGCTCCAGGCCTAATTTCCGCCCCGGCAGGCGTCGTGCGCGGTCCGCGCGTAGCGTGACAGGTGGTCAGTGTACCGGGGATTTCACGGATCGGGGTGGTGCGGGTTATGGTGGATCGCTGTGTCACTGCCGCGTTCGGTCGCGGTGTGCCCACACTCCAAACCCGACCCAGGCACGACCTACGGTACGGACGGATCACCGTCCCACCTGCGGGACCGACCTGGTGCCCGACCCTGAGGGATTGAGAATGAAGAGCGATATCCACCCCGACTACCACCCGGTGGTCTTCAAGGACGCCAGCACTGGCCACCAGTTCCTGACGCGTTCCACCGTCTCCTCCGACCGTACGGTCGAGTGGGAAGACGGCAACGAGTACCCGCTGATCGTCGTTGACGTCACCAGCGAGTCCCACCCGTTCTGGACCGGCGCGCAGCGTGTCATGGACACCGCCGGCCGCGTCGAGAAGTTCCAGCGACGGTTCGGTTCCCGTGTCCGTCCGTCCAAGAAGAACGCGTAGAGGAGGGTAGAGAACAATGGCAGTTCCGAAGCGCCGCATGTCCCGTGCGAACACCCACTCGCGTCGTTCGCAGTGGAAGTCCGACAACACCGCCCTGCAGACCGTCAAGGTCCAGGGTCGTGAGGTCCAGATCCCGCGCCGCCTGGTCAAGGCAGCTCAGCTGGGCCTGGTCGAACTCGACTAGCAGTATTCCGGTCACGCCGCTTTCCGCTTCTGCGGGAGGCGGCTTTTCCGTATCCGAAGGGTCCCGGTTTCTTTCAGGGTGAATGAGAGTGAAACAGGTTCCCGTCCTTTGTGACCAGCTGCCGGATAACTTCCTGTCCGTTCGCTGAAAAGATGGCGCAGGGGGAGGCTGTGGGGTAGCGCATGGTGCACAATGGGACCTATGAAAATTCTTGTAGTCGATGATGATAGGTCCGTGCGTGACACGCTCCGTCAGTCGCTCACGTTCAACGGTTACGATGTCGTCCAGGCCACCGACGGTGAAGAGGCTCAGACCCTCATCCGTAAGGAGAACCCGGACCTCGTCATCATGGACGGCATTCTTCCCAAGGTCGACGGCCTTGAGATTCTCCGGTCGCTGCGTGGCAGCGGCAGTGAAGTCCTCGTGCTCATGCTCTCCCAGAAGTCGGATGTCGCCGACCGGGTCGCAGGCCTGGATGCCGGCGCCGACGACTACCTCACCAAGCCCTTCGCGCTCGAGGAGCTTCTCGCCCGGGTGCGCTCCCTCTACCGTCGCTCACGGCGCACCGCCGCCGCGGTCGCCAAGGACTCGAAGCCGCTGAGCTTCCTCGACCTCACGCTCAACCCCGAGACCCGCGAGGTCACCCGCGACGAGCGCCGGATCAGTCTGACCCGCACCGAGTTCGCTCTGCTGGAGTTGCTGCTGCGTAACGCCCGTAAGGTGTTGTCGCGTAACACCATCCTCGAGGAGGTCTGGGGCTACGACTTCCCGACCTCGGGCAATGCCCTGGAGGTCTATATCGGCTATCTCCGGCGCAAGACGGAGGCGGAAGGGGAGGACCGCCTCATCCACACCGTGCGCGGCGTGGGGTACGTTCTGCGGGAGAACACTCCCTGATCTGCTGAGATGTCCGCCGGATCAGACCGGCGGCATGCTCAGGGGAGGGGAACCGGGCGATAACGGGGGACAGTCATCCCAGTGGGGGAACTGTCGGCGGGCTCACGGTCAACTCCAAGGTTGTCTGGAGAACTGTCGCAGTCAGCGGGGCCAGTATGGTCAACACAGAGCATCACAGGCAGTAATACGATGAACGGAGACGTCCGATGGCGGACAACGGCAGCGCAGGTAATGGTAACGGCACCGGGAGCACCGGCGGATCAGGTGACAACCGTTACGCGGCGCAGTGGGGCCGGGGAGCCCAGGGAGCCCAGGGAGCACAGGGTGACCAGGGTGGTCAGGGCACACAGAACGGTCGGGAGCCGTCGCGTCCCGCCTACCCCGGCCAGTCGTACCCGAGCCAGTTCGGCCCTGCCGGTTCCGCCGGCATCCCCGGGTACCCTGGGTACACCGGGGATGACGGCACCGCCGTCCAACCGGAGGTCCCGGACAGCGCCGCCACGACCACGAAGCCCCCACGCCGTTTCTCCACACCCGTCGTCGCCGGCATGGTGGTCGCCGTCGGCATCGCCGCAAGCGCGGTGACCGGAGTCATCATGAACACCACCGGGTCCGGCGGTTCCTCCGACGGCACGACCTTCTCGACCCAGGTCGTCGGTGACCGGGAGCAGACCTCGTCGACGCCGGAGGACGGCACCATCGAAGGTGTCGCGGACAAGGTGCTGCCCAGCGTCGTCTCCATCCAGGTCACCAGTGGCCAGAGTGGCGCTGAGGGGTCCGGTTCGATCATCAGTTCAGACGGCATGATCCTCACCAACAACCACGTCGTCGCGGAGGCGGACGGTCGCGGCTCCCAGATGACCGTGACCACCAACGACGGGAAGCAGTACGAGGCGGAGGTCGTCGCCACGGACCCGCAGACCGATATCGCCGTCATCCAGGCGAAGGACGCCTCGGACCTCACCCCGATCACCATCGGTGACCCGGACTCCCTCGCCGTCGGACAGTCGGTCGTCGCCGTCGGTTCGCCGCTGGGACTGTCCTCGACCGTCACCACCGGAATCGTCTCCGCCAAGGACCGGCCGGTGCAGGCCGGCGGTGAGTCCGGTGGTGAGGCCTCGCTCATCGACGCCATCCAGACGGACGCGGCGATCAACCCGGGTAACTCCGGTGGTGCGCTGGTCAATCTCAACGGTGAGCTCGTCGGTATCCCGTCGGTCATCGCCACTCTCGGTGGCACCGGCGAAGAGTCCGGTTCCATCGGCCTGGGCTTCGCGATTCCCGCCGACCAGGCCATGGACACCGCCAAGCAGCTCATCGACACCGGCAAGGCCAGCCACCCGGTGATCGGTGCACAGGTCGACACCCGCGAGACCACCACCGGTGGTGCGGTCATCGCGGAGGTCACCGGGGGCGGCCCGGCGGAGAAGGCAGGCCTGAAGTCCGGTGACGTCGTGACCAAGGTCGACGACCGGCTGGTCGACAACGGAGTGAGCCTCATCGCCGCGATTCGTTCCCACAATGTGGGCGATGAGGTGACTCTCACCGTCACCGACGGCCACGGTGGAAACGAACATGAGATCAAGGTCACGCTTTCCGCGTCCGAATAGTATGGTCAGGTAGAACAGGGCTCGCCACGCGAACACCACGGAAACTACGGTCGGGAGGACCACCGAAATGACTGAAGGAACCACCACCGGAGCCAGAGTCGACGAACTGCTGCGCGTCCGGGGAGTGGAGGATCTTGACGCTGACGAGCAGGCCTCCTACGACAGGTTGGACGCCGAGGTCACCGAACCGGATGACTCTGTCTTCCTCAGTCTCGACGAGCAGGAGGACCGGCGGGATGCCAGGACCGCGCGCCACTCGCTGCTCCACGCCCTTGTCGTCCTCGTCGCCGACCAGATCGCCCCCGGCGACCAGTCCGGCGAGCTGGTCGCCGAACTCCTCACGGAGGAGGATTTCATGGTGGACGCGGTGCTCACCGTGGACTGCTCGCGTGACAGCGTCCGCCAGGCGCTGGAGACCGCCGTCGTCGGTGGTGCGGACCTCGTCATCACCGTCGGCGGAACCGGAGTCGGTCCGCGTGACCTCACCCCGGAGGCTACCCGGGATGTCCTTGACCGTCGGATTCCGGGCCTCTCCGAGGCGCTGCGGTCCTCGGCGATGGCGTGCAATGCGATGGACGGTGGTCTGTCCCGCGGCGTCGCGGGTGTATCCGGATCGACCGTCGTGGTGAACCTGGCGTCCTCCCGTGCGGCGATCCGCGACGGCATGGCCACGCTCTGTCCGCTGGCCCGTTACATCGTCGGTGAGCTGAACCAGGCGTGACCGGGAGCACGGGGGATCAGAGGGGCCGACGCCGGCGTCGGGGAGTCGGCGTCCTCGGCCGGGCCCACGACAGTGCTGACGCGGCGGCGCCTCCGTCGCCGCCGTCGCCGCAGTCGCCGCAGGTACGGAAGAACCCCCGACCACCGCGTGATGCGGTGACCGGTGGTCAGGGGGAGTGGTTCAGCGAGGAGTTCTGGCGCGAGCAGCGTCCGCCGCACTGGTGAGCCCCTCCGGTGTGTTCCACCGGGGGAGTGCTACTCCGCGGAGTGGCGTCCGGTCTCCGGTGACTCCCCTTCGGGGATGTCGTTGGAGGGGGTGGAGACACCGCTCTGCGAGGCCAGCAGGTCGCGGATCTCGATGAGCAGGTCGGTCTCGGAGGCGGTGGCAGCCTCCTCGGTGTCCTGGCCCTTGCGCTTGGCGGCGGCTTCGGCCATCTTGTTGATCGGCATGACGATGATGAAGTAGACCACCGCGGCGATGATGAGGAAGTTGATCACGGCCGAGATGATCGCGCCGAGGTCGATAGTCGTCGACGCGTCGCCGGACTTGATCCGCCAGGCGAGGCCCTCGACGTCGCCGCCGCCGCCGAAGACGTTGATGATCGGCTGGATCAGGTTGTCGGTCAGCGCGGTGACGATCGCCGTGAACGCGGCACCGATGATGACACCGGTGGCAAGTTCGATGACGTTGCCCCGCATGATGAATTCTTTGAAGCCCTTGAGCATTGTGGGTCCTCCTCGAGAGGTGATTTTTGGTTCAGGAACGGACATTACCGTCTGTGATGTCGGTCCGGAAGGTTCCGGAGTCGGTCACCACCACGTCAACCGTGATGTCGAACGCCGTCGCGGGGACGGCGACGCCGAATTCCTCGTGGTCCACGACAGCTATCAGTCTGTCATGGTTTTCCTCTGTTGCCGTGGAGGATGCAAAGGTGCGGTCGTAGAAACCGCCACCCTGGCCCAGTCGGGCACCGTCGGTGCCCACGGCCAGTGCCGGGATGATGACGGAACCCACCACCGCGAGCAGATGTTCCGTGGTCACCGGGGAGTCTCCGTCGACCGGTACCGGTTCCCGGATACCGAAGGCACCGGTGCGGGTGTGTTCCGCACCGCGCCACGTCACCCACCGGAGGGGGATTCCGGGACCGGTCACCACCGGAAGCCAGACGTCGCGTCCTGTGACGGCGAGTGCCTCCGGCAGGTCGGTACCGCCGGGTTCACCGGGCAGCGGGTCAAAGGCGGCGACGGCCCGGGACCCGCCGGTACCCTCACCGGTACTGTCGCGCCGGTCCAGTTCGGCGGTCAGGTACCCGAGAATGGCGCGGTCCCGCTCGACGCGGTCGGGCAGACGCCGCGTCCGGTCCTGTCGGATCCGGGCCCGCAGCGCGGTCTTGGCGTCCGCGGTATCGGTCGGAGTGTCCATACCCCCGAAGACTAGTACGGTCCTACCTCCCCCGGAGGAGGGCGGCAGGGGTGGTGCGCGGGGGATGGGACACAGAATTCCTCCGGACACGTGGTCGAATCGGGGGTGCGTCGGCGTGCTCACCACACCCGGACCGGGTACGGACGGTACTCTTCTCTCCATGACTGCTGATAATTCTCTCCACAACGGGGGGCTGCGCACTGTCGTGGTGCCGGCCGCAGGTCTGGGAACCCGCTTCCTGCCGGCGACCAAGACGGTCCCCAAAGAACTCCTTCCGGTCGTCGATACACCCGGTATCGAACTCATTGCCAGGGAGGCCGCCCAGGCGGGCGCGTCCCGCATGGCGGTCGTGACGGCACCCCGCAAGCAGGGGATCATGGCCTACTTCGACCAGGACGAGCTGCTGGAGTCCACTCTGGAGTCCCGCGGCAAGACCGCGCAGCTGGAGAAGGTCCAGGCAGTGAACACCCTGGTGGACGCCGTGGCGGTCAACCAGGACCGGCCGCTGGGTCTCGGCCATGCCGTGGGCTGTGCCGAGTCCGCCCTCGACGATGACGAGGACTGCTTCGCCGTCCTGCTGCCGGACGACCTCGTGCTGCCGTTCGGCGTCCTCAACGAGATGCTGGAGGTGCGTCGCCGGTTCGGCGGTACCGTGCTCTGCGGCTTCGAGGTCCCCGAGGACGAGGTCTCGAACTACGGCGTCTTCGATCTCGAGGAGACCGACGACAGTGCAGGTTCCCAGGTCCGCAAGGTCAGGGGAATGGTCGAGAAGCCGGATGCGGAGGACGCCCCCTCAACCGTCGTCGCCGCCGGCCGCTACCTGCTCGACCGCACCATCTTCGACGCCCTGCGTCGCATCGAGCCGGGCAAGGGCGGCGAGTTGCAGCTCACCGACGCCATTGAACTGCTCATCGAAGAAGGTCACCCGGTCCATGTCTTCATCCACCAGGGTGGACGCCATGACCTCGGTAACCCCGGTGGCTACATCCGGGCCTGTGTCGACTTCGCCCTCAACGACGACACCTACGGTCCCTCCCTGCGTCAGTGGCTCGGCAACCGCCTCTCCGCGGACGCCGTGTCCCATGCCGAGGTGCCCGCCGAGTAGCGGTCCTCTCTAGGATGGTGCAGAAGGTGGACGGACCGTCCACCGGAACAGTGTCGGCCACAGGAAAGTTCGAGGACCGTGAAGAGCGTTGAGGAGCAGTTGGCGGCGGTGACCGCTGCGGCAGTCACCCCGGAGCCGGTGCGTACCGCGATTTCCGAGGCTCTGGGCCTCCGGTGCGCTGAACAGGTCGAGTCGGAGTCCCTTCTCCCCGGCTTCGACCAGGCCGCCGTCGACGGGTTCGCCGTCCGCTCGGTCGACATCCGCCAGATCCTCAACGGCGGATCCGGTACAGGATCCGCGTCCGAGGACTCCGACGACGCGTCCTCCCCGATGCTCCCGGTGGTCGGTGAAGTCACCGCCGGTTCCCACCGTCCCGTGCGCCTGCAGCCGCGTCAGGCTGTCCGCGTGCAGACCGGTGCCCCGCTGCCGACACTGGCGGATGCTGTCCTGCCGCTGGACTGGGCGTCCCAGACAGGACGCCGCATCGAACCTCTCTACGGGGTCAGCTCCGGCCAGTTCGTCCACCGTGCCGGCTCGGACGTGCAGCCCGGCGACGTCGTCGTCGAGGACGGTGCCGTCATCGGCGCCGCCCAGGTCGGACTGCTTGCCGCCGTCGGCCGCTCGAAGGTCCTCGTGTACCCGCGGCCGCGGGTCTCGGTGCTGTCCTTCGGACCGGAACTCGTCGACATCGACCGCGACCCGGCTCTCGGCCAGGTCTACGACGTCAACTCCTACGCACTCGCCGCGGCCAGCCGGGAGGCCGGCGCGGACGTGAACCGGGTCGGCGTCCTCAACGGTGAACCACGACGACTGCGCGAGATCATCGAGAGCCAGCTCATCCGTTCGGAGATCCTCGTGATCTCCGGTGGCGTGGGCGGTGCCGCCAGTGACCGGCTGCGGGAGGTCCTCGAGGATCTCGGGGAGATGGATATCTCGCGGGTGGCGATGCACCCGGGTTCGGTCCAGGGCTTCGGCACGCTCGGCGCGGACCGCACCCCGACGTTCCTGTTGCCGGGCAATCCCTCGGCGGCCCTGGTCTCCTTCGAGGTGCTCGTCCGACCGCTGATACAGATCCTCCGTGGTCGTCGCGAGACCACGCGGCGGACCGTGCAGGCCCGCACCATCGCCGCGATCGAGTCCGCTCCGGGGCGTACCGGCTACCTGCGCGGTCAGCTCATGCGTGACCGCGGTACCCGCGAGTTCCTCGTCGATCCGCTCGGTGCGGTCGGCGGTGGGGAACCGGGCCACCTGCTCGGCAGCCACGGCCAGGCGAACTGCCTGGTCGTACTGCCGGGGGACCGCACCAGGGTGGAGCCGGGCGAGATCGTCGACGTCATGTTCCTGACGAACCGGTCGTGAGGCGACCGTGATCGACAGGCATCCGGGCTGGCCCGCCCGAACCCCCAAGGCACGCTGCGTCGCCGGCCAGGTGCAACTGCGCCCGCTGCACCGTCGCGACGGCAGGCGCTGGTCGCGCTACCGGGTCGCCGACGAGCATCTGCTGCGTCCGGTGGAGCCGACGGTGCCGGGCGACTGGTACGAGGCACACACCCCGCAGATGTGGCGCTCCACGGTGGGCGGTCTGCTCGACATGGCCCGTCACGGTGTCGTCCTGCCGTTCGCCATCGAGGTCGACGGTGAGTTCGCCGGCCAGCTCACACTGGGCAATGTCCAGCACGGTGTGGTCTGCAGCTGCTGGATCGGATACTGGGTGTACTCGGGGTTCGGCGGCCGTGGCGTGGCGACGGCGGCGGTCGCTCTCGGTACCGACCATGCGATGCGGCAGGTCGGGATGCACCGTGTGGAGGCCACGGTCCTGGAGGACAATGCGGCGTCCCGCAAGGTGCTGGCCCGTGCCGGCTACCGCGAGGAGGGCAGGCTGCAGCGCAACCTGCACATCAACGGTCAGTGGCGGGACCACCTCCTCGTCGCACAGACCGTGGAGGAGACCTCCGGTGGCGTTCTGGCCGGACTGCAGGCGTCCGGGGTCCTTCCCGCCCCCTGAGTCACGGGAGACAACACCGGTTACTTATTTTCTCCGGCGCGCCTGATGCCGTGAGTGGCGGAGGACACGTACCCTCGGGGGCACCCTGTCTGATGCCGGACCCGTATCCGGTGCAGACGCACTGTCCGTGATCCCGGTGAGAGGAATACGTCCCCCGTGTCCAGCTCCCTCAGTTCCGTCATCCTCATCGGTGTGGTGTGGCTCCTCATCATCACCACACTGTTCGTCCGCCGTCATTCTCCGGTCCGCCGGACGTCGAAGGCACTGTCCGAGACCCGGGTAGTGCACGAGGGCGGAACCGGTATCGAGCGGCCCCGACGACGCCCGCTGCCCGCGGAGAGTCTCTACCATGCCGATCCGGACGCTGACCTCGAGCTGGTGGAGGCGGAGCCGGAGCAGGTGGTCATCGACGACACCCGCGACCACACCCGCGACGATGCCGACGGCATCCCGGACGCCGCCCCGCCGCTGTCGGTACCCCCCGTGCCCTCTGTCATCGAGGGCGACGTGGTGGAGTACCGGACGCTGGACGACGTCGACACCGGCGAATTCGCCCCGGTCGCCGCCGGGGACGCCGACCTCCCGGTGGACGGGGACACCGGGGACGACGAGATCTTCGCCGAGCCGACGGTCACTGACGAGGAGACCGACGGCACCGGTCCGGACGCCGAGATGGACTCCGACGCTGAGTCCGACGCTGCGTCCGACACCGTGGCCGAGGATGAGCGCGATGACGAGGTCGCCGAGGTCGCCGATCTCGCTGAGGTCGCCGAGCTCGTGCCCGACGAGCCGGCCCGCCGCTTCACCGTGGTGGACGAGGCCTACACCCGCGGCGGCGACATCGACGTCTCGGTGGGCACCGATGATGAACTCCTCGTCGTCAAGGACACCGCGGAAGAGCCCGACGAGGACGCCGCCTACTCCGATGACGAGATCACCGAGGACGACATCGACTACCTGGCGAGCCACCAGGGCCGAGGCATCTACAACCCCGTGGCGTCCCGCCAGCTCGCCGAGCAGCGTCAGGCCCGTCGTCGCCGCGTCCTCTTGGTGCTGGTCGCCGTGACCGTCCTGTCCCTGATCGGGGCGGTCGCGCTGTCCGGTGCCCTGTGGATCGTGACCCTGGCGGGTGCGGCACTGACCGGCATGTACCTCTACTCGCTGCGCAAACAGACCCTCGCGGAGCGGGAGCTCCAGCGCCGTCGGCTCGCGCGGATGCGCCGTGCCCGGCTCGGTGTGCGCAACACCGACGACCGTGAACTGGGTGTCCCCGACCGGCTGCGGCGCCCCGGCGCTGTCGTCGTCGAGAGTGACGACGACGACCCGGAGTTCGCCGCCCTGGAGTACGCGGACGTCACCTTCGCCGGTTACGACGACGTGCAGGACGAGGTATACGACAGTGGCTACGACGACGACTACGGCTACCCCGGGGACGGGCAGCCGACGGTCCGCGTCGTCTGACCCCCGGTCCGGCCCGGTCTGTTTCCACAGGCCGCCGGGGTAGGCTGTCACCATCATGAACAACCCTGCGCTCAGAGACACAGCCCTGTTCCTGCTGCGGCTGGTCCTCGGCGTCATCTTCATCGCCCACGGCTGGGACAAGGCCTTCGGTACCGGTATCGACGCCACCGCCGACCAGTGGGGGAACCTGCACATCCCACAGCCCACCCTGTCTGTCTGGGTGGTCTCCGTCGTGGAGATGCTCGGCGGCGCGATGCTCGTGCTCGGTCTGCTGACCCCGGCAGCTGCCGGCGTCCTCGCCCTCGACATGGTCGCGGCCTTCTACTTCGTCCACCTCGACAACGGTCTCTTCGTCAGTGACGGCGGCTGGGAACTCGTGCTTGTCCTCTGCGTCGCCTGCGTGACCCTCGTCGTCTTCGGCTCGGGACGGGCCAGCCTGGACCGGGCACTGTCCCGGTTCGCCTAGGGGCCCGGGGTGGAGTGCGAGGAGGCGCGCGCCGCGCTGTCCGCCCGGCTCGACGGTGAACCGGAGCCGGCGGGTACCGACCCGGACGCGGTGGACGCCCACCTGGCCGCCTGTCCGGACTGCCCGGTGTGGTTCGCCGCAGCCGCCGACCTGAACCGCCGACTGCGGGTGAGCGCGGCACCGACGGAGGAACCGCAACCCCGCGACGCCGGGGAGCTGGCGCGCCAGATGTCGGCGCTGGCGGAGAATACCCCGGAACTGTCCCAGCGGCTGCGTAGCCGGTCGCTGCCACTCACCCTGTGCCGGGTGGTGCTGGTGGTGCTCGCGGTGCTCTACATCGCCTGGGCGGTGGTCCTGCTGGTCAACTCCACCGATGTGCCGGACTCCCCGTCGGTCGCCGGTGCCGGTGGAGAGGTCGCCAACTCCGGCGATCCGGACCTGGCCCGGCTGTCCGTGGATGCTGCGACGGTGCGCCTTGCCCTGGCGGGTGGACTGATCTGGGGAGCATGGCGGCCGCGTGCCGCACCGGGGCTGCTGCCGGTCTTCCTCGCCCTGTGGGGTTTCGGGGCCGGTTTCTCCACCCGTGACCTGGTGCTCGGCTACCTCGACGTGCCGACGGTCGCCGGCCTGCTGCTGCACCTGGCGTCCTGCGTGACGGTGGTGGGGGTGTGGCTGGCGCGCCACCACGCGGTCAACCCGTTGCGCGATTCGCTGCGCGGGCTCGGGGCACGCCCGGTGGCGTACAGCCCGGGGGACGCCGAGCGGAACTCCACCTGGCGGCCGGGCGACGGGGACTGATCAGGTCCAGCCGGGCAGCCACATGCGCCAGTGCCACTGCTGATGGGTCAGCGGTATACCCGAGTAGACCGGCAGGAAGAACAGGAACATCCACACCGCCAGCACCAGGTAGAACACGCCGAAGAGCATGCCGGTCCGGGTGAGCCACAACCGCCGCACCGCCGCCCGGAGGCCGGGGGAGGGGTCCACGGGGCGGTCACCGGCGATCGACCAGCCGGCGAGCTGACCCAGCGCCAGGGCGAGGCCGATGATGAGGAACGGCGCGAGGTTCGTCGCGTAGAAGAGGTACATCTGCCGGTCGACATTGAGCAACCACGGCAGGAACCCGGCGAGGTAGCCGACCACGGGCACCAGCCACGCGATCTCGCGGCGGCGGACCAGGCACCACAGCCCCCAGAGCAGCACCGGCACGGTGAGGAACCAGATCACCGGAGTGCCGGTCAGCAGGACGACATGCTTCATCCCTGAGCCGTCGGTCTCGCTGTAGTACAGCAGGCCGCGGGTGCTGGCGAGCCACTCCCAGGGCTTCGACTCCCACGGGTGGTGGTGGCCGTTGGAGTTCGTCAGTTCCTCGTGGAAGTCGAGGACGGAGACGTGGTAGTAGATGAAATTCAGCCAGGAATCCGGCAGCCAGTCCAGGCCCCAGGAGCTGATCCGGTCGTTGCCGGCCTCGACCTCGTGGCGGAACACCCCGGTCTCCGAGGCGAACCAGGCGCGCCAGCTGAGCAGGTACACCACCGCCGGAAGGATGACCACGGACGCGAACGCGGGGACGCAGTCCCGGACGAAGGTCCCCGCCAGCGGACGCTGGACACCGAACCGACGACGCCGCCACCAGTCGACACCGACGACGGCAAGTCCGAAGAAGGCGATGTAGTACAGCCCGGACCACTTCACGGCCAGTGCCCCACCGAGGGCGAGACCCGCGGCGAACCGCCACCAGCGGTATCCGGCCCGCGGGCCCAACGGACTGTCGGCGATCCGGCCCTCGGCGAAGACCCGCCGGAACGTGGCCTCCATCTGGCCGTGGTCCCGGACAAGCAGGTAGGCGGCGAGAATGACGAAGAAGGTCTGGAACTGGTCCAGCATCGCCGAGCGACCGGTGACGAAGAGGATGCCGTCGCACAGGGCGAGCAGGCCCGCGGACAGCCCCACCCAGTCGCCGTAGCCGGTGGCGGACGCCAGACGCCGCGCGGTCGCCGCGGTGAGCAGGACGACACCGATGCCCAGCAGGGCGACGGAGATCCGCCACCCGACCGGGGTGTCGCCGAAGACCCACATCCCCAGCGCCTCGAGCTGCTTGGCGAGTGGGGGATGGACGACCAGGCCGTAGGCGGGGTTGTCCTCGATACCGCCGGAGAGACCGCCACGGAGGATCTGCCAGGACTGCGGGACGTAGTGTTTCTCGTCGAAGACCGGGGTGCCCTCATCGGTGGGGTACCCGAGTTCCGTCAGCCGGGTGACCGCGCCGAGCACGGCGAGCACGGTGAGGATCACCGACCACCGGGTCGGCCGGACCCGGGGAACGGCGACGGAAGGTTTCACAGGGCGCCATCCTAGTAGGAAGCGGACGCGGGGCGTCGGGGCCCGGCGCATTAGAGTCGGAGGGCATGGAGACCCCTGAGTTCGCAGACCTGCTGTCCCGCGCCGCCGACGACCGACCCTTCCCCCACGGCGGGATCATTCTCGCGGCCACTCCGCTGGGGACCGCACTGGACGCTTCGGTCCGCCTCATCGACGCCCTGGGCAGCGCCGACATCATCGCCGCGGAGGACACCCGCCGTACCCGTGCCCTGGCGGACGCCCTCGGCGTGGAGATCACCGGCAAGGTGGTCTCGAACTACGACCACAACGAGTCCGACCGTGCCGCGGGACTGGTCGAGAGTGCGGCCGGCGGGGCCCGCGTCCTCGTCGTGACGGACGCAGGGATGCCCGCGGTCTCGGATCCCGGGTTCCCGCTGGTCCAGGCGGCCCAGGAGGCCGGCGTCCCGTTGACCTGCCTGCCCGGTCCCTCCGCGGTGCCCACCGCCCTGGCCCTGTCCGGGGTGGGGGTGGGGCACTTCGCCTTCGACGGGTTCGCCCCGCGCAAGGACGGTGACCGGCGACGGTGGCTGGAGACACTGGTCGACGAGAAGCGGGCGGTGGCCTTCTTCGAGTCCCCGCACCGGCTGGGCCGCACCCTCGATGCGGCGGTCGAGGTGCTCGGCCCCGACCGCGAGGCCGCGGTGTGCCGTGAACTCACCAAGACCTATGAGCAGGTGCGCCGGGCGCCGCTGGGGGAGTTGGCGCAGTGGGTCGCCGAGGCGACCGCCGCCGCGGAGAAGGGGGAGGGGCCCGGGATCCGCGGTGAGATCACCGTGGTCCTGTCCGCGGCACCGGAGTCCGGACCTGCGGATCCGGCTGACCTGGTCGGTCTCGTCGAGGAGCAGGTGGCGTCCGGCGTCCGGATGAAGGAGGCCTGCAAGACCGTCGCCGAGGCGCACGGTGCATCCCGGCGGGAGCTCTATGAGGCGGTGCTCGCGAGCCGCCGGTGAACTCCGGTCAGCCCGGATCTCTGTCTTCTGGCACAGTGGGAGACTATGACTGACCGGACAAGAGAGACAGAGAAACAACCACTGGAACATCAGATCGTCACCGACGACAGTGAGCTGAGCACCGAGAAGCTGTCACCCGTCGTGGTGGGAAGCATGCTGCCGCCTCCCTCCGAGAATCAGAACGCCAAGGTCGACAAGATCATCGTCGGCTGGGCGGCAGCCCTGGTCCTCGCGGTGGTGGTGTGGGGTCTCGCAGCCCCGGACAACTTCTCAGACTTCGCAGGATCGGCCCTCGACCTCATCGTCACGGATTTCGGCTGGGTGTACATCATCGCCGGCACCATCTTCGTCGGGTTCGTCCTCTTTCTCGGCCTGAGCAAGTACGGACGGATCAAGCTCGGTCAGGACGACGAGGAACCCGAGTTCCACACCGCCAGCTGGATCGCGATGATGTTCGCGGCCGGCATGGGTATCGGCCTGATGTTCTACGGTGCCGCTGATCCGCTGAACTACTACCGTAACGGCATCCCGGGCGAGGGGTCGGAGAATATTCCGGACTCCTTCGCCTCCACGATCTTCCACTGGGGTCTGCACCCCTGGGCGATCTACGCCATCGTGGGTCTGGCCATCGCCTACGGGACCTTCCGCCTGGGACGCAAGCAGCTGTTCAGCTCGGCGTTCATCCCGCTGATCGGTATCCGTCGGGCCGAAGGCTGGCTCGGCAAGCTCATCGACGTGCTCTCGATCTTCGCGACCGTGTTCGGCACCGCGGCCTCCCTGGGTCTCGGTGCCCTGCAGATCGGTTCCGGAATGGACGCGGTGGGGATCGTACACGATCCGGGGACCGGCTGGACCATGCTCATCATCGGTGTGCTCGGTGTCTGCTACCTGATCTCCGCCTACTCCGGTGTGGGTAAGGGCATCCAGTACGTCTCGAACTTCAACATGGTCCTCGCCGGACTTCTCGCCCTCTTCGTCCTCATCGTCGGGCCGACCGTGGTGATCATGAACACCATGCCGACCTCGTTGGGCAACTACCTGCAGAACTTCTTCGGCATGTCCGCCCGCACCGCGGATTCCGCTGAGGGCATGGGTGACTGGCTTGCCGGTACCACCCTGTTCTACTGGGCATGGTGGATCTCCTGGTCGCCCTTTGTCGGCACCTTCATCGCCCGCATCTCCCGTGGCCGGACGATCCGTGAGTTCGTCTTCGTCGTGATGCTCGTCCCGACCACCGTCTCCATCGCCTGGTTCTCCATCTTCGGCGGTTCCGCCATCCACCAGGAGCAGAACGGCAGTGACATCTACGGTGACGGCAATGCCGAGAACATGCTCTTCAGCCTGCTCGACGACCTGCCGCTGGGCGCGATCACCTCGGTGATCGCCATGATCCTGCTGGCGACCTTCTTCATCACCTCCGCGGACTCCGCCTCGACGGTGATGGGCACCATGAGCCAGAACGGCAAGCTCGTCGCGGACCGGAAGTTGACCGTCCTGTGGGGCGTACTCACCGCACTGATCGCGGTGGTGCTGATGCTCTCCGGTGGCGAGGACGCCCTGAACAACCTCCAGTCGGTGACGATCGTCGCCGCCTGCCCGTTCGTCATTCTCATCCTGGTGATGTGTGTGTCGATCTACAAGGGACTCAAGGATGACCCGCTGTTCCTTGATGAGAAGGAGAAGCGCGCCTTCGCCCTGCGACTCGCCCGCGAACGTCGGCACCAGATCCCGCCGGAGCAGGCACGCAGCCTCTGGGAGGCCCGCGAAGACGAGCGTCTGGAGCGCAAGGCGGAGAGGAGCGCGCAGAAGACGGCGAAGAAGACCGCGACGAATCCAGGGTCGGGCGATCAGGCCGGGTCCTGATGCAATAGGGTGGGGGACATGTCGAAACATGTCCTCACCTCCGTTGCCTGGCCGTACGCCAACGGCCCCCGCCACATCGGACACGTTGCCGGATTCGGCGTCCCCTCGGACGTCTTCGCCCGGTACCAGCGAATGTCGGGTAACGAGGTCCTGATGGTCTCCGGCACCGACGAGCACGGCACCCCGCTGCTCGTCCAGGCGCAGAAGGAGGGCGTGGAGGTCCAGGAACTGGCCGACCGCTACAACCGCATCATCGTCGAGGACCTCGCCGGGCTGGGCCTGTCCTACGACCTGTTCACCCGCACCACCACCCGTAACCACTACGCCGTGGTGCAGGAGCTCTTCCGCGGGCTCAACGACAACGGCT
>NHCFD04200__coassemble_380_pt1 | contig 16843 bp, 14 predicted proteins | sample NHCFD04200__metabat2_high_PE_017 | metagenome-assembled genome bin NHCFD04200 | reverse complement strand
GCGGCGGCGGTGGAGACGGACACGGCGTCCTCCTTGGACGTGGTCTGTGCGGTGGTCTGTGCGGTTGCGGAGCCGGGAGTGGGTGCTGTGGTCGTCATGAGTGGGCCGCCATCAGGGAGGTGGAGACCCGCTCGGCGATCGCGGTGAACTCCGGGGTGAAGCGCAGCTCGGGGCTGCGGGGGAAGTCGAAGGGTACGTCGACGACGTCGACGATGGTGCCGGGGCGGCCGGACATCACCGCGACCTGCGTGGAGATGAACACCGCCTCGCTCACCGAGTGGGTGATGAACAGCCCGCCGAAGCCCTTCTCCGCGAAGAGCTGGGTGAGTTCCACACCGAGGCGTTCACGGGTGATCTCGTCGAGCGCGGCGAAGGGCTCGTCGAAGAGGAACAGTTCCGGCTCGATGGTCAGGGCGCGCGCCAGGGAGACGCGCATCTTCATGCCGCCGGAGAGCTGGTGGGGCAGGTGGTCCTCGAAACCGGTGAGCCCGACGGTCTCCAGTGCCTCGGTGCAGCGCTTCTCCTGCTCGGCCCTGGGCAGGTGGTCGAGTTCGCCGAGGAGCAGGACATTGTCCTTCACCGAGCGCCAGGGCAGCAGGGTGGCGTCCTGGAAGACGTAGGCGATCCGGTCGGTGGAGGTGGTCATCACGCCGTCGGTGGCGGTCTCCAGGCCGGAGGCCAGGCGCAGCAGGGTGGACTTGCCGCAGCCGGACGGGCCGACGACGCTGATGAATTCACCGGGGCGCACGTCGACGGACACGCCGGTCAGGGCGGTCGTGCCGCCGTCGAAGGTCATGCCGGTGTCGGCGAAGCTGACGAGTGGGGTACTCGGGGTACTCGGGGTACTCACAGGGGTTCTCCTTTTTTCGCGGTGGATGCGGGGTCGGAGGCTGGGCTGTGCTGATGGGCGGGAAGCTCAGCCGACCGGCCGGAGGTCGGGGAGGTGGGTGGTCAGGGTGGTCTGTGCGGCGAGGCGTCCGCCCGAGATGACGGTGCGGTCGGCCGGTGCCGCGGCGAGGAAGGTGGCTGCGGTGGGGTGCCCCGGGGTGTCCGGGGCGCGGATGCACAGCAGGTCGGCGGTCTGTCCGGGCACGGGGCCTGCCGGTGGCAGTCCCAGGGCGGCGCGGGCGTCGACCGTGACCAGGTCGATGGCCTGCTCCGGGGTCTGGTGTGCGGCGGTGACCAGCAGGGACGCGGTCTCGAGGGGATCGCCGCGACCGGTCGGGTTGAAGGGGTCACGGATGTTGTCGCCACCGGCGGCGACGGCGACACCGTGGTCGCGCAGCGCGGTGAGCGGGGCGATGCCACGCTCATGCGGCCCCTGCGCCCCGTCGCCGCCCTGCAGGTACAGGTTCGTCGCCGGCAGGGCGATGACGTGGATGCCGGCGTCCTTCAGGGCGGACGCCGTGTCCGCCAGTTCCGACCCGTCCATCTGGGACAGTCGGCAGCAGTGGCCGGCGCCGCGGATCCGGTCGGCGGGCCAGCCGGTGACACGCCCGGCATAGCGGTGGACGGTCAGTGTGCGGTCACCGGCAGGACCGGCGAGGAACTCGTCGGTGTGCAGGTCACAGCCCACGCCACGGGCCTCGGCGACATCCAGAAGGGCATCGGTCTGGGCCAGCGGGTCCCCGGCGAGGTGCGGGGCACCGCCGACGAGGTCCGCTCCGGCGTCCAGTGCGCCACCGGTCAGGGCGGTGACCTGGTCGTCCGGGGTGTGGGCGGGCACCAGGGCGACGATCTGGAGGGTCATCAGGCCCGCCAGCTCCTCGCGCAGCCGGGTCAGGGCCCGGATGCCGCGGAAGGCGGCGGAGGAGAGGGAGGAGTCATCGGACGGGTAGACATCCACGTGGGTGCGCACCGCGGTGGTGCCCTGGGCGAGCATCAGCCAGGCGGCGCGCCGGGCCCGATCGAGGATGTCCTCCTCGGTGAACCCGTCGGCGGCCTTCACCCAGGAGGCGATGGCGCCGTCGAGGTCACCGGCGGGCGGGTTCACGAGGTCATGGCTCAGTGCCTTGTCCAGGTGTGCGTGCGGGTCGGCGGCGGCCGGGAACACGGTGTATCCGTGCAGGTCCAGCCAGTTCTCGTCGGACGTTGCCGCGGGTACACGGGCGGGATCGTGAGGGAGCACCCCGGCGACGGTCGTGCCGTCGACGGTGATGTCCACCAGTCGTCCGGCCGGGGCACCGTACAGGTGTACGCCGGCGATGCCGTGGAGCTGTGCTCCCGGGATGACACTCATCGGACCCTCCTCTACCGGGTCTTAAGGGTGACCGGTGCAGCCGTCGGCGGTGCGCGTCCGTGGTCAACGGAAGCGTCACATCGCCGGCTGCACTGGTCGCTGGTACCGGACGCCGGACGGCGACCTGGAGAAGATCGACCATGACAGTCGGCGGTGTGCAGGAGTGCTCTCTTGTGTCCGTCGTCTGCGCCGGGCTGGGGCGGAGACGTTCAGGAACCGGACAACGGTCGTGCACCGCGTGGTTCGTCATGCAGGAGGTGAATCTACGGAGACCGTGTTTCCCGTCTGTTTCCGGTTCTGTTCACTGCGGTGACACTTCGGGTGTGTCGCGGATATAAGGGTGCGGTCGTGTTTCTCCCGTGTTGCATATCCTCTGACCTGCAGTGATGTGGTGTCGTGCCGGCGGGGTCGTGCTACGGTGTGACGTGTACGCGCCGGGCTGGGGTGGCACCGATCTCCGCGAAGGTGAATCCATGTCTGCTCCTGTGTCCGCTGTGTCCGCTCCGTCAACCGTCACCGTCACCGTGACCGCCCGACGCCCGCTCACCGACCGCGTCGACGAGTTCCGTCTTGAACCAGCCGTCCCCGGCGTCCTCCCCGGATGGACGCCCGGCGCCCACCTGGACGTCACCGTCCCCGACGGTGGAGCCGGGGACGCGCTGGTGCGCCAGTACTCCCTGTGCTCCGACCCCGCCGACCGCTCCGGTTACACCATCGCCGTGGACCGCGCCGCGGACTCACGCGGTGGTTCGACAGCACTCCACGAGCTCGCCACCGTCGGCACATCACTGCAGGTCGGGGAGCCGCGCAACCACTTCCCGCTGACCCGCGCACTGAACTACGTCTTCGTCGCCGGTGGCATCGGCGTCACTCCGATGATCGCGCTGGCCGCCCAGGTCGCCCGTTCCGACCGCCCCTGGCGGATGCTCTGCCTCGCCCGCACCGCCGACGCCATGCCCTACCTGCCGGAACTGCGCTCCACCTACGGGGACGCGGTGAGCTTCCACGGCTCCTCCGGAGGACGCGTCGACCTCGCCGCCGAACTGGCTGACCTGCCCCGCGGCACCGCGGTCTACGTCTGCGGACCCGGCACCCTGGCCGACGACGTCGCCGCCGTGGTCGCCGACCAGCCGGCGGTGGACGTCTTCACCGAACAGTTCACCGCCCCGGACACCTCGGGGGAGACCACCTCGTTCGACGTCTCCCTGGCGTCCTCCGGGGAGACCTTCACCGTGCCCTCGGACGCCTCGGTACTGTCCGTGCTCGAGGACCACGGCCGGCTCGTGGCGTCCTCCTGCCGGGAGGGGATGTGCGGGACCTGCGAGGTCGAGGTCGTCTCCGGGGAGGTCGACCACCGTGACGCGGTGCTGACCCCCGAGGAGCGCGCCGAGAACGAGTCGATGATGGTGTGCGTCTCCCGGTGCTTCTCCGGACGGCTGGTGCTGGACCTGTGAGCACCGTGCTGCGTGGGGCCCTGACCTCGGTGGGGACGTCATCCGATGTCGCCGTCGTCGACGGGGCGATCACCACCGTCCTGCCCACGGACGCCGAGATCGTCGACGTCTCCGGCTGCATCGTCACCCCGGGGCTGGTCAACGCCCACCACCACCTGCTGCAGTCCGCGTTCCGGACGCTGCCCGGCACCCGCGGTGTGCGGATGGCCGGGTGGCTGTCGGTGATGGGGCAGGCCTACCGCGACTACGCCGTCGACCCGGAACTCGGTGCCGCGGCAGCGTCCGTCGGCGTGGCGGAATCCCTGCTGTGCGGGGTGACGACCGTCGCCGACCACCATCTGACCTGGCCGGACGGGGTTCCGCCGGTGGATCTCGCCGTGGCTACCGCGGGCGCGGCCGGCGCTCTCGGCGCCCGGCTCTGCTTCGTGCGCGGCACCACCGGGGAGGACGCCGACACCGTCGTCGACTCGGTCCGTGCCATCCACTCCGCCTTCACCGGGATGGACGGTGACCCGGTGGGACGCGGCATGCTGCAGCTCGCCGTCGGTCCCTCCGGCGCCCACACCGACGGGCCCGGGACCTTCGCCGCCCTCCGCGACGTGGCCCGGGAACTGGGGCTGCTGCGCCGCACCCAGTCCAATGAACAGGTCGACGTCGAACGTGCCGCAGAAAAGTACGGTTGCCGGCCGCTGGACCTGCTGGCCGACTGGGGCTGGTTGGAGCCCGGCGTGACCCTGGCCCACCTGTGCGGGATCACGGAGGCCGAGCTGGAGGTCGTGGCGTCCTCCGGGGTGACCGTGACCCACGCGCCGGGCTGCGATGTGCCGATGGGCTGGGGCATCGCCCCGGTCGGCGACCTGCTGGACCGCGGGGTGACCGTGGGTCTGGGCACCTCCGGCGGCGGCTCGAACGACGGCGGGCACCTGCTCGCCGATGCCCGGCTGGCGGTGCAGGTCTCCGGACTGACCGGGCGCGTGCTCACCGCCGAGGAGGCGCTGGGCATGGCGACCGCCGGGTCCGCCGCGGGGCTGGGGCGTCCTGAACTCGGCGTCCTCGATGCAGGAACCCCTGCCGACCTGTGCGTCTGGGACTGCTCCGGGGTCGCCGACGCCGGCGTCCACGACTGGCCCGCGGGCCTGCTGTGGGCCACTCCCGGGCGCAGACCGCGCGACGTCATGGTCGCCGGAGAATGGGTGGTGCGCGACGGCGAACTGCTCACCGCGGACGCCGACGGACTCGCCGCCGAACTGAACTCTCTTCTCGCTCAACGATCCTGAAAGGACCTGCCATGACTGACTTCCACGTCCCCGTCATCGACATCACCGCCTACGTGAACGGCGGTACCGACCCGGAGAAGGCCGAGGTCGCCGCCGCAGTGGACGCCGCCGCCCGCGAGGTCGGCTTCATCCAGCTCACCGGGCACGGCATCGACCCGCAGGTGTGGGACGGCCTGGCCTCGGCGCTGGACGCCTTCTTCCTGCGCGACCTCGAGGTGAAGAAGGAGGTCACCACGCCGCCCTCGGTGAACCGCGGCTACTCGGCGCCGAAGTCCGAGCGACTGTCGCTGTCCCTGGGCGTGGAGTCCGCGACCGGGATGAACGACTTCTTCGAGGCCTTCAACATCGGCGTGCAGGCGTCTGACTTCCCGGAACTGGACCTGCCGGCCGCGGACTACCCGGAGAACGTGTGGCCGGCCGAGACCGGTGCCGGTGCCGAGGGGATGGCCGGCTTCCGGTCGCAGCTGGAGGCGTGGTTCGGCGCTGCCCAGGGAGTGGCCGAGACTCTCGTCGACATCTTCGAGGACGCCCTGGGCCAGCCCCGCGGCACCATCGGATCCCTGTCCGACCACTCCATCGACGTGCTGCGCACCATCAACTACGCCCTGGAGCCCGGGGTGACCGTGGAGCTCGACGGTGAGCTCAACGGGATGGGCGAGCACACCGACTACGGCATCGTCACCGTGCTCTGGGCCGACCGGGTCGCCGGGCTGCAGGTGCTGGGCTCGGACGGGTCGTGGAACGATGTGCTGCCCGAGCCCGGTGCGCTGCTGGTCAACCTGGGTGATGTCACCGCCCGGCTGACCAATGACCAGTGGAAGTCCACGCTGCATCGGGTGAAGCCGCCGGTGGTGGACGGCACGATCCTGCGCCGTCGGTCGGCGGCGTTCTTCCACGACGGGAACGTGGACGCCGTCGTCGGTCCGCTGCCGGGCATGGTCGACGATTCGCACCCCGCCCGCTACGAGCCGCTGACCGTGGGTGAGCATGTGGCCCGCAAGCTCGCCGGGTCGCGGTCCCTGGAGCTCAATGCCTCGGACACGGCGCGTGAGTCGGAGCGGGTGCTGTCCTCGCGGCGGTAGTGCCCGCGCACCCGCCGGGATCCGAACGGTTCACCCCTGGTCATGAGTTGACCCGAATCGGTAGATGCAGGCCCTCCGGACTGACCGATTCGGGTCAACTCCTGACCGGGCGACAGTGAACCCTGGAACAGGGGACGCAGACGGTGGCCTCAGCGCTGTCCCGTCAAGTGCCCCCGCAGCGTGGCCGCCGAGTACTCCCGGCGGAACAGGCCGCGCTCCTGCAGGACCGGGACGACCAGGTCCACCACATCATCGAGCCCGCCGGGCAGGGTCGGCGGCATGAGGTTGAAGCCGTCGGCCGCACCATTGACGATCCACCGCTCCATCTCATCGGCGATCTGCTCCGGAGTGCCGACGAAGGTCGCGTGGCCGCCACCGGCGGCGAGGTAACCCAGCAGATCACGGACGGTCGGACGACCACCCGGGGAGGACGCGAGGATCCGCAGGACCGTGGCGTAACGTCCCGCCGGACCGGTGAACTCCGCCAGCGGCGGAAGGTCGGGCACCGGTTCATCGAGCGCCCACCCGGAGGTGTCCCGGCCGACGAAGAAGGACAGCTGACGGAGGGAATCCTCCACCGGCAGCAGCTCGTTGAGCTCACGCTGCTTCGCCCTCGCCTCCTCCTCCGTGGCCCCGACGAAGGTCACCAGACCGGGCATGATCACCAGGTCATCCGGGTCGCGGCCGTACCCGGCAGCGCGTCGTCGCAGGTCCAGACGGTAGTCGCGGGCGGAGACGAGGTCCCACGCCACGGCGTAGACACCCTCGGCGTACCGGGCGGCCAGGTCACGACCCGGCTCGGACGCCCCGGCCTGGAAGAGCACCGGGTGGCCCTGCGGGGTGGCGGGGATGTTCAGCGGCCCGGCGACGTCGAAGAACTGTCCGTGATGGTTCACCGGGACAGCCGCGGTCGGCGGTGAGCCGGCCGGCCAGGACTCCCACAGGGCGGTCACGGCACCGATGAACTCGGCGGCACGGGCATAGCGTTCCTCGTGGTCGGGCAGCCGGTCCATCCCGTGGTTGCGGGCCTCGGCGTCCGTCATGGAGGTCACCACGTTGATGCCGGCGCGGCCACCGGAGATGTGGTCCAGGCTCGCGCTGAGCCGGGCGGCGTGGAAGGGGTCCCAGAAGGTCGAGGAGATGGTGCTGACCAGGCCGATCCTCGTGGTCGCCCGGGCCAGGGCGGTCAGCGCGGTGACGGGTTCGAGGAACCATGACGGTCCCGGGACCGGGCTCAATGACTGGCCGTCGGCGAGGAAGAAGGCGTCGAAGCGTCCCCGTTCCGCGGTCCGGGCCAGCTCCTCCCACCAGGTCACGTCGCCGAGCCGGTCGACGGCGGAGCCCGGTGCCCGCCAGGCGGCGGAATGGTGCCCACAGCCGTGGGCGAAGAGGTTGAGGTGCATCAGTTCTTCACCAGACCACCGTCGACGACGAGGTTCTGGCCGGTGACCGCGCGGGCCCACGGGGAGGCGAAGAACAGGGCGGTGTCCGCGAACTGCTCCGGAGTGGTGACCTCACGCAGCGGGGTTCCGGCGGCGATGCCGTCGAAGACGGACTCCGGCGTGGCGGCGGAGGCGTCCGTGGTGCGCAGCAGGCCACCGGAGATCATGTTCACGGTGATGTTCTCCGGTCCGAGATCATCGGCGAAGGTCCTGGTCAGCGACAGAAGAGCGGCCTTGGCGGCGGTGTAGTCGTGGTAGGGGACGACGGGGTTCTGGAAGAGGTTCGTGCCGATGTTCACCACCCGTCCGCTGCCGATCTCCAGGAAGCCGGGCAGTGCAGCCTGGATGACGTTCACCGCACCACCCACTGCTCCCTCGAACTGCCGCTGGAAGGTGCTCCAGGCGATGTCGGAAGCCTTGGGACGGGCGTCCCCGTTGAAGGAGAAGTCGACCAGTGCGTTGTTGACGACGGTGGTGACGGGCCCGAGACCGGCGTCCGCGACCGCGGCGAACAGGGCGTCGACCTGCTCCCGGTCGCGGACGTCCGCCTGCACGGCGAGGACGCGTCCGGGGTTCTCCGCCATGAGGGACGCCGCGGCATCCCCGCTGGAGTGGTAGTTGACGATCACTGTCGCGCCTTCACGGAGGAAGGCGTCGGTGAGTGCCCGGCCGAGGCCGCGGGCGCCCCCGGTGACGAGGACGGTCTGATCGGTGAGGTTCATGCTCATGCCTTTCGGTCACAAGCGGTAAGGACCTTCGGGCATGCGCGACTGAACGTGTACAGACATGCGTAAACCCTGACAATCCCTCCGCCAGTACGAACTGGTTCAGGTTCAACGGGTGTGATCTCAGCCGCCCGGATCGGGCGGCACCCCGTGTCAGGGAGCGAGCGTAGCAGGATGTCGGGTCAGGTGAACTGCGCCAGATAGTGATCCCATCCGGGTCGGAGCAGTTCGAAGGCCGCATCGACCATGTCAGGGGACATGCTGTCTGCGGTCTCGGAGACGTCGGCGGCGAGGATCTGTGTCTGCAGGACGAAGCGGCAGAATGCGAGGACCGTGTCATCCGGACCGTCGGTGCCGAGCTCGTCGGCGACGGCCGCGGCGAGTGCATCCCCGTGACGCAGCCACATCCGCTGGGCGTAGTCGTTCAGGGACGGTGTGGAGTTGAGCAGGGCGAGGAAGTCAGCGTCCATGCGTTCCTCGCGGCTGTTGTCCCGGAGATAGGCGTGCAGGGCATCGATGATGGAGCAGTCGGCTGCCCGTCCGGTGACGACGGCGACCAGTTCATCGCGCCGGTCCTCGTCTTCGTCGAGGGCGATCGCTTCCTTGCAGGGGAAATGGGCGAAGACGGTGGTGGGGGAGACGTCGGCCGCATCCGCGATCTCCCGGACGCTGACAGCGTCGAAGCCTTTGGCAAGGAAGAGTCCGATAGCGGCATCCCCGATCGCCTTCCTGGTGGCGGCTTTCTTACGCTCGCGGCGTCCGGGGGAGGTGGGTATTGCCATGACCACAGGGTACCGGCGAACCTCAGATTCCTGGAACGTGACCAAAGGTGAATTGACTACAAACCTGTACTCGATACAGTTATCGACATGTCTGAACCATACTCGCGCTGGTCGTGGTGGCTCTTGATCGCCGTTTCCACCCTCAATATGGTCGGGATGACCGTGGTCATCCCGATCCTGCCGTTCATCGTCCGGGACCATCTGCCGGACGGTGCGAACCTTGCGGTGTGGGTAGGTCTGCTCGAAGCGGTCAACGCCCTGTGTGCTTTCCTCGCGAGCCCGGTCCTCGGTGGCCTGTCCGACCGGTACGGACGCCGTCCGGTTCTTGTCCTCGGAGCGTTCGGCGCTGCGGTCGGATTCCTGGTCTTCGGCTTCGGCGGTGGCCTGTGGGCGCTGCTGCTCGGCCGGGTGATTCAAGGGATTACTGCAGGTGACATGCCGGCGATCTATGCCTATCTGGCCGATATCACTCCTGCGGCGCAGCGGGCCCGGCGCTACGGGGTACTGGGGGCGGCCAGCGGGGCGGGGTTCATGGTCGGCCCGGCGCTCGGCGGGCTGCTCGCGGTGCATTCCACTCTGCTGCCGGTGGTGGTGACTGCGGGAGTGGCGACGACCGTCGGCCTGCTCGCACTGGTCCTGCTACCGGAGAGTCTTCCGGAAGGACGCCGTACTCGAGACCTCACGTTCAGCCGTGCGAACCCGGTCTTGGCGTTCAGGACGGCGTTCTCCCGGCCGGGTCTGAGAGGGCCGCTCACCGGGCTGGTGCTTGTGGCCGTGCCCTTCGGCTTTTTCATCAACAACTACAGCGTGGTTGCCATGGATGCCGTCAGCTGGGATGCGGCGCGTGTCGGCCTGCTCACTTCCGGTGTCGGAGTGCTGGACATCGTGGTGCAGGGCGGACTACTAGCCCTGTTGTTGCCCCGTCTCGGAGAGCGACGGGTCATCCTTGTCGGCGCAACCGGTCAGCTGGCGGGCTTCGCCGCCGTCGCCACGGTGGCGGGGCTGGCCCACGAGCCGTGGCTCATCGTGGTCGGCACACTGCTCATCGGCGGCGGAGAGGGAATGGTGACTGCGACGCTGACCGGCGTTCTTTCCTCGAAGGTCGAGGAAGAGGAACAGGGGTGGCTCGCCGGAGTCATCGAAGGCGTCCAGTCCGGGGTCGGCGTCATCGCGCCTCTGGTGGTCGGTCTGCTGTACAGCGGGGTGGGACATGCCGTTCCCTACTGGCTGGGCTGTCTGCTCATCTTCGGGGCCCTGGTGCTCTTCGGCAGGACGCTGCCAGGGGTGCTTCAAGGAAGAACATGTCCGCATCACGCAGCGTGAGGTCGCTCACGAGGGCGCAGGAACAGCCTCAGACTGCGTGTTGCCGACATCGGGCGGGCGGGGCGCGCGGGGTGGGCAGGGAACGTCGGCCGACGATGCCGCGACGGCAGTTACGCCGTCGCCGGCGCCTGGACCGTGAGCTTCCCGGCGTCGAGCTGCTTGCGCAGGTCCAGCTTGCTGATCTTGCCGGTGGCGGTCAGGGGGATCGCGTCGGTGACGGCGACCGCGTCCGGGATCCACCACTTGGCGACCTGGCCGTTGAAGAAGCCGAGCAGCTCCGCGGCGTCGATCGTCGCTCCCTCTTCGGGCACCACGACCAGCAGCGGCCGCTCCTGCCACTTCTCGTCCGGCATGGCGATGACCGCAGCCTGCTTGACCGTGGGATGGCCCACCGCGGTGTTCTCCAGTTCGATGGAGCTGATCCACTCACCACCGGACTTGATGAGGTCCTTCGCACGGTCCTCGATGTGCATGTAGCCCAGCGGGGAGATGGACGCCACGTCACCGGTATCGAACCAGCCGTCGGCGGTGAAGGCGTCCGCACCGACCGTGCCCGGGCCGTCGGCGCTGAAGTAGGACGACGCGATCCAGGGCCCACGGATCTGCAGGGCGCCGACCGCCTCGCCGTCCTGGGGGAGGACGCCGCCCTCGTCGTCGACGATGCGCAGCTCCACACCGAAGGGCGGCGCACCCTGGCTGGCGCGGGCCTTCTGCCGCTCCTCCTCGGGGAGCCTCTCCAGGGCGGGCGAGGTGTGGAACATCGAACCCAGCGGGCTGGTCTCACTCATGCCCCAGGCGTGGACGAGGTCGACACCGTAGCGCTCCTCATAGGCCACCATGAGGGAGTAGGGCACCGCCGAACCGCCGCCGACGAGGGTCTTCACGGAGTCGATGCGCTTTCCGGTGGCGTCCAGGTAGGCGATGAGGCCCTGCCAGACGGTCGGCACGCCGGCGGAGTTGGTGACTCCCTCTTCCTCGATGAGCTCCTGCAGGACGGCAGGATCGCCCATCTTCGGGCCGGGGAAGACCAGCTTCGTGCCGGTCAGCGCGGTGGCGTAGGGGATGCCCCAGGCGTTGACGTGGAACATCGGGACGATCGGCATGGCGACCTCCTTGGCGGAGAGGTCGAAGACGTCCGGGAGGGAGACACCGAAGCTGTGCAGCACCGTGGAACGGTGGCTGTAGAGGACGCCCTTGGGGTTGCCGGTGGTACCGGAGGTGTAGCACAGGGCGGATGCCGTGTTCTCGTCGAAGAGCGGCCAGTCGTAGTCGTCGGACTCGTCGGCGATGAAGGCCTCGTAGCTCACGGCGTCGAAGGAGGTCTCCGGCATGTGCTCGTCATCGGAGAGGATGACGAGCTGCGGCGCATCGTCCAGGCGGGGGAGCAGTGCCTCGACGGTGCCGACGAACATCGGGTCGAGGAAGAGGAACTTGTCTGAGGCATCGTTGATAATGAAGACGAGCTGGTCCTCGAACAGACGCGGGTTGATGGTGTGGCACACCAGACCCGAGCCGGAGACACCGTAGTAGAGCTCGAAGTGGCGGTAGTCGTTCCAGGCCATGGTGCCGATACGGTCACCCTGCTCCACACCGTGACGGGCCAGGGCGTTGGCCAGCTTCCGGGCGCGTGAGAAGGCGTCCCGGTAGGTGTAGCGGTGGCGCGGGTTGTCGACCGTGAAGGAGACGATCTCCTGGTCGGCGAACCGCCGGTCCGCGTGGCGCGCGATGCTGCTGATGAGCAGCGGCTGGTCCATCATCTGTCCGAGCATTGTGATGTGTTCCCGTCTGTGGGTAGGAGGTGCTGTGAGTCACTGTTCACTTCTTGCTACCGGTGATACTAAGGGTTTGAGTCTGAAATGTCAGGCGGACAGGTCGGTGACTGTCGAAGTGGATCCGATGTGGCTTCTGCGGCTGCCCTCGTCGTGAAATTCCGGACATGTCACCCCCGGTACCGGCGTCCTACTGCCCCCGCTGGTCCCCACATCCGGGGGAGGGGAGGGTGGCGGGGTGGGACAATGGGGGCATGACCGACAACCACTCTCCCGTCACCCACCTCACCGACGAGCAGTCCCTGGACCTCCTGGCGACCAAGACCTTCGGCCGTCTCGTCGTCCACCGGAAGAACGACATCGATCTCTTCCCGCTGAACTACATCGTGCATGACGGAAAGATCCTCTTCCGCACCGCCGAGGGCACCAAACTGTTCAGCCTCAACCTCAACGATGATGTCCTGTTCGAGGTCGACAATGTCGAACAGACCTCCGAGGACACCGGCGAAGCCTGGTCCGTTATCGTCAAGGGCACCGCACGCATCCTCAAGGACACGACCGAGATCCACGCGGCCGATGAAGCGCCGCTGAAGCCCTGGCTGCCGACGCTGAAGTACAACTACGTGGTGATCACCCCGAACGAGGACGGCCTCTCCGGCCGGAAGTTCAACCTCGGCGAAGAGCCCGAGCGGTACTGATCGACGTACCCCGGGAACGGAGGATCAACCACATCACCGGAGTCACGCGTGGATGACTGTGCCCCCGGCCCACTGTCAGCCTCCTACCGCTGCAACCGGTACGTTGAGAACATGTCGACTCCCCCGGCCGCATCCAAGGTGACGCCCTTCGCGAAGCCGCAGTACACCGCTGCGCAGAACAGTCGCACCCCGGGGCCGGTGCGCGTCGTCGGCGGCACAGCCGGGGGAGGCCACGCCACCGAGACCTGGGTGCGTCCGGTGACGATGCCCGGCTCCGGGGTCATGGCGTCCATCTTCTCCACCATCCACCTCGGCGAGGACGGCATCACCGTCATCGACCCGGGCTGGACCGGCAGGAACAAGGAGGGGGAGTACCTCCGCGAGCTCGACGATTTCCTCCGCGAGCGGGGACGCCGCCTCGAAAAGATCACCCAGGTCATCGTCACCCACGCGCACCCGGACCACGTCACCGCGGCGACCTGCCTGCTGGACGCCACCCGCGCCCGCTTCATCGTCGGCGAGCAGGAGTGGCGCACCGTGGAGAAGTCCCGCACCGGGGACGCCGACGACCCCTACGCGCCCTGGCCGGAGCGGTTCGGCACCCCGGCCGGCGTCCTCGACGGGTCCGTGGAGCACATGAAGAATCCGCGGGTCCCGGCATTCATCCCACGCCGGCGTCCCGACGTGCAGCTCGCGGACGGCGACCTGCTCGCCGACCATGGTCTCGACGACGATCTCGGCGCGCGTGCCGTCGTCACGCCCGGTCACACCCCGGGGCACATGTGCCTGGTCAACGAGGACGCCGGCATCTTCCTCGCCGCCGACATGATCCTGCCTGAGATCCACCCGGGCATCGGGCTGGGCATCGGGCAGCTCGGCGGCAACCCGGTGATCGAGTACCTCGAGTCCCTCGACCGGATCAGGGAGTTCGACGATCTGCTGGTCATCCCCGGTCACGGCTATGTCTTCTCGGGCCTTGCGGCACGACGCCGCGAGACCGCCGAGCATGTCCTCGGCCGCGCCTGGGAGGTGCGGCGCGTCCTCGACTGGAATCCGGAGATCAGCGTGTGGCGCCTGGCCTCGCAACTGACCTGGTCCTCGGGCTGGGAGGGGCTGCGGGAATCGCCGATGCTGGTGTCCGGGCTGCGGCAGACGATGATGTACCGTGACCTCGTACTTTCCCGAGATTCTGACGGGGAGGACGCACTGACCCGATGGGAGCGGACCTTTGGCCTCGACGACGGATACAGGGTCCCCCGAGCCGAGCACTGAGCCGAGAACTGAGACTCTCACCGAGACCCTCGAGGAGAAGCTCGGCAGACTGACGACCTACCGCCTGCGACTGAGTTACACCGGGTCCGTCGTCGCGACGGTCCTGCTTTTCCTGTCGATGACGCCCTCCCTGCTGCCCCGCGGGCCGCTGTTCCAGGGTGTGGTCTCGGCCGCCTGCGCGGCGGTCGGCTACATGATCGGCGTCTTCGCGTCCTGGCTGTTCCGCTACATGCTCAACCGTGACCCGGCGGAGCAGAAGCGCGGCAGGACGCTGTCCTGGCGGTGGTGGGTCCCCCTCGGCGTCATCGCCGCGGTCGGCAGCGGCATCGGACTGTGGCAGTTCCGCGTGTGGCAGAACGAGGTCCGTGACCTGGTCGGCGAAGGGCACCTCAGCTGGACCGCCTGGCCGGTGACGGTGATCGTCGCGGTGGTGGTCTTCCTCGTCCTCGTGCTGCTCGGTCAGGGGTGGGGCAAGCTGGTCCGCACCCTCAACGACTGGCTTCACCGCGTCCTCCCGCCGCGGGTGGCGAGGGTCGCGGCGATCGCGGTGGTGGTGGCGTTCAGCGTCTTCCTGGCCAACGGTGTGGTGGCGAACTACTCGCTGCAGTTCCTCAACGCGTCTTTCGCCACCGCGAACGACGACACCACCGAAACCTCGGTGAAGCCGACGAGCGAGCTGCGGTCCGGGAGTGACGCATCCCTGGTCAGCTGGGAGTCCCTGGGCAGGGAAGGACGCAAGTTCGTCTCCCACGGGCCGGACACCGACCAGCTCGCCGAGGTCAACGGTTTCCGGGCGGTCGAACCGATCCGGACCTTCGTCGGCCTCGGCTCCGGTGACGACCTCCGTGCCAATGCCGAGCTCGCCGCCGAGGAACTGGTCCGCGCCGGTGGGATGGGCCGTGAGCTCATCGCCGTCGGCTCGGCGACCGGTTCCGGCTGGATCAACCAGGCGACCGTCGATTCGCTGGAGTACATGTACAACGGCAACATCGCGACCGTGTCGATGCAGTACTCGTACCTGCCGAGCTGGCTGTCCTTCCTCGTCGACCAGGAGCAGGCGCGCCAGGCGGGCCTGTACCTCTTCGAGGCGGTGGACGCGAAGATCCAGGAGCTGCCGGAGAACCGACGTCCGAAGATCGTGGTCTTCGGTGAATCGTTGGGCTCCTTCGGTGCGGAGGCCGCGTTCGGCACGATCCCCACGCTCACTGCCCGGACCGACGGTGCCCTGTTCACCGGCCCGACGTTCAACAATGAACTGTGGCGGGAGGCCACCGGACGCCGCGACGCCGGATCACCGGAACGGCTGCCGGTCTATGACGGCGGCGAGCACATCCGGTTCGCTGCAGAGGCCGGTGACCTGGATGATCCGGACACGGAGTGGAAGGAGCCGCGCACCGCGTACCTGCAGCACGCCTCCGACCCGATCTCCTGGTGGTCACCGGAGCTGATCTTCAATGAACCGGACTGGCTGAAAGAGCGTCGCGGCTCCGATGTGCTGTCCTCGACACGGTGGCTCCCGATCGTCAGCTTCCTGCAGGTCAGTGCGGACATGGCGGTCTCCACCGACGTGCCGGAGGGGCACGGTCACAAGTACATCTCGGAGATCCCGCGGGCCTGGGCGAAGATCCTCGAACCCGCCGGCTGGACCGGCGAGGAGGGTGAGAAGAAGCTGGAGCAGATCATCCCCCGGATGGCCCGGTCCGGCGTGGTGCCCGGCGAGATGCCGGAGGACGTGGAGTAGGGGCGTAGGGGCGTAGGTCCTGCTACAGGAACAGCGGTTCGTTGGCCGGCTTCGTCTCGTTGCGGGCCGACCGCGCTTTCTCCGCCAGGGACGTGTGGTTGAACAGCAGGTTGAGGAAGAACGCGGCCAGCGCGGCGAGGACCACGCCGTCGGACAGCAGCGTCTGCGCCCAGTCCGGGAACTTCGACCAGATGCCGCCGAGAACACCGGAGAGGGCGTCGCCGGAGAGGGTCCGGGCGACATCGCCGCGGGAGAGCTTCTTGCCGGTGATCTCGGAGAGTGCGCCGACACTGGCGATGGTCTCGGAGAACAGGAACATCATGACCACGGTCATGGAGATCACGCCGACGTCCGGGAATTCCGGGCTGCCGAAGTGGAACGGTGTGACCATGGCGAACAGTGGCTCGTCGCCGACACCCGAGAAGTCCAGCAGGACGCCGGCGACCGCGGCGATGAGCAGGGACGCCTTGGCGACCATGCCACGGGCCAGGTCCAGGCCGATCACACCGCCCGCGAGCATGCAGCCCCAGATGGCGGGCAGACCGTAGGTGTTGCCGATCGAGATCATCGTCGCGACCTGGGAGAACGCGGCACCGCCGACGACAGGCATGCGTGCGCCGGCGAACCTGCCCGCGCCGAGCGACTGGATGAGCGTGATGACGCCGGCGACGAGCAGGTCGGCGTTGACCAGCATGGCGACAGTCGCCTGGTCCAGGCCGAGTGTGGCGCCGATGGTCAGCGGGACGGACACGCAACCGACGTACACCATGAGCACGTGCTGGATGCCGAAGACGAGGGTCCGGCGCCAGCCGAGGTTGCGGTCGACGGCGGATCCGTCGGAGGAGAAGGAGGCGTCCGACGTCGGGTCGGTCTGACGGGTGGAGGTGTCGGTGGTTGTGCCCGATGCGGACGCAGGGGGAGAGGCGCGGAGGGAGGACGAGGGGAACGCAGCGTCCTCCCGGCGTCCTACTTCTTCGACGCGGTGGATTCAGCCTTGCCGAAGTTCGCCTGGATGCGCATGTCGAGGTACTCGCCGGCG
>NHCFD04200__coassemble_371_pt1 | contig 17389 bp, 9 predicted proteins | sample NHCFD04200__metabat2_high_PE_017 | metagenome-assembled genome bin NHCFD04200 | reverse complement strand
TGTCCTCCGGAACTGGTGGTCTGAACCTGAACTGGTACCTCTCCGAGCGTAACCCCCACTCCGTGACGGGGCCGGGTGGGAGCGGTACCTGAGATGCTTCATTCCCCGAATTCAGAGGGGCAGGTCCTGGTATCACCCACATCAACCAGGTAGACACAGCACCCGGGATGCACAGATTCCGACGAGGCGCTACCCCCAACGGGATATCCTGTTCGATTCGCTGTGGTTGCTTTCCGCAGGCTCTGCTATCTTCAAACTGTCTGCCAAACTTACCTGGCTATCACTCCACATACCGACAAAGCAGCATCAGCACAGTCCTCATTTCCTCCTCAGCGAATCAGAACACGTTGAGGCGTACGGATCTGAAGGCCTCGGCCGGCGTAATCTCTGTCGTCCGGTCAAGGAGGTCCCTGTGACTAATCCGTTCAGCAACAGCAGCGCCGACTCCGGCAGGTCACCGTTCGACGGTCCCTTTCCCGGTAGTTCCCCGTTCGGAACCGGCGGTCCTGCACCGTCGAACATCGCAGCCCCGCTGCACGGTAACACTGCCGACGCCCCCATGTCTTCACCGGTCAGCGGCCCCTGGGTGTACGTGAACCTCGCCCTGACGACGGCCGTCATCGGGATCATCCTCGGAATCGCCGCCCCGCTCACAGGATCCCCGACCGACGGGTCCTTCCACATCCTCGCCATCGCCGGCTGGGTCCTCGCCGGTCTGGCGACGGTCATTCTGCTGGGACTGCACTCCGGAGAAGACAACCGGCGCCGGGCCGAGAACCTCTACATCGGGACACCACGGCAGACCACGGTCTTCCGGACCGCGGGAATCACCGCCGTCATCGGCGTCCTCATCACCGCAGTGGAGATCGCCCTGTGGATCAGCAAGACCGTCGGAGCGTAGGAGAACCATGAGCACCACCACACGTTTCGCCGCAGCCCTCGGCACCGCAGCCCTGCTGGCCGGCACCACCTTCCTCGGCGTCCCCGCCGCCGCACAGCCTGCGGACACCGGCACCGGACTGAGCGCCACCGGGCAGAAGAGCATCGACGACCTCGGCGCCTGCCTCAGCGGATCGAAGTCCGCGGACATCCTCGTCATCATGGACGAGTCCGCGTCCCTCAAGGAGGAGACCGAGGGCGGCCCCGCCACCGACCCGCGGAACATCCGGGAGGACGCCGCGAAGAACCTGGTCACACTGCTGGGCAGGCATGCGGAGGATCTCAACGCGGACATCAACGTCAAGCTCGCCGGCTTCGGCGACGGCTACCGGGCCGACAGTGGAACCTACGGCAGCTGGACCAACGTCCGGGAAGACGCCGACGGTCTGGACCGGCAACTCAGCGGCATCAGTGACCGCAGCAGCGACGGATGGACGAAATACGGCGACGCCCTCTCCGGTGCACTCGGCGAGTTCTCGGATGCACCGACCCGGGACGGGAAGGCCAGCGGATGCCAGGCCGTCCTGTTCTTCACGGACGGCATGATCACCAGCGACGCCGGAGATACCCCCGACCTCGTCGCCGACATCTGCCGCCCGGGAGGCGCTCTGTCCATGCTGCGGAACTCCGGCATCCGGCTGTTCACCGTCGGTCTGCTGCCGAAGAACAACCCGCAGGAGCCGCAGGAGCTGCTCACCGACCTGGCCGAGGGTGCAGACTGCTCCGGTACCCCGGCCAACGGCACTTTCTTCAACGCCGGACAGGACGCCGCAGCGCTCATCGCCGCCTTCGCCGACTTCCTCCCGAAGTCGAACAGCGTCGGCGGCACCCTGGCAATGAACGAACCCCAGCACTTCGTCCTCGACAACTCGATCGACTCGGTCCGGCTCTCCGCACAACCCACAAGCACCATCGACGGCACCGTGGTCCCCGTCCTCACCTCCCCGGACGGCAAGAAGCACGAACTGACCGCGGACGCGGCCGACAACGGCACCATCTCCCTCGGAGACGCCGAGATCACCGTCACCCCGGGCGACAACGAACTCGTCCCCGGCATGGTCAACGCTGACCTTGTGAAGAGCGACGACGGGGACTGGGCCGGCGACTGGACCTTCGGCTATGACGCACCCACCGCCGCGGCCGACCGGTACAAGGTGAACATCACCCTGCTCCCCGGCCTGTCCATGCAGGTCAAGGAGTTCGCCGACGGCGGAACCCCCGCCTTGCGTTCCAGCGAACCGCTGCATGCCACCTTGGTGAATTCCTCCGGTGAACTGCAGAAGCTCGACGGCACCGCGACGATGACCGCGACCTTCATCCCCTCCGAAGGGGAACCGGTCGTCCTCGGCGACCCGCAGCCGGCCGGCACCGGCGCCGAGATCACCGTCCCGCTCGACCGGGTCACCGAACCGCAGTCCGGCGAGTTCGTCTTCGCCACGAACATCACCACGAAGAACCCGGACGGCGGTGAGGGCACCGCCCTGTCCCCGGTCACCAGCAGCTACCGGGCCTCTGTCTCCCCGGTGAACATGCCGGTCCTCGGCACCACCGACCTCAGTGTGGATGACAAGGACACCACCGTCGACATCCCGGTCACCGGTCCCGGCAGGGTCTGGCTCGACCCGGTCACCCTCAACGCCGGTGACCCCGGCGTCGCGCTGCCCAGCGGCGTGGATTCCGTGACGCTCTCCTCCGCCCACTCCGACGCCGCCTCGGCGCTGGAACTGGGCGAGGGAGAACAGGGCGTCCTCCCCGTCACGGTGAGCAGCAGCAGTCTCGCGGACGGACCGGTGTCCGTCACCCCGCAGGTGCACCTCGTGTCCGACGACGGCGGCACCGAATCCGACGTCGACCTGCCGATGTCAGGGTCCATGACCGCCCCGGTGAACACCGGCGTCCTCGTCATCGCGGTCATCCTCGCGATCCTCCTGGCCTTCGGTATCCCGCTGCTGGTGCTGTACATCATGAAGCTGTTCACCAGCCGGATCCCGTCCGCGGCCGTGCGTGCCGTGCGCGTGCCGGTGACGGTCGACAACGGCCGGCTGCTGCGGACCGACACGGGCGGAGACTTCCGGATCAGCTACTCCGAGATCATGGACGGGGCCCGGTCGACAGCCGACGGTGGCCGGAAGATCACCCTCGCCGGGATCCTGGTCGAGCGGAAGCTCGGTGCCCCCTGGAAGTCCGCTTCCGCCGTGGTGAAGAACCGTGAGCCCTCGGTCGCCGACGACGGGAAACAGTCCGGGAACTCCGCTCTGCTGCCGCTGGCGGTCCACAACCACTGGATCGTGGCCGGCACCCCGGGAGACCCGTACACCGGCGAGATCGTGCTCGCGGTGAGCGAGCAGGCCGTGGAGTCGACGGTCAGCGGTCTGGTCGACCAGATCACGGCACGGGCCCCGGAGATGCTGCGGCAGCTCGGGGACACGCCGGTCGAGACCCCGTCCACGCCCACCGGCTCCGGCCACGGGAAGAAGTCCCGGACGAAGCGCACGGCGAAGCGTTCCTCCGGGGACGCTCCTGCGGAGACCACCACGGAGCCGCAGCAGATCCCCGGGTTCGGCGCCCCCACCGCCCCGTCGCCCTTCGGCGGTTCGACCGGCTCCTCGCCGTTCGGCGGCTCCACCTCCGGACCGTCCCCGTTCGGCAGCTCACCCTCCACCCCTGCGGACGACGACAACCCCTTCGGTGGTTCTTCCCCGTTCGGCGGGTCGTCTCCCTTCGGGCGCTGACCCCGCACCGACCACCTCGCCCCAGCATCAGCATCACCATTCTCAGCATCACCGGCGCTGTCAGCGCCATCCACGCCTTCTAAGGAGAGCACGTGAAGAAGTTCCTCGTCGTCGGTTGCGGCGGCTCCGGCGCCAAGACCCAGGCCTACATGATCGACCAGCTCAAGGCCTATCTCCGGGGTATCGACCCGACCATCACCTCCCTGCCGAAGGCGTGGCAGTTCGTCAGCATCGACGTCCCCGTCGCCCCGGAGAAGGGTCCCGACGGGCTCAGCAACGTCCAGGCCAACGGCGGCCGCTACGTCGGTATCGGTTCCAAGACCCAGTACCGGACCTTCGACGCCGGTCTGTCCACCACGCTCGGTACCCGCGGTGCGCTCGGCGAGATCGCCACCTGGGCCCCGCGCCACCCCGAGTCGATCAACACCCCGGTCCACGCCGGCGCCGGCCAGTACCGTGGCCTGGGCCGCATGCTCACCCTCCAGTCGATCACCCGGATCCGCGACGAACTCAGGTCCGCGATGGATGTCCTGCAGGAGTCCGGGACCATCGACGAGCTCAACAACCTGAACTACCGGGTCACCGGGCGGGCATCCGAGAACGAGGCGGAACCACTGCCGGTCATCTTCGTCATCTCCTCGATGGCCGGCGGTGCCGGTGCCTCGATGTTCCTCGACGTCTGCCGGATCCTGTCGACCATCCCGAACGCCAGCCCGGAGAACACCGGCGTCTTCATGTTCACCCCGGAGGTCTTCGAGACTCTCCCGGCGGACTCCATGGTCGGCGCCTGGCCGAACGCCCTCGCCATGTTCGGCGAAGCCGTCGCCACCCAGACCGGTGCCGCCACCGCCTCCGACGCCGCCCTCTTCGAGGCCCTCGGCATCAACGCCACCAGCTCCTCCAACACCTTCGCCCGCCTCTTCCCCGTCGGTGGTCGGATGGGTGCGACCGGAGCCCGATTCGGCGACGGCAGCCCCAACACCATCTACCGTGGCCTGGGCCGTGCCCTGGCCGCCATGGTCTCCTCGGAGAAGTCCGCGGACTCCTTCGTCTCCTACTCCCTGGCGAACTCCGGTGGACTCGCCGCCAACCGCGACTACCTCGGTTGGGCGGACCCCGACCAGGTGCGCTGGGACGCCCTGCCCTGGGGATCCATGGGCTACGCCCAGCTGTCGATGGGCCGAGACCGGTACGCCGAATACTCCGCACAGCGGATGGCCCGGACCTCCTTCGACCGTATCCTCCACGGCCACCTGGACCCGCAGAGCAAGGACACCGGCGAGGAGCAGCTGCAGAAGCGGCTCAATGACCGCTACCCGGAGGTCCTCGGGAAGATCGGTCTCTCCGGTATCCAGTCCATCGACCAGTCCTCCATCGGTCAGTGGATCGGCTGGGCGCTGCAGTCCGCGGCCGACCCTGCCGTCGGTACCGCCTGCGGACTGCTGCGACAGCGACTCCCCTCCGCGGCCGAGGGCCAGAAGGCCGGCGACTGGAGCGCCACCGTCCGGGTCCGGCTGACCGACGCCGCGGCCGAGGCGGAGCTCCGTGCTCAGCTCGACGACACCGCGTACGCCGCTGTGCGGGACTTCGCCGACCGGTTCTGTGACATGGTCACCGCCGTCTGCGAGGAGTACCTGGCCTCCGTCAGCCTCCCGTTCGTGGAGAAGGTCGTCGACAAGCTGGCCGGGAACATCCGCCAGAACCTCGTCAGCCCGATGGCGGCGCTGGCCGACAGTGCCCGCAGTATGCGGGTCACGACGGTCCCCACGACAGTAGACAGTCAGCTCGAGCAGTTCGCCGGCAACGGTGCGGTCACCAACTCCGGTCAGACCCTCACCTCCCTCGTCGAGAAGTACCGTCCCCAGTTCCACCAGTTCTTCTGCGTCCGCGTCGCCGACTACCTCGCCCCGGTCCTCGAGGACTTCCTCAACGACGCTCTGGGCCGACTCTCCCGGGAACTCCGGGACGCCCACGCCGACCTCGAGCATTCCGCCCGGGCGAAGTCCGTGAGCCTCAACCTCGCCGACACCGCCACCGATGACCCCGTGGCCTGGCCGAAGGACCGGGACGAGACGGTCAACGACCGGTTCCGCGGTTCCGCCAACGAGATCCTCATCACCGATGTCGACCAGTTCCCCCGTGACTACGTCACCCATCTCGTCCAGGACGTCCAGGTCGAACACCCCGAGGTCATGGACGCCCGGGCCGCCGCCCACTTCGCCGCCCGCGACATTACCCTCGGCCGGTGGCAGTCCAGCGGTTCCGTGGTCTGCCCGAATGACACGCTCGCACCGGCGGCACGTCTCGTCGGCAACCGGGCAGGCTGGGTCTCCACCCACCTCTCCTCCGGCCGCGGGGCTGGCGACGACCGCGAACCCCGCCCCGGTGCCTTCTCCGCGAAGATCCACCCCGCCCAGCTGCTGGAGCGGTCCCGGATGTGGATTCGCCGCCCGGAGTACCACTTCTCCCGGTTCATCGACACCGACCTGCGCAGCTACATGACCCAGGACGAGACGACGAACGACTCGACCTTCGACGCCCGCGTCCAGCGCCTGCGGTCCGCCTTCAGCCGCGCCATCGACCAGGCCCGACCACTCGCCGCGGTGGACAACGAGATGGTCCGCCTGGTGCACAACAAGTCGACGGAATACCACTTCAACTTCTCCGAGATCCCGCTCAAGGGCAAGGCCGCCTCCGACGTCCTGGACTCCGTCCTCAACCAGAAGACCGGCCTCGACGACTCGACCGGCAAGTCCTTCGACGACGCCCTGACGCAGAGCGACAAGGTCCGGCACATCGACGTCTTCGGCTCCTACCCGAACTACTCCCCGGTGGTCTTCAGCTCCCTGTTCCCGGCGATCGCCAAGGACCGGGACTCCCGACCGAACTTCGACGGCTACTGGAACCTGCGCCGGTCCCGCCCGGTCGCGGCGTCCGTCCCGCTGACGCAGGCCGAACGGCAGGCCATGGTCGCCGGCTGGCTGATCGGTACCTTCACCGGCCGGATCTACATCCAGGACGAGGGCAGCCCCGAGGCCCGCGTCCACATCTGGGACGACACCGCCCGGGAATGGGTGGCCTTCCCGCATCCGCTGCTCACTCCGCCGCAGGAGATGCGTGCGAAGATCGACTGGATGCCGGCGGTCATCGAGTCCGTGCTCATCGCCTACGCCGATATCCAGGAACGGGACGCCCGCGGCCAGCTCGGCGGCTCGCTGCGCCCCTACCGGCTGCTCCGCGAGCTCTACGACAACCATCCGGAGAGCCCGACCCGCGGCGCCACCGACCACCCGGCCGCCGCCCGGATCGCCGACTTCCTCACCTCCGGTGAGCGTCCCGGTCAGGACCCGGTCGGTACCGGGATCCGTGACCGCCACGCACTCTTCCAGGCACAGCTGGACCACGCGACGAAGAACGCCACCTACTTCCTGCCCGGCCGGGCCGGCTTGCCCGGGTCCCGGGCCCAGGACGAGACCCTGTCCCGGGTCACTTCCCGGGCCGTCGCCTCCGAAATGCCGCTGTACCGGGACCTCGCAGCGGACGTCGACGTCATGACCCGCGATCTGCGGGACCGCCTGGCGGCCGCCCTGCACCTCGCGGAGCACCCGGTGACCGACCTGTTCTCCGGCGCCCACGCCGCCGCCCCGCAGCCGGCGGCCCCGGACACCCCGGTCATGCCCGACTTCGGAAGTGATCTCTTCTGATGACCGGCAACACCCCCGACGTCATCTTCTTCGGTCACGGACCGGTCGCCGACCAGATCCGTCGTACCCTCACCGATCTCGCCGTCCTCGGCCTCACCGACAGCTTCAGCTGGATCGACCCGTACCTGGACCCCGCCGGCCCCACAGTCCGGCACATCTCCGCCGAGGGGTCCCGGAACACCGGACTCGACCGTGTCCTTCGCTCCGTCCACGGTTCCCCGCTGCTCATCGCCCTCGACATCGAGGACGACCGGTGCGACGGACTGGACCTGCGGCAGACCGACCGGTGGATCAGCCGCATGGTGAGCCGGCTGTCCACCGGCAGTCTCCCCCACCAGGTCCGCGTCCTCGTCCCCCGGCTTCCCCGCAACCGACGGCCCCCTCGACCGGACCTCTCCTGGACCGTCACCGTGGCCGTCGCGCCGGAGGACTCCGAGGCCCCCGACGCCCCGCTGTCCCCCGTCCTGCGCACCGGTGACCCGACCGCGACCGCCGCCGCCACCGCTCCGGTACTCTGCGGTCTTACCGGCCTGTGGGCCGGGTCCGACGCCTGTGCCCTCTTCGACGACACCGGTGCGCTGATGTCCACCGGGGACCAGTTCTCCGTCCGGATGGTCCGTGCGTACCACCGCACCGTCGACGCCTCCGAGGTGGAGGACCGGCTGCGCCGTGCCGCCACCGACATCCGGGACCAGCTGCCCCAGCCCGTCACCCGTGAGGGACGCCAGTTCGACCACCTCGGGGAGAACGACTCCACCCCTCAGCAGATGGCGTACCGGTTGCTCGGGAAGTACCGGGATTCCCTGGCCACCCCGATGGTCCCGGAGACCGTCCCCTCCCGGTCACACCGGTCGTGGTTCCGGGTGGTCACGAACTTCCTCCGGACCTACGTCGTCCACGGCATCGGTTCCCCCGGGCGCTGGTTCGCCACCGCCCGGAACAGTGTCCGCGGCGCCATGGACCGCAACGTCCAGAAGTCCCTCTACGGCGAGGATTCCCCGGTCCGGGTCATCTCCGACCCGACGGTCACCGGCGGCCGGGGCGGCACACTCGGCATCATCTCCGAGGCCACCACCCGGCACCGGCTGGACCGTCAGCAGCGGGGTATCCGGATCGGCGAGGAACCGCAGCTCAACGACATGTGGACCAGCTACCGGGATGTCGCACTGACCCTGGTCGACGGTGCACGTCGTCAGGAGGGCGTCCTCGACGTCCCCGCGGACGCCTACGGCAACCGCAAGATTGTCCTGCAGGGATGGCAGTCGGTGCCCGATGTCGACGGTTCCTTCCACGGTTTCGACCCGCTGCTCAACCAGCAGCTGCGGATGGCTCCCGAAGACACCGACATCCCGCCGTTCGACCCGCAGAAGGCCGCCGACTACGAGACTGGTCTGTCCGCCGTCGCCGGCCAGACCCGGAACAGGGACATACGTTCCCTGCGCCGGTCCTTCGACGAGTGGAAGGCCACCGTCTCCCGCAGCTTCGCCTGGAGCACCGCCGAAGGCCTGCAACAGATGATCACCGAATCCCGCGGGAACGTCCGGACGCAGACGGCCCGGCTCGACCGTAACCTGGCTGCGCTGAAGGCGGCCGAGGACTGGGACTCCGAGGCCCGACTCCGCGCCTACCGGTGGAAGACCCGATTCATCGGCGCACTCTGGGCCGTCCTCACCGTCATCATGGTCCTCGCGGTCGTCATCCGGCTGAAGGAGGACTGGCAGACGTCCTTCTTCACCGGTCTCGACTGGCCGTGGGCCGCAGCCTGGGAGATCCTCGGGACGGTCGTCCTCCTGGGGTTCCACATGTCCGTGTTCGCGGCCGTACGGCGTGGACTGGAGAAACACACCCAGGACATGACCCTCCTCAAACAGAACGCCCGCACCGCCGCCGGGAACGTGGATCTCGCCGTGGACAACTGCGACCGTCAGGTCCGCGCCTACCGTCAGCTGCTGAGCTGGTCCACCCTGCTCGGCCGTGCGATCTCCCGGCCGCTGGGCCGGGACTCCACCACCCCCTCCGTCCTGGCGGTCCCCACCGCCGGACTGCCGCTGTCCACCGGGATCGGCCGGGCCGCTGTCCCGGAGGAGGATTTCCGACCGCTGGTCAACGCGGTCCGCACCCGGATCTTCCAGGTGAACTGGGCCGGTGAGGCACTCGACCGGCTGCTGGCCGATGCCGCAGCCAGCCGGGAGCATCTGGAGAACGACCACATCCAGTCCCTGTCGTATCTGACGGAGCAGGCCGGTGACGGCTCCGGGACGCCGCTCGACCGGCTCGCCCGCTGGTCCGTCGGTCCGGAGATGGAGGACCGGGACCACACCCGCCGGAACTGGTCGGAGGTCATCGCCTCCACCGATTTCACACGGGACCCGGCCCGCCGGATCAGCACCGTCGAATTCTCCGTCGACGGCCACCCCGTCACCGTCTCCACGGACCGTTTCCTCTCGACGCTGACCGGGGAGAACCCGGCGTCCGGATCCTTCCTCCAGGACGCCCTGTCCGAGGTCGCCGTCACCAACGGTGCCTGCCTCATGGACCCCGCCCTGTGCCTGCTCGACCGGTCCGGTGACCGAGGTACAACGCCGGGCTCCGGTCGGGAGTCCCTGACCCGTTCGGTGACCCTCGTCCAGTTCGGCCGGGTGACCCGGCTGGACAACCTCGGGGCCGGCCTCAGCAGCGACGCCGACCGTCCGGCGCCCGCATTGCCGGACTTCGACCTTCCCGCCGACGTCGTTGTCTCCGGCATCCCGGTGACCACCCCGTTCGACCAGCCTGCGTTCCGGCCCCCGGTGTCCCCCCTGGACAACCCGGACTGGGACTCCCTGTTCTAGGAGAACCCACGATGACCTGGACACAGAACAACCCCACCGCCCCCGGTACCCCGGAGGTCCCGCTGGGCACCCTCGCGGAGATCGCCGCGCTCACCGATCCGACGGAACCGGAGGTCCGCCGTCTCCTGCCGTCCGCCCAGCCGGACCGGGACGCCGCAGCCGCCACACTGACCGGCATGTTCCGTGGTGAAGCACCTGAACCGGCACCTGCCCCCGAACCCTCCACGGCAGTGGCGGAGACCCCTGCCGCCGGAAAGAACCCCGGCCCCGGGAAGCCCGTCGGCTCCCCGAAGAAGAAGTCAGGCAGGAAGGGCCGGAAGCAGGCTGCAGCCTCGTCCACTCCGGCCACCCCGGCAGCGCAGCCCGCGGCGTCCCCCCTGGCGAACCTGCTCCGGAAGAAGAAGGGCGAGAACCTGGCCCGGGTGATCATCGACGAAAAGGACTTCGAGAACGACCCCTACTTCGACGAACTCTTCGCCGACAGCGACGCAACCTACGACTACTCCATGCCGGAGGGTTTCGTCTCCCCCGGTGCACCCCGGGTGACCTACGAATACACTGCACCCGTCGAGGAGAACGCAGACCCCACGGAGACCGTCCTCATCACCTGGCCGCCGCTGCCCGGCGCGCCGACGGCGACGACCCTCTACCGGGTCACCGTAGCGGACGAGGAGGTCGTGCAGGCCCCCGGTGCCGGCAGTCGTCTGGTGGTCACCCACGGGACCGCATTCCGGGACACCCGTCCGCCGACGACCGGGTTCCGGCACTACCAGGTGTGGGCGTACACCGGGGCCGACGTGGATGAACTGCTCGAGATGACCCCGCTGTTCCTGGGCGAGGACGTGGCGATCTTCCCACCGCGCAACATCCGGCTCGCGGAGTCCGGCGGAACCGTCAGCGGTACCTGGGAGGCCCGGAGCGGGCACAACGAGGTGCAGATCTACCAGGCCCGGGCCGGCTACTACGGGAAGCTCAATGTCCCGAAGAACGAGCTGGTCGACGGAACTGTCGACCAGTCCGGTTTCACCCACAGGGTCGAGGTCCGTGGCCTGACCTACGACTACACCGCGGTACCCGTGGTGACCTTCCGGGGACGGACCCGGTCCGGCGCCCCGACGCCGGTGGAGTCGGTGGAGGTCAGCGCGGAGATCGAACAGGTGGAACTGATCTCGGTGACCCGGACGGAGGACGACCATGAGGACCACATCCGGATTGAGTGGCTCGCCCCGCCGACCGGGTCGGTGAAGATCTTCCTCACCGCCACGCCACCGAACCCGGAGCTTCCGATGCTCCAGGTGGACCGGGAGTACCTCGACGAGGATGACGCACTCGGTTCCACGGAGTGGATGACCGAGGAAACAGCCCCGCCCGGTCAGTACGTCGACCGGACGATGGTGTGGCCGACCGGCTGGCACCGGGTGTACGTCACCCCGGTGAACATCGTCGGTGACCGTGCCTGGGTCGGGGAGAGCACCGTCCTGCAGCGGGTCAGCCCGATCACGGATTACCGGATCATCGAGCGGGTCGCCGGCGAGCTCATCACCTTCGACTGGCCCGACGGTGCCGACTTCATCGACATCCGGTCGGCCGCCGGCCATCATCAGCTGGACCGTGCCGCCTATAACCGGCAGGGCGGCATCCGGCTGCATCTGGAGAGCACCGGCGAACGGGTCACACTCACCCCGGTCGCGGTCTACGCGGGCCGGGACAAGCAGTCCGACTCCCCGACCGTCGTCGACTATCCGGGCCTGCGGAAGTACGCCTACGACCTGGACTTCCCGGAATCCGGCCTGCCGCAGATCGCGGTCTGGTCTGTGGACTTCGCGGACTCCAACGCCCCGCACTTCCGGCTGGTCCACAACCCTGCCCGGCTTCCGCTGCACATCGGCGACGGATCCCCGGTGCCCTGCGCACAGTCCGACACGAGCCCCCGTACGCGGTCCCGGGACGACACGGACCTGTACCAGCAGGCGCTGCCCACCCGGGACCGCGGTCCGGGACAGGCAGGACCGGCGGTCTGGCAGATCGACGACACCCGTCTGCTCCCGGGTGGCTACCTGCGTCTGTTCATCGACCCGGACGCCCGCGACCCGCAGATCACTGCCACGGAGACCGCTGAGGGCGCCGGGAGCACCGCGGCCGACCGGTACACCGGCCCCTCCGGGTTCGACGCCGCCGCCTTCGGCGCCGGACCTGCCACACCGCCGGACGTCGCAGGGTCGGTCCACGACGCCGCGCCCGGCGTCGACAACCGCCAGCCCTGGTCGGCCACCGGTACCCCGGCCGTCATCCTCGAGAACGAGGTCGTCGCCCGACTGCGGGTGCCCGACCGCCGGGCTGCGGGGAGGTCCCTGCAGTGACCGGTTCCTTCAGCTACGCCTCCTTCGCTCCCCGCGACGGACATCCCGGCGGATGGGGGGTGGGCCGGATCTCCGGCGAGGTCGGTCCGCGGCTCATCGATGAGCTCATCCCGTTGATCCCCACCCAGATCTCCGATCCGGTGACCCTGTCCGCGTTCCCCGACCGGTCCGACCTCGCGCGTCGTCTCCGCCGGTTCGCCTGGCTGTCTGCGCCGCAGGAGTCCCGCGGCGCCTTCTTCGCGTCCTCCCCCGCCGGTCAGGACGCCTCCGGCCGCCCCGGCAACGTCTTCACCTACGTCCACGTCGGTTCTCCCGGGGACCTGCGCAGCCGCGATGCCGTGGACCTCATGCTCTCCCCCTCAATCCCTGCCCCGTTCGGTAAGCGGAAGGTGGAGGACGCCACCCTGCCCGACCTCCGGGCCGGATTCGTCGCCCCCTCCCCGATGACCCGTACCGTGGTCGACGCCTTCCTCGACGGTGCACCGGCGGACAGTGCCGGTGGACCCGGCGTCCTACCGACGGAGTGCAGCCGGGTGACACCGCCGACGGGACCGGCCACCCGCCGGGAGATCCTCGCGGAACTCGTCACCAGGCTGACCGACGGCCATCCGGTGGTCCTGCTCGCGGACGCGGTCGAGGGACCGCTGTGGGTCGCGGCCCTGGCCGGCGCCCTGCCGGCGGAACTGCCCGGTGGACGTCCCTTCACCTGGTCGACCTATGAACGGGCCGCCGGTGTCCGGGAGATCCTGGGCCACGGCGCATCCCTGGTGGTCGTCCCACTGAGGGACCGGGAGAAACTGCCGGTACTCCGCGGGACAACTGTCCTGGCCACCGACCGGCTGCCGTCCGAGGCGGAGTTCACGGCCGGCACACCGCCGGTCCCCCGGAGTTCGACGCGGAGCACGACGCCAACCCCGACGCGGACCTCGGTCCCGGCGGCGTTCACGGTGTCTGATCCGTCCCCGGCTGAAGCTCCGGCCGCAGCTCCGACAACAGCGGGATCCATGACGAACCCCTTCGAGGCCGTCTCCGTCGGGCGGCACAGCCAGGCGACCGGCCCGGCCCCCGCTCCGGACCCGCTGCCGGACCCGCACCTCCACCGCGCCCTCGTCCGGCTCACGGACGCGGATGTGGACTTCATCCGAGAGGCGGCCCTTCCCAGCTGGGAGATCATCGTCAACAGACTGCCCTCTGACGTCTACAAGGTCGAGGACTACCGGCGGAACTGGGAACGTCGGGAACTCACCGACCACCGGAACTACCTCCTCCTCGACCCGGCCGACGAACTCGGTTGGACTGTCCGGATCCGGTTGCTGGCCCTGGCCTCCTACGGTGCCGTCCCCGGTGCGCCTCAGTCGGGAGACCCCGGCCCCTTCGAGGAATGGCCGCTGACCGTGCTCGGCCCGCACACCGTGGCAGAGCTCGTCAAGGTCACCGCGGATTACACCCTCGACCACGGCTACGCAGACAACAGAGAACCGGATTTCCACCTGTTCCGGGACCGGAAGGTGCAGGAGATGGCCCGCAAGGTCTTCCTCCGACGGACACAGGTCAGACCGGTCCAGGGCACGACAGTACGACGGTAGAACCACCGGCCACGGTGGGTCACCCCCACCCGGCACGACAGAAGGAAGACATGCACACCATCACCCTCAACGACGGCGACTCCTATGCCCTCAGTGACCGGGGTCTGCTGAAGATCGAGATCTTCCCGGTCGGCAGGACCGCGAAGAACCTGCGCCTCACCGTCAGCGGAAATGGCGTCCACACTACCGACCCCTACGACACACTCGTCATCGTCCGTGACATCCCGTCCGCCGCGACGCTCACGGTGAGCAGTACCGACGGCGAGGACTTCGGCATCGACCAGGCTGTGCGCGTCACCGTGACCCACGCCAACGAGACCCTCGTGGAGTTCCCGGTGGTCCGGATCGGCGGTATCGCCGAGAAGGTCCTCGGCACCGTCGCCGTATCCGACGACACCTACGTACTGACCGCCTTCGGTTCCTCCATCTCCGACAACGTGTCCCGCCCGGTCATGGCGGTGGCCTCCGCCCTCCGGGCCCGGATGACCTCGTCCCCGGACATCCGCCGGATGCGCCTCGTCGCCGACACCGGCGCGGCCTTCCACCGGTCGGTCGACACCACGACGCTCACCGCGGCGGTCACCGTCGCCGAGGGCATCGCCTCCGTCCTCGGCATCAGCGCCGTCGATTTTCCCTCGGCCACCGGGGCGCCGGCCCCCCGCCCGGTGGGATCTCTGCTCCCCCTGGTCACCACGGCCGTCGAACAGGACCGCACCCGCGTCGGGGCGTCCTCCCTGCCGGTCAGCGAGGCCGCCGACGAGATCACCGTGTACCTCACCGCCACCCCGGTGAGCGGGATGGTCCCGGCCGGGTCGCGCTCGGTCATTCTCGTCCCCGGACCAGGTGGAACCGACGAGGAACAGCTCTACGCGGCGTCCCCCGACCGGACCGCGACCACCGCCGTCATACCGGTGACCGCCGGTACCGCCGCCGCGGTGGTGGAGGGCGAGTCCACCGGGTTCGCCGCCGGAGCCGGCGCCGTCGCCGCGGTACTCAGCGCCCCGGTGGGGACCCCTGCCACACGGACCGCACGGACCACGGAGGATGCACGATGACCGAACCGACAGACACCACCCCCGCGCCGGTGCCCACCGCCCCGGCGGTCCGGGACCCGTACACCTTCCGGGAACTCCCGACCGGGGCGACGACCTCCGCCGACGGACGCCCGCTGCCCGAGGGCTGGGCGGACTCCCATGTGCACTGCGTGGCGATGGCCGGTGCCCGGGCCAGTGGCAAGAGCCTCTACACCGCGGTCATGGTCAAGCAGCTGGAACAGCTGGCCGCCCGGTTCAACCGCGTCGTCGACGCCGCCGACATCTCCACCCAGGAGCGCTACCGGTCCTTCTACGAGACGCCGCTGTACCGGGAGATGAAACACATGCCGGCCACCCCGCCGGCCTCCACCGCGGACGCCTACCAACGCGACCCGCTGATCTTCTCCCTCGGCCGGTGGACCGGACCGGACGGGGTCACCAGGAAACACCACCTCGTCTTCCGCGATGTCGCCGGAGAGGACCTGGAGAACCTTCCCGCAGACCCGACGGAACTCGAGTTCTTCCGCTACGCGGACCTGGTGATTTTCCTCTTCGATCCGCTGCGCGTCCCGCAGATCCGGACGCGTCTGCGCGGGCTCATCCCTCCGCAGGCGATGTCCGGAGGTGATCCGGAGGACGTCCTGCGCAATGTCTTCGGGCTGCTGGGCGAGGCCCGCCCGAAGCTCGCGGTGACCGTCTCGAAATTCGACACCCTCCAGCGCCTCTCGGAGACGGCGGACGGTCCGTGGTCCCAGATCATGGGCAACAGCGGTGCTGCGTTCCGTCGCGATTCCGGCTGGGCCTTCGACCCGGCCGACCAGTGGCTCCTGCACCTGGAGATCGAGTCCCTGCTGCGGTACATGGAGGCGGACCGGCTGGTCAATCTCATCAACCAGGACTACGCCTGGGCACCGGGTGAAGCGGAACCCCCCGCGCTCAACCCGGAGCGGTGGCAGTACTTCGCGGTCTCCGCGCTCGGCGAATCACCGCGCGGCGAGCAGCTGTCCCGCCACGGCATCGCCCCGTACCGGATCCTGGATCCGGTCCGGTCGATCCTGTCCCGGTGGAACGTCTTCGAGACCGCGGGTCACTGACCCCGGTGGGTCTTGGCGCGTAGTGCGTCCGCACGGGCCGCGAACTGCCCCTGTCCGTCGGTGTCCCCGGCCTCGCCGAACAGGCCGGCCAGCGCAGTCAGCGCCGCCGCCATGGCGTCCTTCTCCGCGGGGGTGGTGAGCCCGGTCTCCGCGATCTCCGTGTCCAGGTCCAGCAGCAGCTGGGTCGAGGTCTTCTTGTCACCCGCAAGATACTGCGCGGACGCGAGACTGACGGTGGACCGGATCCGCAGATCGGTCGCGTCGGCGGAGACCGCGGCCTCCAGGGCGCTCTGATAGGTGTCGTACATCTCCGACATCTGCTGGTCACTCCGGAGCAGGTCACCGAGGGTCAGCAGGCTCTCCGCCATCGCCCGCAGGTCATCAGCCTCATCCGCGAGTTCCACCAGGCGCTGGGCCGCCTCCTGCTTCTCCTCCCCGGTGGCCGTCGGAGAATCCAGGACGGCATGCGCCTGCCCGGCCCGGGGGTCGGTGACGGTGCCGGCACCAGTACTGGCGTCCTCGTCCGCCAGGAGGTCCCGGGCCTGCTGCATCGACGTCCGGGCGACAGCCAGGGACTCCGGATCGCCGGTGGCCAGGGCAAGCGTCGCTGCCAGATGGGCGGCGGCGTACTGCTCCGCGGAATCCCCGGTCGTCGCGGCGGCCACGGCCCGCGCCTGCGCCAGCACACGGAGCGCCCCGAGATCTGTCCCGGTGCGGTCCAGCCCGGAGATCCCCTCCATGACCTGACCCAGATCCCCGGTGAGATGGAGGACGGTCCGGGCGGTCCCCGCCCTACCCAGGTCCCCGGCCCTGCCCTGTACCTCGGTGAGTGTCCACCCGAGATTCTTCAGGACATCAAGGGTGGCGAGGTCTGTGGTCATCTGAGGTTCTCCTCGGTCGGGGATCGGCTCGGCAAGAGCAGCGGAAAGGGATTCTATCAGGCAGGACAGGGCCGACAACGGAGCCTGCAGTGCAGTCCACGAGTATCCCCCGTGGCACAATGATGTCCATGTCAGACGCCAGCACCGAGTCTCCCTCGTCCTCTTCGGCCAACGCAGCCCTCCTGGACCGCACCGGCACCACCGCCGCGGTCATCGTCACCCACAACC
>NHCFD04200__coassemble_364_pt1 | contig 18102 bp, 16 predicted proteins | sample NHCFD04200__metabat2_high_PE_017 | metagenome-assembled genome bin NHCFD04200 | reverse complement strand
CGTCCCGAAGAGCATCGGCAGTTCGCCGCAGTGCTGTGCGTCTACGCGCGAACCCTGCCATGTCCCGCCACGGAACTCGCACGACCACACCCGGTCACCGGGCATCGCCTCCAGCAGCGCCGAGGCCCAGCGGCGGATCATCGTGTCGCCGACGGTGCGGCCCATCGGGCGGTCATCATCGACATACCGGCACCACCCCGCCAGCATCCGCCGCGGTACCCCGAGCAGACGCATCCCCGGCACCATCACCCACGACGGCAGACCCGCCCGCGCCACCACCCGGTCAAGCTGCCTCACCCCGGGGAAGCGGATGAACTCATCCTCCATCGTCGAGACCATGAGCGGAACCTCCCTCAGCTTGTCGAGGTCCACGGGTCCCGGCCCGAGCGCACAGTCCGAGGAATAGATCAGCGCCATCCTCCGGTACGCCCGCGTGCACCGGGCCGTACTCAGCCGACTCACCTTCTCCCGCGTCAACCGCGATCCCAGGCACAGGCGTGCCACCGTACGGCGCGCCGACCAGCCGATCCGCGGAAGAATCCGGGGCAGCCCGGGGGAGAGGACCATCGCGCGGTGGAACAGGTCGTCCGCCCGCCGGTCGGTGAGCAGTTTCATCACGAGACCACCACCGGCGGACTGCCCGACGAGGGTGACATTCGAGACATCCCCGCCGACCTGCGACACGGCGTCCTGCATCCACCGCAGCTGATGGACCAGGTCATCGACGCCGCGGAAGGACCCGGGCCCGTCCTCGTCGAGCGGCAGGAAGCCCTCCAGACACATGCGGTAGTTCAGCGTCACGACGACGCAGCCGGACGCGGCGAGGGTCGTGCCGTCGTACCAGCCGTCGTCGCCGTGGCCCTCTTCGTAGCGTCCGCCGTGGATCCACGCGATCACCGGCAGATGATCGTCCGGCGAGGCGTCCTCCGGGGCGTAGACCGAGACAGTCGTGGGAAGCCGCAGCTCACGGCGCTTGGGGGTGTCCGCGCAGGACAGCACCTCCTCCCACGGTTCCGGCGGCTCCGGCTCGCCGAAATGGTGGGTGTGCGCCACCGGCACGGCGCGGAACACGGCCACGCCGTCACGCGATGACCCGGACACCGGGCCGTACGGAGTGGTGAACAGAGGGAAACGGGGCTGCGCCATGGCGACCACTGTAAGGCCCCCGGTTACGCTGGGGGCATGAATCCGCTGCTCGAACCCTCCGCGCTTGACCATGAACTCCCTGATTTCGCCGCGATCGACATCGCCGACCTGGTCCCCACCTTCCGGACCGCCCTCGATGACCATGACGCCGAGATCGCCGCGATCACCGCCCTCACAGATGCCCCCACCTGGGAGAACACGATGGACGCCCTCGAGGTGTCCGGCCAGATGCTGCAGCGCGTCCTGGCGATCATCTTCAATTACGCCGGTACGGACGCCACCGACGAGGTCGTCGCCGTCGAGGAGACCGTCGCTCCGGAGCTCTCCGCGCACTGGACCCGCATCCTGCTCAACCGGGACCTCTACGGGCGCGTGCAGGCCATGCCCGCGCAGCCGGAGGGCAGTGAGAATGAGGCACTGCTGGCGCACTGGCTGCGGACCTTCCGCCGCGGCGGCGCGGACCTGGATGACGCCGGACGTGAGGAGCTTTCCGGTATCGACACCCGGCTCGCCGAACTGTCCACCCGGTTCGGCCGCAACCTCGTGACCTCCACCGCCGACCACGCTGTACTCGTCACCGACGAGCAGCGGCTCGCCGGGCTCAGCGCGGCGAGGAAGGCCCAGCTGCGGGAGGACGCGGCGTCCGAAGGTAAGGACGGCTGGTTGATCCGCCTCGGTCTGCCCAGCGTGCAGCCGATCCTCGAGGATCTGGCGGACGCCGACCTGCGCCGTGAGGTCTCCGAGGCATCGCGTGCGCGCGGTGCCGGGAACAACAGTGACATTGTGCTGGAGACGGCTCGGTTGCGGGCCCGTCGCGCGGAGCTGCTCGGATTCGGGAGTCATGCGGACTTCGTCGCCGCCGAGGAGACCGCGCGCACCGTCGAAGCGGTCGATGACCTGCTGGACACCGTCACTCCCGCCGCGGTGGACAACGCCCACGGCGAGTACAAGCGTGCCCTGGATCTCGCACACGTCAACGGCGTGGATGCCGAAGACCTGGGGGAGTCGGACTGGCCGTACTGGGCGGGGAAGCTCCGCGCGGAGGATCTGGCGGTGGACACCGCGGAGCTGAAGAAGTACTTCCCGCTGTCACGCGTGCTGCGCGACGGTGTCTTCTTCGCCGCGGAACGGCTCTACGGGATCCGGGTGACGCTGCGGACCGATCTCGTCGGTTACCACCCCGATGTGCAGGTCTGGGAGGTGGCTGACGTGGACGGTACGGCGATCGGCCTGCTGCTCACGGACCTCTTCGCCCGGTCCACGAAGCGCGGCGGAGCGTGGATGAGCAGCTTCGTCGACCAGAACAACCTCATCGGGCAGTCCCCGGTCGTGGTCAACGTACTCAACATCGCCAAGCCGGCGGAGGGGGAGGAGGCACTGCTCAGCCTCGACGAGGTCACCACCCTGTTCCACGAGTTCGGCCACGGGCTGCACGGGCTGCTCTCCGATGTGCGGTACCCGAGCCTGTCGGGCACGAATGTCCCGCGGGACTTCGTGGAGTTCCCCAGCCAGATCAACGAGAACTGGGCGCTGGAGCCGGAGGTCCTGGCGAACTACGCGCGGCACGTGGAAACCGGTGAACAGCTGCCGCCGGACCTCGTTGCCGCGGTGACCGCCGAGGCACGGTGGGGGCAGGGCTTCGCGACGACGGAGTACCTCGCGGCCTGCCGCGTGGATCTGGCCTGGCACCGGCTGACCACCGCGCAGGCGGAACAGGTCACCGATGTCGTCGAGTTCGAACGGCGGGCACTGGAGGACGCCGGGCTCGCCGTGCCGGGACTGGCTCCCCGCTATTCGTCGACGTATTTCAACCACATTTTCGCCGGCGGTTACTCCGCGGACTACTGGAGCTACCTGTGGGCGGAGGTACTCGACGCCGACGGTTTCCAGGGTTTCGTCGACACGGATGCGGCGGGAACAGAACACCCGGACGCCGATGATGTCCGCTTCGCCGGAGACCGGTTCCGTCGGATGATCCTGTCCCGGGGAGCGACGATCGACTACGACGACGCCTTCTGGATGTTCCGTGGTCAGCAGCGCAGTGTGGAGCCCCTGCTGCGCCGTCGGGGGCTGGCCGGTTCCTGACCCCGACCGGGTAGTATCAGCCGGGTGACGGACGGATTCGAGCAGTGGGTGGTCGGCCTGCCGGTGTGGTTCCAGACGCCGCTGGTCCTGGCCGCGTTGGCCCTGGCGGCGGTGGCGGTTGCCGCGGCTCTGCTGTGGGTCCTGTTCCGTGTCCTGCCACGGGACGAATCCGAGCGAGAGGTATTCGGGGAAAAGAAGGGAGGAGGTGACGCGCAGTGAAACATCATTCACGGGTGCGGCAAGCTCTTGTTCTCCTTATTATTTTCCTTGTAATAGTTTGGGCGGCAACTGCATTTTTCTGATTCCGGATTCGGCGTTTTTGCCCGCGACCGGTGCCCGACCGGTAAGTTCACATGTCGTTGGATTAATAATGTGTCACGAGCCACACTCAGACACTGAATGTAAGGAGAGACATGCAGGAGTACTCCTCGGAGGCCTTGTACACGATCGGTGAGAACGAGACCTGTCTGACCGTGCTGCGGGAGAACACCCGCCGCCGCCCGCAGACGGTCCTGTACAGCCGGCCCCGGAAATTCGAGTGGGTCGACGTCCGCGCCGACGAGTTCCTCCGCGAGGTGTACGGCGTGGCCAAGGGCCTCATCGCCAACGGTGTCGGTCAGGGGGACCGCGTCGTCCTCATGTCGGACACCCGCTACGAGTGGAACCTCTTCGACTTCGCCATCATGGCCGCCGGTGCCGTCTCCGTGCCGGTCTACCCCTCCTCCTCCACCTCCCAGTGTGAGTGGATCGTCGAGGATTCCGGTGCCGTCATCGGCATCGCCGAGAAGTCCGGTCACGCCACCCGCCTGAACACCTTCGTCCACGCGACCGCACCCTCCGAGGGAGCGCACCTGGACCGGGTGCTCTCTATCACCGACGGTGCCGTCGAGACCCTCACCGCCGAGGGTAAGGACATCTCCGACGACGAGATCGAGGCCCGTATCGCCGCGACGAAGTCCTCCGACGTCGCCTCGCTGGTGTACACCTCCGGGACCACCGGCCGGCCCAAGGGCTGCCGCCTGCTGCACTCCAACTGGCTCGGTGAGGCACGTGCCATCCTCACCCACCCCATCGGCGGCATCGCCGTCGAGGGCAACCGTGCGCTGACCTTCCTGCCGCTGGCCCACGTCCTCTCCCGCGCCGTGTCCCTGGCCGCGACCCTCGGTGGCGCGACCCAGTCCCACTGGTCCGAGATGGCGACCCTGGTCCCGGAGTTCGCCCGTGCCCAGCCGCACCTCATCCTCGGCGTCCCCCGCGTCTTCGAGAAGGTCCACGCCGGTGTGAAGTCCAAGGCCGTCGACGGTGGCGGCATCGGTGCGAAGATCTTCCCGCTCGCCGAGAAGACCGCCGTGGAGTACTCCAAGGCCCTCGACACGAAGCAGGGCCCCGGTGCGCTGCTCAAGGCGAAGCGTGCCGTCTTCGACAAGCTCGTCTACGGCAAGGTCCGCGCCGCCATGGGTGGCTCCCTGCAGTACTGCATCTCCGGCGGTTCCGCACTGAACCCGGAGCTCATGCACTTCTTCCGTGGCATCGGCGTCCGGATCTACGAGGGCTACGGCATGACCGAGACCACCGCGGCCATCGCGGTGAACTTCGAGCCGGACAACATCATCGGCACCGTCGGAAGGCCGGTCGGCGGCAACACCGTCCGCATCGCCGAGGACGGCGAGATTCTCATGAAGGGCACCGTCGTCTTCGACGGTTACTGGAACAACGAGGAGGCCACGAAGGACACCTTCGACGGGGACGGCTTCCTGAGGTCCGGTGACCTCGGCGCGCTGCTGCCCTCCGGCCACCTGAAGATCACCGGCCGCAAGAAGGAGATCATCGTCACCGCCGGCGGCAAGAACGTCTCCCCGGGGCCGCTGGAGGACATCCTGCGCTCCGCGCCGCTGATCTCCCAGGCCATGGTCGTCGGCGACGACCAGAAGTTCATCGGCAGCCTCATCACCCTCGACGAGGACGCCCTCCCCGCCTGGAAGAAGCGCAACAACGTTCCGGAGCACACCGGCGTCCTCGAGCTGGCGAAGAACCCGGTGCTGCGCGCCGAGATCCAGGACGCGATCAACGAGGCGAACGAGACCGTGTCCCACGCCGAGGGGATCAAGAAGTTCCGCATCTGCGCCCGCGACTTCACCGAGGAGGACGGCGAGATGACCCCGTCGATGAAGGTCAAGCGCTTCGCCGTCTCCCAGCACTTCGCTGACGACATCGCCTGGATCTACAACTCCCACTGACACACCTTTCACACCCGTCCCACCCCGGCCCCGCCTCCCGGTGCCGGGGTGTCCGCTGTCTTATGGTTGTCACGTTCCACACCGGCAAGACCCCCTGACGAGAGGAGACCGACGTGCACGATGCCGCGCGCCTGCGTCTCCGCGATCTCACCCAGGGGGTCTACGACATCGGCGACGAGATCGCGGAAGGCATCGACAATGTCGCGGCGTCCATGGCTGACTGGGACACCGAACTCGTCGACGACTGCATGCACGAGCTCTCCGACGCTGTCGAGCAGGGACGCGGCGAGGTGCGTCAGTACCTCGCCGAGATCAACGGCCTGCGCCAGGCGTTCGTCTCCGGTGTGAACTCCGGCACCCTGTCGGCCTCTGAAGGCAACTACTTCCACCCGGGGCGCACCCTCTCCTTCCTCCATCCGCACCAGGACCCGCCGCCGGTGACCGCGCCGGCCGCTGTACCGACCAGCCCGGTGGTCAGCACCGCCACGCTGCGGATGTCGCTGCGCCGGCGGAACACCGAACTCGCCGCCGACCTCACAGAACTCGCAGAGTGGGTTGTCGCGCAGACCGGGGAGGCGGTCGAGCACCAGAGTGTGCTGCTGCCCCAGTCCTTCGCCCGGTCGTGGACGCAGACCCGGGAGACCGTCGCCGCCTGGAAGCGTGAGGTGGTCGGCGACCATCCCGTTCTCGTCGCCGAGATGCGTGGTGAGGCACCGCCGGAGTTCCTCGCCGAACGTGCCCGGGTCGAGCGGGTCCTGGCCAGGGTCAGGGCCCGGCGTCGGCGTTCCGCGGCCGGGTGAGTACCCTCGACCCCCGTGGACACCGGCCTGTACATTCACGTCCCGTTCTGCACCACCCGCTGCGGATACTGTGACTTCAACACCTACACCCCCGGCGAGGACGGCACCTCGTCGGTCGGGACGTACCTCAACGCGCTGGAGGCCGAGCTCGACCGGGCCGCGGCCGAGTGGGACCGGCCGGGACCGCCGTCCACCGTCTTCCTCGGCGGGGGGACGCCGTCGCTGCTGGGGGCGGACGGCCTGACCCGCGTCCTGGGCGCGGTCCGACGCAGCCTCGGACTGGCCCCCGGTGCGGAGGTCACCACCGAGTCGAACCCGGAATCGACCTCCCCGGAGTTCTTCAGCGCCCTGCTCGAGGCGGGGTACACCCGGATTTCGCTGGGCATGCAGTCGGCGTCCGCCCATGTCCTCAAGGTGCTGGAACGCAACCACACCCCGGGGCGGGCGACCGCCGCGGCGCAGGAGGCACTCGCCGCCGGCTTCGACCACGTCAATCTCGACCTCATCTACGGAACACCGACCGAAACTGACGATGACCTGCGACGCAGTATCGACGCCGCGCTGTCGACCGGGGTGGACCACATCTCGGCCTACTCGCTCATCGTCGAGGACGGCACCGCGATGGCCCGCAAGGTGCGCAAGGGGCAGCTGCCTGCCCCGGACGAGGACGTCTACGCCGACCGTTACGAGATGATCGACGCGGCCCTGCAGGACGCCGGCATGGGCTGGTACGAGGTCTCCAACTGGTCGAGGCCGGGCGGGGAGTGCCGCCACAACCTCGTCTACTGGCGTGGCGGGCAGTGGTGGGGTGCCGGCCCCGGCGCCCACGGCTGTGTCCGGCTGCACGGTCACGGCAGCAGCACCGGCATCACCCGCCTGGTCAACGCGAAACTGCCGCGCCGCTACGCCGAGGCGCTGGCGTCGGGCGACTCCCCGGTGGTCACCACCGAGCCGCTCAGTGACGCCGACGTGCACACCGAACGCATCATGACGGGTCTGCGACTGGCCGAGGGACTGCCGGACGACATGGTCGCCCACGCACCGCAGGCTGTCGCCCGGCACGTCGGGCTCGGCCTGCTGGAGCAGGTGGACGGACGGACGCGGCTGACCGACGCAGGACGCCTGCTGGCCGACGGCATCATCACCGACATCCTCGTCGAAGAGGACGACTGGGACGACTAGACTGTCGGGCATGGCGAAAGTGAGTACGGCGGATCAGCGGCGCAGTGAGGTCCTGCGGGCCATCGTCGCCGACTTCATCTCCACGCAGGAACCGGTGGGGTCGAAGGCGCTCGTCGACAGGCACAGTCTCGGGGTGTCCTCGGCGACGGTGCGCAATGACATGGCGGTGCTGGAGTCCGAGGGGTTCATCACCCAGCAGCACGCCAGCTCCGGGCGGATCCCGACCGAGAAGGCCTACCGGGTCTTCGTCGACGGCATCCACCGGATCAAGCCGCTGAGCCCGCCGGAACGCCGGGCGGTCCTCAGTTTCCTCGAGGACGGGGTGGACATGGAGGACGTGCTGCGCCGCAGTGTGCAGCTGCTCGCCCAGCTCACCCGCCAGGTCGCCGTCGCCCAGCTGCCTGACCTGCGGCGTGGCCGGGTCAAGCACTGTGAGGTCGTGCAGCTCGCGGACACCCGCCTGCTGCTCGTGCTCATCACGGACACCGGCCAGGTCGACCAGCGCAACGTGGACCTGGTGACGGCCCTGCCCGCCGGGGATCTGCCGCGGCTGCGGGACCTCATCAACGACACGCTCGTCGGCCACACCCTCGACGACGCGTCCGCGGAGATCGCCGCGATGGCCGCCGGTGATGATCCGCGCGTCCCCGCCGAACTGCAGGACGCCGCCCTGACCTGCGCCACTGTCCTGGTGGACACCCTGCTCAACCGGCCGAATGACCGGCTGGTCATCGCCGGCACGCCGAATATCGTGCGGGTCGGGGAGCTCGAGGGCGTCCTCGATGCGCTGGAGGAGCAGGTCGTGGTGCTGCGACTGCTGTCCGGTGTCCGCGACCTGGGTGACCTCAGCGTCAACGTCACCATCGGTGAGGAGAACTCGACCGCCGAGCTGCAGTCCGCGACGGTGGTGTCGACGGGGTACGGCTCGCGCGAGGCGGTGCTCGGCGGCATGGGTGTGCTGGGGCCGACGTACCTCGACTACCCTGGGACAATCAGTTCGGTGCATGCGGTCGCCCACTATGTGAGCAGGATACTGGCGGGGGAGTAGAATGCTCTGGAACCATTCCTAGAACGTAAAGGAAGCAGTATTCCCTTGGCTCGTGACTACTACGCCACCCTCGGCGTCGAGCATGACGCGACGGACGCCGAGATCAAGAAGGCCTACCGTCGACTCGCCCGCAAGTACCACCCGGACGTGAACCCCTCCGAGGAAGCCGCGGAAAAGTTCCGCGAGGCATCCGTCGCACAGGAGATCCTGACCGACCCCGAAAAGCGACGCATCGTCGACGCCGGCGGAGACCCCCAGGATCCCGGCTACGGCCGAGGCGCCCCCGGCGGCTTCGGCGGCGGTGGATTCGGTGACATCTTCGACGCCTTCTTCGGTGGCGGAGCGACCGGTGGCGGCCCGCGGGCCTCCCGGGTGCGTCCCGGCAATGACGCACTGCTGCGCATGGAGCTCACCCTGGAGGAGTGCTTCAGCGGCGTGCAGCGTGAGGTGACGGTGGACACCGCCGTGCTCTGTGACGCCTGCGACGGCACCGGCTCGAAGACGAAGGCCGATCCGGACACCTGCCCGACCTGTCAGGGTCAGGGCCAGGTCATGGAGATCCAGCAGTCCATCCTCGGCCGTGTCCAGGTCGCCCGGGCCTGCCCGCGGTGCCAGGGCACCGGTGAGATCATCCCGGACCCCTGTGAGGAGTGCGCCGGTGACGGTCGGGTCAAGGCCCGCCGTGACATCCCGGTGAACATTCCCGCCGGTATCCGCGACGGTATGCGTATCCGCATGTCCGGCAAGGGTGAGGTCGGCCCCGGCGGTGGACCTGCCGGTGACCTCTACGTCGAGGTCAATGTCGCAGAGCACCCGTGCTTCGTGCGTGAGGACGACGACCTGCACGTGACCGTCCATGTCCCGATGGTGGACGCCGCCCTGGGCACCAGTGTCGACGTGGAGATGCTCGACGGATCGACCGCCACCGTCGCCGTCGACCCGGGCACCCAGCCGGAGGCAGTGGTGCGCGTCAAGGGTGCGGGTATGCCGCACCTGCGTCGCGAGGGCACCGGCCACCTCATCGCGCATATCGATGTCACGGTGCCCACCGACCTCGACAAGCGTTCCCGTGAGCTCCTCGAGGAACTGCAGAACAGGTCCGGCGAGACCGCCGGTGTGCGCACCACCGAGAACGAGCGCTCCGGCGGCCTGTTCTCGCGGCTGCGCGGGAAGTTCGGCAGGTAACCGGTGACTGATCCCGTCTTCCTCGTCCCGGACCTCGCCGACCAGCTGGAACGGGTCGGGGAGGTCGGTCGGTTCACACTGCCCGCCGCCGAGGCGAAGCACGCCGCCGTCAAGCGGATCCGCACCGGGGAACCGGTGGTGCTCACCGACGGTTCCGGGCTGGGGGTCAGTGCCGCCTTCGGCACCGCGGACACGGTGACAGGCACCGGTGTGCTGCCGGCCCGGTCGCCGCGACCGCGGGTCACGGTGGTGCAGGCGATCCCGAAGTCCGAGCGTTCCGAGCTCGCCGTCGATCTGGCTGTGCAGGCCGGGGCGGACCGGATCATCCCGTGGCAGTCGGACCGCTGTATCGCGAAGTGGGACGGAAAGCCCGGTAAGGCCGAGAAGGCCCGGGCGAAGTGGGAGGCCGCGGCGGTCTCCGCGATGAAGCAGTCCCGTCGGCTCGACGGGGCCCATGTCGGTGACCTGCTCACCGACATCGACGACCTGGCGGACGCGCTCGCCGACCGGCCGTGGGCGGAGGCGGTCGACAGCGTCCTGATCCTGGTGCTGCACGAGGAGGCGGCGACCCCGCTGGCGCAGCTCGACCTCGACGTCGACGAGATCGTCCTCGTCATCGGGCCGGAAGGCGGGGTCTCACCGCGTGAGGTGGAGGCCGGGCAGCCGGTCGTGCTGGGGCCGGAAGTGTACCGGACCGCCAGCGCCGCCGCCGTCGCCCTCGGTGCGATCGGAGTGCTCACCTCGCGGTGGGCGCGATAGACTGCAACGGTCGGAAGAAGTACACAGGAGAAATGTGAAGCAACCACCGAGGCGCATCGCCTCCACCACGGTCGAACTCGACCCGACCACCGCACAGGCCGTCGCCGGCACCGCCGACGAGAACCTGCGCATCATCGAGGACCATGTCGCCGCCGACCTGCTGAGCCGCGGCAACCACGTCACCCTGCGCGGCGAGGCCGCCCAGGTCTCCCGCGCCCGCCGCGTCCTGCGGGAACTCGAGTCCATGGCCTCCCGTGGGCACGTCATCACCCCCGATCTCACGCGACGCGCCGTCGACCTCGTCGACGACGATGACGCCGAGACCACGCCGGTGACCGCGGCCACGACCCTGACCAGCATCGCCGGGGACGCCATTGTCACCCGTCGGGGGAAGTCCGTGCGCCCGAAGTCCCAGGGCCAGCGCGACTACGTCGACTCCATCGACCGGTCGACCGTCGTCGTCGGTGTCGGCCCGGCCGGTACCGGCAAGACCTACCTCGCCGTCGCCAAGGCCGTCCAGGCCCTGCAGAAGCGCGAGGTCACCCGTATCATCCTCACCCGGCCCGCGGTGGAGGCCGGCGAGAAGCTCGGCTTCCTGCCGGGCACCCTCGGTGAGAAGATCGACCCCTACCTGCGCCCGCTGTACGACGCCCTGGGGGACATGCTCGACCCGGAGGCCGTGCCCAAGCTCATCGAGTCCGGTGTCATCGAGATCGCCCCGCTGGCGTACATGCGCGGCCGCACCCTCAACGGTGCGTTCGTCATCCTCGACGAGGCACAGAACACCACCCCGGCGCAGATGAAGATGTTCCTCACCAGGCTGGGCTTCGGGTCGAAGATCGTCGTGACCGGTGACCTGTCCCAGGTCGACCTGCCCCGCCACCAGGTCAGCGGCCTGACCGTGGCCCGGCAGGTGCTGTCGGGCATCGACGGGGTCACCGTCACCCAGTTCGACAGTTCCGACGTGGTCCGCCACCACCTGGTCGGACGCATCATCGAGGCCTATGACCTGTTCGAGGCGGAACAGGAAGGAGACAAGGCATGAGTATCGAGGTCTACAACGAGTCCGGTATGGGCGAGGTGAACGAGGAGGAGCTCATCGACGTCGCCCGCTTCGCCCTGTGGAGCCTGGACGTCCACTCCAGCGCGGAGCTGTCGATCCACATCGTGGACCTGGAGACGATCGCCGACCTCCACGTCCGCTGGCTCGACCTGCCGGGCCCGACCGATGTGATGAGTTTCCCGATGGACGAGCTCACCCCCGGCTGGGGACGCAAGGACGGCCCGCCGCCGGGGCCCGGTGTGCTCGGCGACATCATGCTGTGCCCCGAGTTCGCTCAGGGGCAGGCGGACAAGGCGGGCCACCCGCTGGCCCATGAGCTCGACCTGCTCACCGTGCACGGCGTCCTCCATCTCCTCGGTTTCGACCATGTCGTGCCGGAGGAGGAGCAGCGCATGTTCGCGCTGCAGAACGAGATCCTCGCCAACTGGTACGACTCGCAGGCGGAGCGGGGCGTGAGCTTCGCCCCGAAGCCCACCGGCGCCGGGGCGTTCCCGACCGCCGCTGACAGAGACGACTCCGCCGACTCATGACCGGTCTCACCCTTGTCGTCCTGCTCGCCGTCGCCGCCGTGGTGGTGCCGGTGGCCGGTGTGGTCTCCTCGGTGGAGACCGCTCTCGCGCAGCTCTCGGTCGCCCGCGTCGAGTCGCTCGTCAAGGAAGAACGCCCCGGGGCCGCCCGGCTGCAGCGGGTCATCGACAACCGGCCCGACCACATCAACCTCCTGGTGCTCATCCGCACCGTGCTGGAGGCCGGCGCCGCGGTCCTGGTGACCATCGTCGCCGAGGACCTCATCGAACCCACGGGATGGGCCGTCGCCGTGGCGGTGGTCGTGGCGTCCCTGCTGATCTACGTCATCGTCGGCGTCATCTCGCGGACCGCAGGACGCCGCAACCCCTACTCGCTGTCGCTGAAGGCGGCACCGGTGCTGCTGGTGTCCGCGAAGATCCTGTCGCCGATCTCCCGGCTGCTCATCCGTGTCGGCGGCCTGTTCGCCGGCGGCGGCGCACTGAAGGCCGGCCCGTTCGCCTCCGAGATCGAGCTCCGCGAGGCCGTGGACATCGCCTCGGAGCGCGGCGTCGTGGAGGTCGACGAGCAGAAGATGATCCAGTCCGTCTTCGACCTGGGGACCACGACCGTGCGTACGGTGATGGTGCCGCGGCCGGAGATGGTGTGGATCGAACAGCACAAGACCGCCGACCAGGCGACACGGCTGTGCATCCGGTCCGGACTGTCGCGCGTGCCGGTGGTCGGGGAGAGCGTCGACGACGTCGTCGGCGTGGTCTACCTCAAGGACCTCGTCACCGCCACCTTCGACGCCCCGGCGGAGCAGCGCTCGGTCCCGGTCAGCGATCTCATGCGCGAACCCTTCTTCGTCCCGGACTCCCGGATGCTGGCCGATCTGCTGGAGGACATGCAGCGCGACCAGATCCACATCGCCGTCCTCATCGACGAGTACGGCGGCACCTCCGGGCTGGTGAGTATCGAGGACATCCTCGAGGAGATCGTCGGTGAGATCAGCGACGAGTACGATCACGGCGACGTCGGCGATGTCGAGGCTCTCGGCCCCGGCGAGTTCCGGGTCGTGTCCTGGCTGAGCCTCGACGACCTGAGGGAACTCTACGAGGACACCGGCGTGGAGATCGACGAGGAAGAGTACGAGGATGTCGAGACCGTCGCCGGCCTCGTCGCCTTCGAACTCGACCGTGTCCCGCTGCCGGGCGCGGAGGTCGATGTCGCCGGACTGCACCTCGTGTGTGAGGGCGGACGGGACCGACGTGGCAGGATCAAGGTACGCACCATCGTGGTGACCGGGCCGGTACGGCCCGAGCAGAGCGAAGACAACCGCGTGAACAGCGCGCCAGACACAGACAACGGAGCAACCGATGAGCAGTGACAGTTTCGACTTCCCCGATATTCCGGAGGACCTGCCCGACGCTGCCGCGGCACCGGTCGACTTCAGCGCGCCGGAGGGCTTCCGCAGCGGCTTCGTGAGCTTCGTGGGTCGGCCGAACACCGGCAAGTCCACGCTGACCAACGCCCTGGTCGGGGAGAAGATCGCGATCACCGCCGATCAGCCGGAGACGACCCGCCACCCGATCCGCGGTATCGTCCACCGGCCGGACTCCCAGGTCATCGTCGTCGACACCCCGGGTCTGCACCGGCCGCGCACCCTGCTCGGCGAGCGGCTCAACGAGGTCGTGAAGGAGACCTACGCCGACGTCGACGTCATCGGCCTGTGCATCCCCGCCGACGAGAAGATCGGCCCCGGTGACCGCTGGATCCTCGACGCGGTGCGGGCCTCGGCACCGAAGACCCCGGTCATCGGCATCGTCACCAAGCTCGACAAGGCGTCCAAGGACCAGGTCGGTGCGCAGCTCATGGAGCTGCACGATCTGCTGGACGGTGGCGAGGTGATCCCGGTCTCCGCCAAGGAGCAGGTGCAGCTGGACGTCCTGCTGGACGTCATCACCGAGCAGCTGCCGGAGGGCCCGAAGTTCTACCCTGACGACCACATCACCGACGACGACCGCGACACCCGCATGTCCGAGCTGATCCGTGAGGCCGCCCTGTCCGGCCTGCACGACGAGCTGCCTCACTCGGTAGCGGTGCAGATCGACGAGGTCTTCCCCTCCGAGGAGCGCGAGGGCGTCCTCGAGGTGCACGCCGTGATCTTCCTCGAGCGTGAGGGCCAGAAGCGGATCCTGCGCGGCAAGGACAACCGCCGTTGGGGACGGATCATCCACAACTCCCGGAAGTCGCTCATCGACCTGCTCGGTCAGAACGTCTTCCTCGACCTGCGGATGAAGGTCGCGAAGAACTGGCAGTCCGACCCGAAGCAGCTCGGCAAGCTCGGGTTCTGAGAGATGGCCCGTCCCAACTACCGGGACGAGGCCTTCGTCGTCCGCACCCACGACCTGGGCGAGGCCGACCAGATCATCGTCCTGCTCACCCGCCACCACGGCATCGTCCGTGGCGTGGCCAAGGGGGTGCGCCGGACGAAGTCGCGGTTCGGTGCCCGGCTCGACCGGTTCTGCCGGGTGGATGTGCTCATCTACCCGGGCCGCAACCGGGCCAAGATCGACGGTGGTCTGGCGACCCTGTCGGACACCGCTGCGGTACGGACCTACGCCCCGGCGATCGTCGCCGACGTCGACCGGTACTACGCCGCGGTGGCGATGCTGGAGATCGCCGAACTGACGGTCCGCGGGGACTACGGGGAGGGGGAGGACGCCACCCGGATCTTCGACCTGCTGGACGCCGCACTGGCGGATCTCGCGGTCTCGCCGTTACCGCCCCGGACGCAGGCGGACCGGTTGGTGCTGCAGGTACTGGAGGTCGCCGGCTGGGCGCCCTCCCTGGTGGACTGTGCCCAGTGCGGGGCGCGGGGACCACACCGGGCGTTCCACCCGCACGCCGGGGGAGCGGTGTGCGTCCGCTGCCGGCCGCCGGGAGCGGTGGAGCCTGATCCCGCGGCGGTGCGCGCCCTGTGGTGGCTGGCGCACGGGCGGGAGGCGGTGGTGGCCGAACTGGCGGCCTCGCCCGGGGGGACGCAGACCCTGGCGTCCTCCCACCGGCTGCTGCTGGCGCACACGAGGTACCAGACGGAGAGCGGCTGTCCGGCCTACGCGGCCCTGTAGACTCAGGTGCCGTGAATGCCTCCGAGTCGCGCCCCGAGATCCCTGCCGAACTGATTCCTCGCCACATCGCCCTGGTGATGGACGGCAACGGCAGGTGGGCCACCCAACAGGGGCTGCCGCGCACCGAGGGGCACAAGCGGGGCGAGGCCGTGCTCATGGACATGGTCGACGAGTGCCTGGAGCTGGGGGTGGACGTGCTCAGCGCCTACGCCTTCTCCACGGAGAACTGGCGGCGCAGCGCCGATGAGGTGCGCTTCCTCATGGGCTTCAACCGGGACGTGCTGCGACGGCGCCGGGACGAACTGGACGCCAAAGGCGTGCGCGTGCGCTGGGCCGGGCGGCGACCCCGGCTGTGGCGCTCGGTGATCTCCGAGCTGGAGAAGGCCGAGGCACAGACCAGGGACAACACGAGGATGACCCTCGTGATGTGCGTGAACTACGGTGGCCGCGCGGAACTGACGGACGCCGCCCGGGCGATCGCCGGTGATGTCGCCGCCGGGAAGCTGAAGCCCCGCGAGGTCAACGAGAAGGTCGTGGAGAGCTACCTCGACGAGCCGGGGCTGCCGGATGTCGACCTGTTCCTGCGTCCTTCCGGGGAGCAGCGTATCTCGAACTTCCTGCTGTGGCAGTCCGCCTACGCCGAGATGGTGTACCAGGACGTGCTGTTCCCGGACTACACGCGGGCGGACCTGAAGGACGCCGTGTACGAGTACGCGCGGCGCGACCGGCGCTTCGGAGGTGTGAAATGACGGAGCCGGAGAACCAGCCCACGAAACAGGAGCTCAGGCGGTGGCGCCGCTACCTCGCCGACGAACGTGCCGAGGGGGCGGTGTACCGCGAACTCGCCCGGAAGAAGACCGGTGAGGAGCGCGAGATCCTGCTGGGGATCGCGGAGGCGGAGTCCCGCCACGAGCAGTACTGGCGTGACCGCCTGGGCGACGAGGTCGGGCTGCCGCTGCGTGCCAGCCTGAGTACCCGATTGACCGCGTGGATGGCCCGTCGGTTCGGGTCGGTGTTCGTCCTGGCACTCATGCAGTCCGCCGAGGACCGGAACAACTACCTCACCGACTCCGAGCGCAGTGACGATCTGGCGACGATGGCCGCCGACGAGAAGATCCACGCAGAGATCGTCCGCGGCCTGGCGACCCGGGGCCGCTCGCGGATGTCCGGTGACTTCCGGGCGGCGATCTTCGGCGCGAATGACGGGCTGGTCTCCAATTTCGCCCTCGTGCTGGGCATGTACGGCGCCGGTGCCGGGCAGTCGACCATGCTCGCCGCCGGTATCGCCGGCCTGCTCTCCGGCGCGCTGTCGATGGCGGCCGGCGAGTATGTGTCGGTGACCTCCCAGAAGGAACTGCTGGACGCGTCCATCCCGGATCCGGGGACGAAGGAGGCGCTGCCGAAGCTCGACGTGGAACGCAATGAGCTGGAACTCGTCTACCGTGCCCGCGGCATGGAACCGGAGGCGGCGCAGGAGAAGGCGCACCTCGTCTTCGAGCGGATGAGTGATGTCAACGACGCCCTCGCCGTGGACACCGACGGGGAGCCCGAGACAGAGGACGCGCTGGCCGAGGTCGAGCAGGGCGGGTCGGGGCTGTCCGCGGCGCTGTCGAGCTTCCTGTGCTTCGCCGCAGGATCGGTCATTCCGGTGCTGCCGCTGATCTTCGGCATGACCGGACTGGGTTCGATGGTGGTGGCTGCGGTGCTCGTGGGCATCGCCCTGCTGTGCACCGGTGCCCTGGTGGGGCTGCTGTCCGGGAAGCCGCCGATGATGCGTGCGCTGCGTCAGTTGGCGATCGGTCTGGGGGCGGCTGCCGTGACCTTCGCGTTGGGCAACGTCTTCGACGTCGCTACCGGCTAGCGGAGGCCGCGCAGTCCGGGCACAGACCGAAGACGTCGGCGGTGTGCCCGGTGACGGTGAACCCGTGTGCCGCGGCGACCGTGGCAGCCCAGGATTCGACCGGACCACCGTCGATCTCGACGGTTTTCCGGCACGAGGTGCAGACCAGGTGGTGATGGTGGTGGTCGGTGGTGCAGCTGCGGTAGAGCATCTCCCCGGAATCGTCCTGGAGAGTGTCGACCATGCCCGCGGCAGTGAGCTGCTGGAGGGTGCGGTACACCGTGGTCAGGCCCACTTTCCGGCCGTCGGCGGTGAGGGCGGAGTGGATGTCCTGGGCACTGGTGAAACTGGTCAGTTCAGCGAGTGCCCCGACCACCGCGGTGCGTTGCTTCGTGGTGCGCTGACCGATGCGGGGGAGGGCTCCTGAGGTGTCTCGTGCAGTGTCCATGATGATCCCACCCTAATCCCCGGACGAAGTATTTGACAGACCTTCGGACGGAACGTAGATTAGTGGCAGTTCCCCGGTCGCGGGCGTTAACCCCCCCCCAACGCCCGCGGCCACTTTACGGGGGACAAGGCCCCATCCTTTCGAGGACAGCGTGGCCGGGGCCCGCGATAATCCCCCCCAACTTCGCGGGCCCTTTTTTAATGCCTTTTTCCGGTGGGTACCCCGGGAAGTGGCTTCGGCGTGGAACCCCGGTAGGATGGTCCTGATTATCCACCGTGAGCCTCTCGAGGAGCGTGCCGAAACACATGGCGTCCAGCAGCATCGATACCGTCGTCAACCTCTGTAAGCGCAGGGGCCTGGTCTTCCCGGCCGGCGAGATCTACGGCGGTACCCGCTCCGCCTGGGACTACGGTCCCCTGGGCGTGGAGCTCAAGGAGAACATCAAGCGCCAGTGGTGGCGTCACATGGTGACCTCCCGTAAGGATGTCGTCGGTGTGGACACCTCGGTCATCCAGCCGCGTCAGGTCTGGGAGGCCTCCGGCCACGTCAAGGTCTTCACCGACCCGCTGGTGGAGTCCCTGCACACCCACAAGCGTTACCGCGCCGACCACCTCCTCGAGGCCTACGAGGAGAAGCACGGCCACCCGCCGGCGAACGGCCTGGCGGACATC
>NHCFD04200__coassemble_353_pt1 | contig 18588 bp, 18 predicted proteins | sample NHCFD04200__metabat2_high_PE_017 | metagenome-assembled genome bin NHCFD04200 | reverse complement strand
GCAGGACCGCGTAGAACACGACGATGATCACCGAGGGCAGTGTGCCGATGCCGACGAGGGGGATCATCAGGCCGAGGAGGGCGAGCCCCGGAATGGTCAGACCGATCGCGGACAGGGCGTTGGCCACCGGTGCCAGGGGCCGGTAGTTGGTCACCAGGACCGCGAGCGCCAGCGCGATCACGGTCGCCAGGATGATCGCCTGGACGACCAGACTCGTGTGTTGATAGGAGCGGAAGAGGATGTGCTGCCACCGCGCATCGAGGAATTCGCTCACAGGGTTCCTTCCCGATACTCGAAACAGACCGAGCTGTCTGTAACCGGGAATCACCTTTCCATGCGCCTGCCGCGGCACACGAGAGTTCCATTCAGACTGAAAAGCCGCCCACGACGGGCTGCGGCCGCTCCGGGGTCAGCGGTCGGTGGCCGCGTCCACCGCTCTGGCGACCCGCACCGTGCGTTCGACGAGCGTGCGCAGGACGCCGACGTTCACCTTGGCGAGACGGGTGATGTGCAGACAGCCGGTCGTCGCACGGTGCGGGCCGAGGTCGGCGAGCAGTCTCGGGTACTTCTCCCGGAAGCCGCCGGACAGGTAGACCGTGTGCTGGCGGTTGTTCGTGGCGAAGGCGGCCAGGGGCACGGTGCCACCGTGTCCGGTCTCGTAGCGGTAACGTCCGGTACCGAAGCCGATGATCCGGCCGGCCCAGACGACGGGCTCTTCCCCGGTGACCTCGCGCATCATGGCGACCAGGTCGTCGGCCTCCGCCCGGCGCGGACCGGTGACGCGGTCGAGCACCTCGGTGTACGGGGTGTCCGACGGGGACATCGCGGGGGCCTTGGTCGACATGGGCGTCAGCGTCCTGCAAGCGCGACGAGATTCCCGCCGACGAGACGCTGCGTCGTCCATTCATCCTGCGGCGCCGCACCGATCGACCGGTAGAAGGCGATGGACGGTTCGTTCCAGTCCAGCACCGTCCACTCCAGGCGGGTGTAGCCGCGGTCGACGCAGATCCCGGCGAGGGCTTTCAGCAGTGCGGTGCCGTAGCCGTGACCACGGTATTCCTGGTGGACATAGAGGTCCTCCAGCCAGATGCCGTGGCGCCCGGTCCAGGTGGAGTAGGAGAGGAACCACAGGGCGATCCCGCGGATCTGGCCGCCCTGCTCCACCACGTGCGCGAAGGCCTGCGGGTTCTCCCCGAAGAGGGTCTCCGTGAGCATCTCCTCGGTGTTCTCCACCGCGTCCGGCTCCTTCTCGTAGACGGCCAGGGCACGGATGCAGTCGAGGATGCCGGGGACGTCGGCCGGGCGGGCGCGGCGCACGGCAGCGCCGTCGGGGAGGGTGGTCGGTTCGGTCATGTGGCTGATGCTACGCGCGGCGCGGGTGGAAGCAGCGGCGGGCTTTTGCGCGCTTTATACCCTTTATACTTTTTATACTTTCCCACGGTGAATAACGTACCCTGCCCGGCCTCGCGGGACGTCAACCGACATGTGACGGGAGAGGAGCAGGTAGAGACTTCAGACACCCACAGTGACGGCGTCAGTCAACCGGTCCAGGTCCTGCTCCGTCAGTCCCAGACCGTCGGTGGCGTACCCGTGGATGCCGCCGAACAGGGCGTCGACCTCGGCGAGAGCGGTGCGCAGGTACTCTTCCCGCACTCCCAGCACGGGCAGCAGTGCGTCGGGATCCCCGCCCTGCTCAGCGAAGCGGTCGAGCACCGGCTGCAGTGCGGGCAGCAGGTCCGTGTTGGTGCGCAGGTAGTCCTCGGTAACGGCGTCCTCGTCCACCCCGAGCAGCAGCATCAGGGACGCCGCAGCCCAGCCGGTGCGGTCCTTGCCGGTCGTGCAGTGGAAGAGGACGCCGCCGGTGCTTTCCCCTCCTCCCGCCACCCCGAGGAACAGTTCCCGGTAGCTGCGCAGGGCACTCGGCAGATTCACGATATTCCGGTAGGTTCCGGTCATCCGCTCCACTGCCGCACCACCACCGAGAATCTCGTTGAGGCGACGGGGATCGCCCAGCACTTTCGCCATCTGCGCGCCCGTCGTCGCGCCCGAATCAGCCAGGACGTCGAGATGGACGGTGCTCATCCCGTCCGGGAGCAGGTCAGGACGCTTCTCGATCTCGGCGGTGGTGCGCAGGTCAATGACGCGGCGGATGCCGAGGTCACCGAGAGCGTCACCACCGGCGGGTTCCAGTCGGCTCAGGTCGACGGAGCGGAACAACAGCCCCGGCGCGATGACCGTGCCATGGCTGGTGCGGTGACCACCGAGGTCACGGAAATTGGGGAGTCCGGGGATGTCCATCGGCGTCCTCTCTCGGGAATCAGGCACTGCGTCCGGAGCCTACCCCGGTGCACGACAGAGACGCCGCGTCATGAGCTGACCCGGATCGGTCAGTTCTGTCCGCCACGAACGACAGAATCGGGTCAACTCCTGACGGCGCCGATCCTTGCCGCTCAGGCGCGGACCATCTTCACGATGCCCACGACCGTGCTGCCGAGCAGGAGGACCAGGCCGGGCAGGAGAATGACCAGGATGTTGATGTCGGTGAGCATGCCGGCAGCGATACCGAGGTAACAGACCACCAGCCCCGCATTCAGCCAGACCATCATCTGCTCGCCGGCGCGGTACATCGCCTGGGCATTGCCCTCCGTGAGCTCCTTCGGATAGTTGAAGATCCGTGGGCGCGACGAGAGCCAGTGACATCCACTGATGCACGCCAGCATGATCAACGAGAGCCACAGGATCGTCGACTTCGACCCCCAGTCGTCGGCGTCCCCGCCAGCGCCGAAGTGGACGGGCACCGTGTCCGGCATGCCCGGGTAGCGGACGAGCACCCACACGGTGACGGCTGCGGTGGCTACCAGGACCAACCGGCGGAGCCATACGGTGACGGGCCCGGTCGCATAGGACCGGGCCGGACGCCCCGACCCCGACCCCTTCTTCACTGTCTCCTCTACTCCACTTGTCATATTCTCAGGCTAGCAGGGGGGGGTGGATAGTCAACGGTGCAGTAGCGGACAGGATCAGGCGCTCACCGGCACGTCCCGCAGGTCCTTACGCAGGATCTTGCCGGTGCCGGACTTCGGAATGACGTCCGTGAACTCGACCATCCGGATCTTCTTGTACGGCGCGACCCGCTGCGCGACCCACACCATCAGCTCCTCCTTGTCGATCTCCAGCACATTGCCGTCCAGACCGACCTGCGGCACCACGAACGCCCGCGGCACCTCCTCACCGTCGGATTCCCGGCGGTAGCCGACCACCGCGGCGTCCGCGATGGCTTCGTGGGACATCAGCAGCGCCTCGAGTTCCGCCGGCGCGACCTGGTAGCCCTTGTACTTGATGAGTTCCTTCGACCGGTCGACGACGTACACGTTGCCCTCGTGGTCGTACTGGACGATGTCACCGGTGCGCAGCCAGCCGTCGCGCATGAGCGTGACCTCGGTGGCCTCCTCGTTGTTGAGGTAGCCCAGCATGACCTGCGGACCTCGGATCCACATCTCGCCGGCGTCGGACCGCTCACCCTCGTTGCCCGGCGGCAGGATCTCGGCGAAGTCCGCGTCGGTGAGGTCGACGACCTTGCACTCGGTGTTCGCGACCGGCAGGCCGATGGACGCCAGCGGAGTCTCACCGCGGGTGGAGACGTGCGTCACCGGGGACGCCTCGGTCATCCCGAAGCCCTGCAGAACCGCGACCCCGAGCCGCTTCTGGACCGCATCGGCGAGCTTCTCGTCGAGCGCCGCCGCACCGGAGAGCACGGTGGTCAGCGAGGAGATGTCGTACTGGTCGATCAGCGGATGCTTGGCCAGCACCACGGCGATCGGCGGGGCGACGAAGGTGAAGTCGATGTCGTGGACCTGGTGCAGTTCCAGGAACCGCGGCAGGTCGAAAGCCGGCATGGTGACGATGTGCAGCCGGTTGTACAGCGAGGTGTTGAGCAGCACGTTCATCCCGTAGATGTGGAAGAACGGCAGCACGCACATGATCGTGGAGTCCGGTGTCTGACCGTTGGCCATGAGCAGCGGACCGCACTGGACGATATTCGCGACCAGGTTCCGGTGGCTGAGCTCCACACCCTTGGGGACGCCCGTCGTGCCGGAGGAGAACGGCAGTACCGCGATGTGGGTGGCCGGGTCGAACGCCACCTCCGGTGCACCATGGCCCTCCACCAGCAGGGACGCCAGTCCGTTCGCCTCATCGGCGAGGTCGATGACGGCGTCCTCGGCGAGGCCGGCGTCCTTCGCTCCCTCGGCACCGGCGGTCCCGAGCGCACCGACGGTGAGCATGAGGGCCGCCCCGGACGCGGTGACCTGCTTGGCGATGTCCTGGGAGGTGCCGAGGGCACCGACGGTGGTGACGGTCGCCCCGGCACGCATGATCCCGTGGAAGGCCACGACGAAGGCCAGGGAGTTCGGGGCGTGGAGCGCCACGACATCGCCGACGCCGAGTCCGCGGTGGGCCAGTGCTCCGGCGAAGGCGTCCACCCGGTCGCGGAGTTCACCGTAGGTGGTCACCGATCCGGTGGCCGAGTCCGTGACGGCGACCCGACCTTCTTCTTCGGGGGTCAACCCGGCGAACAGCACGTCATAGACACTGACCTCGGGAATCTCGATGGTGCGGTGGGGACTGGGGACTGGCACAGGGGCTCCTCGGGCGTCGGGCACGGTTGGCGTGTTTCAGTGTTGAAACGAGACTAGCCGTCCATGATGCACTCCGTCAGCCGAAAGTCCGCAGCGGATGCCGCCCCTCCGCGTCCAGGTCATCCAGATGGGCATGCTCGTTGAGCGACCGCAGTGACAGTCGGGGGGCCCCGTCGACCCCGGGTTTCACCCCCAGCGTCGTCACCGATGTATTGAGCACGGTGGAGATCAGGTCACTCCAGGACGCCCCGGGCAGTGTCTCGGCGACACAGGCCGCGATCGGACCACCCGAGCTCACGACCACCACCGAACCGGACTCCAACGCCACATCGGCGGCGGCGAAGAGCCCGGTCCGGACGGTCTGCCGGAAGTCCCCGAACTCGGATCCGGTCGTCCACTCGTCGATCGCGTCCGTGAGCGCCCGGTTGACCTCGTCAACCTGGGCGCGGGGCAGCTTGCCGGCCTTCGCCCGCTTCAGTGCCTCGGTATGGCCCGGGTTCTCCCGGAACCAGGGGGTGAGGATGTCGCCGAAGCGGATCTCCTTCCAGGCGTCGTCGACGGTGGGCGTGGCGGAATCCAGGGCGGCGGCGACGGCGGCGGCGGTGTCCCGCTGCCTGACCAGGGGACCGTGGATGACCGGGGTGTGGGCGGGGACCCTGCGTGCCAGGGCACGTCCGACGGTCTCCGCCTGGTGTCTCCCCAGGTCACTCAGTCGGTCATAGGCTGCCTCAAAGCCTCCGTCGGAGGCGTTGTCCAGGGCGTTCTGCCCTGCCTGCCCGTGCCTGACCAGGTAAATAGCGGACATGAATCTCCTTTCGATCCGGCCAGCGTATACGATCTGCCCCATGAGTGACTCAGGTAACACCACATCCTCCGACCGCGAAGCCCGCGCCGAGCGCCGCCGCGAGGGGATCCTCGCCGCCGCGCGGACGGTGTTCCTCCGCGACGGCTACCACGACGCGAAACTCACCGGAGTGGCCACCGAAGCCGGCTGCTCGGTGGGCACGCTCTACACCTACTTCGCAGACCGGGACGCCCTGCTCGCCGCGGTCCTCGCTGACGTGGAGAACGAGATGCGCTCGGCGGGCCACCAGGACCAACGACCCGACCGGAGCACCGGGGCCGGGGGTGCACGTCTCACCCCCGCCGAGCAGATCAGTGCGACCAACCGCGCGTACCTGGCGTCCTACCGGAAGAACCGGTCGATCATGGCGCTCATGGAGCAGGTGGCCCAGGCCGACGAGAACTTCAGTCGACAGCGACTGCTGCGTGCGGACGGGTTCATCGACCGCAACGCCCGCGCGCTGGAGCGTCTGACCACCGAAGGCGCGATCACGGTGGAGGACCCGGAGATGACCGCGATGGCACTGTCCGCCGCCGTGTCGCGGATGGCATACATCGCCTGGGTCGACGGCAGGTACCCCGACACCGACGACGTCTTCGAGCGGCTGTGCACCACCGCGGACCGCATCTGGCTCGGAACTCTCGGACTTCCGGTGAACTGAATCACAGTTCATGTTAGGTTGGTCGCATGACCACCTACGATTTCACCGACCGCACCGCCGTCGTCACCGGCGGCTCGCGCGGCATCGGCTACGCCACCGCCCACCTCCTCGCCGCGTCCGGCGCGAACGTCTTCCTCACCTCGCGTAAGGCGGACGCCGCCGAGGAGGCCGCCGCACAGATCACCGCCGACCTCGCCGACACCCCCGGAGTCGGCACCGTCACCGGACTCGCCGGCCACGTCGCCCACCCGGAAGCCGCCGCCGCGGTCTGCGCCGCCGCCGTCGAGGCCACCGGACGCCTCGACATCCTCGTCAACAACGCCGGGACGAACCCCGCCTACGGCCCCGTCGCCGACCAGGACCCCGCACTGGTCGCCAAGGTCTTCGAGATCAACTCCACCTCTCCCCTGGTCTGGATCCGCGCCGCCCTCGACGCCGGACTCGGCGCCGAAACCACCGGGTCGATCGTGAACATCGCCTCCATCGGCGCACTGACCATGGAGGACGGCATCGGCGTCTACAACTCCTCCAAGGCCGCCCTGCTCCACCTCACGAAGCAGCTCGCCCGCGAGCTCGGCCCCCGCGCCCGGGTGAACTCGGTCGCCCCCGGCGTGGTCCGCACCCGCCTGTCCGAGGCCCTGTGGAAGGACCACGAGGACGCGGCCGCCGCCACCTCCCCGCTCGGCCGGATCGGTGAGCCCGCCGACATCGCCGACGCCGTGGCCTTCCTCGCCGCCCCCAGCTCCTCCTGGATCACCGGCACCAATCTCGTCGTCGACGGCGGTCAGCTCGTCGGCACCTCCACCATCTCCGGAAAGTAGGCACCACCATGGACTTCAGCAACACCGAGCGCAGCATCGACTACCAGAACCGGCTCACCGCCTTCATGGACGAGTGCGTCTACCCCGCCGAGGCGACCTACCACGAGCAGATGGACGCCTCCGGCGACCCGCACCACTTCCCCGCCGTCCTCGGCGAGCTCAAGGAGGAGGCGAAGAAGCGCGGCCTGTGGAACCTGTTCCACCCGCACGAGGGCGACGGCGTCCCCGCGCTGACCAACGCCGAGTACGCCCCGCTCGCCGAGATCATGGGGCGCAGCATCGAGCTCGCCCCCGAGGCCTGCAACTGCAATGCCCCGGACACCGGCAACATGGAGGTCCTCGAGCTCTACGGCACCGAGGAGCACCGGAAGAACTACCTCGAGCCGCTGCTGCGTGGCGAGATCCGGTCCGCCTTCTGCATGACCGAGCCGGAGGTCGCGTCCTCCGACGCCACGAACATCTCCATGGGCTTCACCCGCGTCGACGGCGGCTACCTGCTCAACGGCCGCAAGTGGTTCAGCTCCAACGCCATGCACCCCAACCTGGGCGTCCTCATCGTCATGGGCAAGACCAGCCCGGACGCGGAGCGGCACCTGCAGCAGTCCATGCTCGCCGTCCCCGCGGACGCACCGGGTGTGACCATCGTGCGCAACCTCCCGGTCTTCGGCTACAACGACCGCGAGGGCCACGCCGAGATCAGTTTCGAGGACGTCTTCGTCCCCGACAAGGACATCCTCGGCGGCGAGGGCATGGGCTTCCGCATCTCCCAGGACCGCCTCGGACCGGGCCGCATCCACCACTGCATGCGCTCCCTCGGCATCGCCGAGCGCGCCCTGGAACTGCTGTGCCGCCGCGCCGAGTCCCGCACCACCTTCGGCAAGAAGCTCTCCGAGCGCGACAACATCCGCGACTGGATCGCCGAGGCACGGATCAGCATCGAGTCCGCCCGCCTGCTGACCATGAAGGCCGCATGGATGATGGACACCGTCGGCAACAAGGCCGCCCGTCAGGAGATCGCCGCGATCAAGGTGCTCGCCCCTCGGGTCGCCCTCGAGGTCGTCGACAAGGCGATCCAGGTCCACGGCGGCGAGGGCGTCACCAATGACACCCCGCTGGCCGGCATGTACGCCGGGCTGCGCACCCTGCGCTTCGCCGACGGCCCCGACGAAGTGCACCTCATGACCATCGCGCGGGCGGAACTGCGCAAGTACCGGTAGGAAGGACGCCATGACCGCGAAGAGCACCGCCTCCCCCTTCGACACCGAACGCCTCACCGACTGGCTGACCTCCCTGCCTGACAGCGGGATCACCGGTCCGGTGGAACTCACCAGGATCGGTGCCGGCCAGTCCAACCTGACCTATCTGGCCACCGACGACCTCGGCCGTTCGGTCGTCGTGCGGCGTCCCCCGCTGGGACACCTCACCGCCTCGGCCCACGACGTCCTGCGTGAGGGCCGGATCATGGCCGCACTCGCGGACACGGACGTCCCCGTCCCGCGGATCTTCGGGGCGACCACGACCGCCGAGGAGGTCCCGGTCATCGCCATGTCCGTGGTGGACGGCACCTCACTGAACTCGCCGGCGTCTGCGGCGTTGTTGACCCCGGACGCCCGCCGCGCCGCAGCCTTCGGCCTGGTGGACGCGATGACCGCCGTGCACCGGGTCGACCTCGACGAGACCGGACTGACCTCGCTGGCCTCCCACAAGCCCTATGCGCCGCGGCAGCTGCGCCGCTGGGCAGGCCAGTGGGACCAGACGAAGACCAGGGAGGCCCCGGCCCTGGAGGCCCTCACCGAGCGGCTGCGCGCCGCGGTGCCGGAGCAGTCCGAGACCGTCCTGGTCCACGGTGACCTGCACCTGGGGAACATCATCGTCGAGGAGTCCACCGGCACGGTCAATGCCGTCGTCGACTGGGAGCTCACCACCCTGGGCGACCCGATGGCGGACATCGGATCCCTGCTCGCCTACTGGCCGACGGCGGACGCCGCGAACCTCCCCGGGTTCGATGCCGCACTCGCCGAGGGCTTCCCCACCGCCGATGAGCTGGCCGACCATTACCTGGAGAAGACCGGACGTTCCCGGGATGCCCTGAACTACTGGCATGTCCTGGGGCTCTGGAAGGTCGCGATCATCATCGAGGGCGTCCTGCGTCGGGTCCAGGACACGCCCGAGAACGAGGCGACCTCCGGCGCGCCGACGGCCGCGGTGGCGGACGACCTCATCGAGCGGGCGACCCGCATCGCCGACGCCACCGGACTCTGACCGGCACGATGCCAGTTCATCGAAGGTTCACCCGGGGATAGTGAGCGGGGTTACACTGGCGGGAAATCCTCAGACGTCTCAGGAGTCCGTGATGACCGACCCGAACCAGAACCAGCCCCCGCAGAACCCCGGAAACTGGAACCCGAACTCCGGTGACTGGAACCAGAATCCCTACGGTTCGCAGCCACCGATGTACGGATCCCAGGGACAGCAGGGGCAGCCGGGGCAGCCGCCGATGTACGGTGCACCGGGTCAGCCGGGCGGTGGCAATGGCGGCAACGGCGGCAGCGGGAAGCTCGTCGCGATCATCGTCGGCGCCCTGGTCGTGGTGATCATCATCGCCGTGGTCGCCATTTTCGCGCTGCGGGGCGACGATGACGACGACAACGACACCGCCTCGGACACCTCCCGCTCCGCCCCGCTCGACGATTCCCTCGGGGACACCGGTGGTTCAGACAGCACCGACGACCCGTACGGATCGGATGATTCGTCCGGCACAGGTGGTGACGGCAGCCTGCCGTCGCAGTGGAGCGGTATCGTGCCGGCCTCCGTCGAGGAGTACCTCACCGAGTGCTTCGACACCAGCTTCAACATGAACGATGTCGAGTCCTCGGAGCAGAGCGAGGTCGACGGCACCAGCTGCTACCTCGACGGCCCCTCCCCGCTCTCCGGCCAGCAGGTGGACATCCTCGCCGAGGATGCCCGCATCATCTACCTCCGGGACGCCCTCAACGGCGACGTCCCCGGCGCCTCCGGCACCGTCTTCGACCAGAACGGTTCAGTGACCGTCGGCATCTCCGACGTGGAGTCCAGCGGCCCCACCCTCTTCTACCTGGACTCCGATACCTCGGTCTCCGTCGAGATCATCGAGTTCAACGACGAGAACGAGGCCCGGGACGCGGCCCGGGAGCTGGGGCTTCTCTAGCCCCTCTTCTCTAGGCGGTCACCTGCAGCGGGACCGCCTTGAGGTCCTTGCGCAGGATCTTTCCGGTGTTGGACTTCGGGATCGCCTCGACGACGTCGACGTAGCGGATCTTCTTGTACGGGGTCACCCGCTCGGCGACCCAGCCCATGAGTTCCTCGGCGTCGACCTTCACCGGTGAGCCCTCGCGCACCTGCGGGACGATGAAGGCCCGGGGGACCTCTTCACCGTCGGACTCCCGCAGGACACCGACGACGCCGGCGTCCGCGATGTCCGGGTGGGAGAGCAGCAGGGCCTCGAGCTCTGCGGGAGCCACCTGGTAGCCCTTGTACTTGATGAGTTCCTTCATCCGGTCGACGACGTAGACGTTGCCGTCGCGGTCGAGGTCCACGATGTCGCCGGTCCGCAGCCATCCCTCGGGGGTGATGGTCCGCGCGGTGGCCTCCTCGTTGTCCAGGTAACCGACCATGACCTGCGGTCCACGGATCCACAGCTCACCGGACTTCGAGCGCGCCTCCGGGTCATCGCTGTCCGGGGCGGTGATCTCAGGCAGGGAATCATCGGAGACGTCGACGACCTTGGCCTCGGTATTGGACACGGGGTGCCCGATGGACGCCGCCGGGGTCTCACCGAGGACCGCACAGTGGGTCACGGGCGAGGTCTCCGTCATGCCGTAGCCCTGCGCGACAGTGGACCCGATACGTCCGGACACGGAGTCCGCGAGATCACCGTCAAGTGCGGCCGCACCGGAGACCATGTGCTTCATGCTGGAGAGATCGTACTCGGCGACCACCGGGTGCTTCGCCAGGGCGACGGCGATCGGCGGGGCGATATAGGTCAGGTCCACCCGGTACTTCTCGATGGCCGCCAGGAACTTCACCAGGTCGAACGTCGGCATGGTCACCAGGTGCATCCGGTGGAGCAGTGAGGCGTTGAGCAGTGAGTTCATCCCGTAGATGTGGAAGAACGGGAGTACCGCGAGCATGGTCCAGTCGTGGTCGACCTCGGAGGCCTTGAGCGTGACCCCGATCTGGTACATGTTCGCGACCAGGTTGCGGTGGCTGAGCTTCACTCCCTTGGCCATGCCGGTGGTGCCCGAGGAGAAGGGGATCACGGCGATGTCCGTCGCGGGGTCGAGGTCGACCTCCGGTGCCGGGCGGCCTTCGGCGATGAGGGACGCCAGGCCTGCTTCGGGATCGTCGAGGACGATGACGGATTCCGCGGGGAGACCGGCGGACGCGGCGCCGGTGATCCCGGCGTCCCCCAGGGCCTTCATGGTGAGCAGGTGGGACGCACCGGCCTGCTGCAGCTGCTTGTCGATATCGGAGGGGATGAGCAGCGAACCGAGAGTGGTGACCGTTCCCCCGGCGCGCATGATGCCGTGGAAGGCGACGGCGAAGGCGAGGCTGTTCGGCGCGTGGAGCCCCACGACCGACCCCTTCCCGACGCCACGGGCGGCCAGTGCCCCGGCGGTGGCGTCCACCATGTCCTGCAGTTCCCCGTAGGAGGCTTCCTGACCGGTGGCGCTGTCGGTGATCGCCGGGCGGGTGCGCTGGTCCTCGGTGAGCGACCCGAAGAGGGTCTGGTAGATGGTCTCGTCGGGAATGACGATCTCGGGGAAACGGCTGGGTGTGGTAGGCACGGAGACTCCTGTTCTGACGTGAGCTGAATCACTGTTCATTTCACGCCAATATAGGCCCACTTGTTTCCGAGTGCAACGATTTCCCGATTACCGGTCTGTCTGCTCCCCCAGCGCATCCCGGAAGCAGGCGAAGACCTCCGCCGGATCGAGTGCGGTGAGGATCCTCGCATTCGCCGGGCGTGCCCAGTAGGGCCCGACCGCGGCCGGACTGACCTCGCCGACCTCGCCGGTGCGCCCCTCCCCCTGTGCCGTCCCACCGGTCCAGTCCGCCACCGTGGTCCCGCGCAGCAGGTCAGACTCCGCCTCGACCCGCACCGTGGCGTCCCGCAGCTGCGCGTCCACCGCACCGCACAGCACCGTCGCCGCGGCCAGGTCGTGGATCTGCGCGACGTAGCCGACCCCCACCGACGCGTGGAACTCCATGTAGAACCGGAGCACGTCGTCGAGCAGCGTCCCGACCGCCGGGGACGCGACAGCGACCCACTCCGCCAGCTCCGCCGGGGTCAGCAGGACCTGTTCGGTGACGTTGAGCGGGCAGATCACCGGCGTCGGGGCGTCCTGCGGCCAGTTGTCGAGGCAGTACGCCAGGGCATGCGGGTCCGACCAGGCGTTCCACTCCGCGGTCGGGGTGGTGTTGCCCGGATAGAGGAACGCCCCGCACATCAGCGTCACCTGCGTGTCCCGCAGCAGATGCGGGGCATGCTCCACCGCCCACGCGAGGTTGGTCGCCGGCCCGATGACGAGGATCTTCTCCGGGGACGCCGCCTCCCACGCCGCCACGGCCCGTGCGGCGCTGCCCTCCTCCTCCACCACCGGGGCAGCCGGAATGTGGTACCCCAGGCCCTCCGGCCCGTGGGTCTCGGGCGTCGTCGTCAACGGCAGCACACGCGGCCGGGACGCCCCGACCGTCACCGGCACATCCGGGGCACCGGCCAGCCGCAGCACCTCGACGGAATTCCGGGCGGCGGCCGCGGCCGTCGTGTTTCCCGCGACCGTCGTGACCTGCAGATCGAGGACGCCGCGCCGGTGCAGCGACGCCAACCACAGCAGGGCGAGCGCGTCGTCGATCCCGGTGTCGACGTCCGCGACGACACTAGTCATTGTCGACGAGGTCCCAGCCGCGGGAGAGGAAGTCCTGCTCGGACTCATCGATCCACGCGTGGATGAGGGACTCGGCGTCCTCCCGGGAATCGACGATCCGCCGGTAGTACTGCTCCTCGCCGTACCCGTGACCCCACATCACCGACCAGCGGGTGCCCAGGTGCCGGTCGGCGGTGATGTAGTCGCCCAGCACCACCTGGTCGGCGACCTGGAACCAGTCCAGGTCCGCGGCGTAGTTCATCGGCACGGCGACATGCACCTCCGCCTCACCGACGTTGAAGACATTGCCCACCGAATCGGAGAGCTGCCAGCGGGTCGTCTCATCCGGCACGGTCCCCTCGGAGATGTCCTCCCACTCGCGGTCGAGCAGCACCGTGGCGTCCCCGACCATGAAGCCGGTGAGCAGGTCCACGATGTCCTCCACGGTGGTGCCCGGATCTATCAGGGAGAGTCGCTCGCCCTCGGCGAGCCGGTGGACGATCCAGCGGTGGTCGCCGATGCCGACCTGGACCTCCCGCACCCCGTCGACCGGTGCGGGGACGCCGCGCCCGGTGGGCTCCACCGACAGGACGAATCCCTCGGTGCCGGCGATGACCGCGGACTCGAGTGTCGCCCGGAGCGACTCCGGTGTGGCCGAGGCGACCAGCCCACCGCCGCGGACGCTGAACCGGCACAGTGTCGGGGCTGCACCGGGTGCCAGGCCGCTGGCGTTGACCCACACCCGCCCGTTCTCCTCGAGCATGCACACCCCCGTGGTCGCGGCGCGCAGGATGAGGTCGGCGAAGGTGTCGTCGTGGATCTCGGCGGCCAACGGCACCGTGACCTTGAGGATCGCCCCTCGCGGACGCACCGGGTACGGGTCAAGGTCCATGTAGAGGTGGGACGGCGGGTTCTCCGGATCCTCGGCGGCCTGCAGGGCACGCCGGTTCATCCAGTCGGCGAGTTCCTGGAGTTCCTCCGGGGTCGTGGCCTCCCAGGGCGCGCCGGAGGCGACGTCGGCGAACTCCCCCGCCGCGGCGGCGAAGTCGCGGGCGGTACGGAACTCCCCGGGGGCGTCGTCGAAGTCCTCGGCGCGGAAGAAGAGGAAGGTCACCGGCTGGGGCTGCGTCAAAGCGGCGGTGGGGACTGTGCCGTCGAGCGCGTCCACGGTGACGTCCGTCTCCTCCCACTCCAGGTCGAGGAACTCCTCGCCGTCACCGTTGATGAACAGGGACAGCACGTCGATGAGGTACTCGACGGACACGACCGGGTACTCCAACGCCATGATGCGGTCACCGGACCGGTGTTCGATGATCCAGCGTCCTCCCGGGGTGCGGGCCGCCTGGACGAACACCACCCCGGGCACCGGGGACAGTGCCGGGTCCACCGGTTCGATGACGATGAACGGGCGCCCGTCGGGCCCCTCGTTCGCGGCGATGTCCGCACCGAGCACGTCAGTGATGCTCTGGCGGCTGACGTGCAGGGTCACGGCGTCCTGCGAAGTCCGCATCCGGCAGTCGGTCGGCCCGCCGGTGGCGTTGACCAGCACATCGCCGACCGTTCCGCCGGCAATGTCGTAACCGACGAGGCAGAGCCGGTTCGCCACCGACAGGGCGACCAGTGCCGCCACCGTGTCCGCGGTGCTGTCATCGTCCTCGATGAGGACGCCGGCGTCTGTCGGGGAGGAGTGGTCGAAGAATCCGAGGACACCGGGGATCTGCTGGATCTCGCCGGCCAGCCCGACGAGATCCTGCTGCTCCTGCTCGTCCGGCACGCCGACCGCGGTCCGCACGAGTTCCGGCGGCCGGTAACCGACGCCTACGGCGGACGGGGCGATGAGCAGGAATCCGATGGCCATGCCGCCAACGCTAACAAAACCCCGGGTCGGTCACCGGGACCGCCCGGTCGGCAACGCGCGCTGCCGCAGCCGGGTGAGCAGCTCCACCGCCTCCTCGGCCGGCAGGTCCCGGCCGACCATCCGCACCGGCCCGGGTACCAGGTCGAACCGTACCGTCGACAGCCCCAGCATCCGCCGCAGCGGACCCCGCCGGTGGCTGAGTTCCTGGACGTGCGCGGGGTCGATGACCGAGACTGACCGGCGCCACCGGCCGCGGTGGCAGATCAGGGCCCTGTCCGTGGATGCATCTCCGTCCCCACCGACGAGGACCACGCCCTGGCGTGTCCGGTCGAGCGGGGAGACCCACCGGGCGGACGCCGGGCTGCGGTAGACCCGGACACCCCCGGTGGAGCCGGCCCCGTCGGGTACCCCGTCAGGACGCATCAGAGCGTCGACCTCTCCGCGGTCCACCGGCCCCAGGTGAGCGACCAGGGCGAGTGCCTGGTCCAGCGGGCCCACCGGGAGGACAGCGGTGGTCGCCCCGCCCTTTCCCGGTTCGCCGTATCCGGCGATGTCCACGTCGACCTTCCACCAGTCCAGCATCCGCCACAGCAGCGGCTGGGAGATCTGGACGGCATGGATCCGGTCCAGCGGCACCGTCTGCCGACGCCGTTCACTGAAGCCGAAGGTGATGCCCAGCAGGTGGTCGTCAGAGGTGGCGGTGAACCGCCAGCTGCGGTTGAGCAGTCCCCAGATCCACGGACCCAGGCCGGCGACCGCAGGCAGGAGCAGTGCCAGCCCGGCCGGCGTGGCGACCGAGACCAGCACGGCCAGCAGGGTCGCCGCGGTCGGGCCGGTCAGCACGGCAGCGACGATCGACCGGGTGACGGGAATCTCCGGGACGACCACGGTGCCCTGTTCCGCATCTGGTCGGGGCTCGTCGGGTGCTGGCTCGTCCGGTCGCCTGCGCACCCTGCCCAGCAGGGCGTCCCGCAGTTGCTCGGCCTGGACTCGCGGCAGATACTCCACACTCACCGCGCTGTCCGCGCCACCGGCGGTCTCGACCTTCACACCGGCCAGCCGGAACAGCCGGGGTGCGAGTGGTTCCACCAGGTCCACGGCCTGCACCCGGTCGAACCGGGCGGTGCGCAGCTGCGTCGACAGCACGCCCCGGCGCACCGAGATCTCCTCCTCACCGACCCGCCACCGGGTCGCCCGCCACCACGGCCAGGACAGCAGCCAACCGAGCAGGAAGACGACGACCAGCACGACGAGCGCGGCGGGGATGACGACGACACCCGGCAACGGGGAGTCCTCGATCCGGTCCCACGCCCAGCGCAGCGTCTCGGCCTGCTGGAACAGGATCACCGCGGCGACACCGACGAGGGCCGCCCACATCCGCAGCAGCGGGCTCAGCGGATGGACGCGCTGCCACCCCTCGTCGCTCACAGGCCGCTCATCCTCTCCCGGGCGGCGACGGCGAGGCGGTCACGCAGGGCGTCGGCGGTCGCGGCGTCCAGCCCCACCACCTCGGAATCGCTGGTGGAGGACGCGGTGTGCAGCTTCACCCGCTTCACCCCGAACAGCCGTTCCACCGGGCCGGCGGTGACGTCGACGTACTGGATCCGGCCGTAGGGCACGACGGTGAAGGTGCGCCACAGGCGTCCGCGGGTGATGAGCAGTTCATCGGTGGTCTCGGCCCAGCGACGGTTCCTCGCCTGGGCCGGCAGCAGCCACAGCTGCCACACCAGCAGGACGCCGAGGACGCCCGCCCCTGCCCAGAATCCCGGGTGCACGAGGACGGCGAGGACGACGCAGACGATCAGCGGAATCAGCGTCCACGGCAGGACGCTGACCAGTTGGGCCGGCAGGTAGCCCCGGCTGACCGGGGTCATGTCACTCATACGATGAGCTCGGCCGAGACGTCCTCCCAGCGGTGGTCGAAGAATTCTTCGTCGTCGCCGGCGGCGTACTGGCCGAGGACCTGGGAGATGTAGCCGAGGGCGTTCTCGTCGTCCAGGACCTCCTGGTCGAGCCGGAAGTGGCGGTTCGAGGTGCGGTACTCCACGATCCAGCCCGCACCGGTCAGCGCGGCCTGGACGTAGCGGACACCGGGCACCGGGGACTGTGAGTCATCCCCGTGGACCTCGACGACGACGAAGGGGATGCCGTTGTCGGCGCGGCGTCGACGGTCGACGTCCTCGCCCAGCACCGCCAGGATGCTCGCCTGGTCGACGTGGGTGGTGACCGTGTCCAGCGAATCGCGCATCCGCAGTCCGGAGTCGCCGCCGGTGGGGTTGACCCACACCTGTTCCATGTCGTCGACCATGCAGATTCCCAGGTCCGCGGCCTTGATCTGGATCTGGCGTCCGGTCTCGTCGCCGGTGGAGAACGGCACGCCGACATGGAGGACGCCGCAGGTGGGCGTCACCGGGAATTCGGAGATCGACAGGAAACGGAACGCCGGAGGAAGGTTCGGGTCATGTGCACCGAGGTCGGCGTGGTGGTTGATCCAGTCGGCGAGGTCCACGATCGGGGCCGGGGCATTGGCCGCGGCAGCGTCCCAGCTGTCGAAGCTGCCGGTGCCGGAGACAGCGGAATCCATGGTGACCGCGTTGTCTGCGGACACCAGACTGTTCATGTGCTCGTTCGCCAGTGTGAGCAGGGCATTGTCCGGCAGGTAACCGTCCGGTGTTCCGGTGTCGGTCGTGGGGACGAAGAAGAGGAAGCCGAAGCTCACTGGTGGCGCTCCTGAGTAGGTCGTAGGGGCGGGCGGGCACAGATGTCATTGGTTTGGGGTACCCGACCATCCTAGGTTGTGATAGCACTCACGGGTGGCTGAAAGGACCGGGGGTGTCACAGTAGGGGTGGTGTCGACTTCGGTTCCCTCCCCGGTCGCCGTCTCCGGCGCGGAAGGTTTACGTCGTGCGAGGCCGATCTGAGCCCGGTCGAGCGACCTCACGCGACGTCAACCTGCACAGGCAGTTTCATGCCCGCAGAGTATCAACACCGGGGACATGGAAAGGTCACTCCGCCAACCGCTCCGCCAGCTCCTCAGCGTCGAGGCACTGCGAGGTCGGGATGAGGATGTTCTCCCCGTCCATCGTGAACGACACCGCCCGGCGCGCCAACGCGGCCGAGCGGGAATCGGTCCCCTCCCCCATCTCCGGGACGATGAAGCACCGGTGACCGGCGCGTCCCCGCGTCCTGCCGACCGGGATCACCGGGCAGGCGGCGTCCCAACCCCAACCGCCCGACGCCATGACCCGGGCTACCGCACGGGCGCCGCGGGGCGTCCCGAGGGCACGGGCGATCTCCCCGTAACCGGTGACCTCACCGTCCGCGATGACAGCGAGGACGGCCCCGACCTGCTCCTCCAGCGGAGAATCAGGCAAGCACGTCATGCCGGACGATGGTCTCGTCGCGGCCCGGGCCCACACCGATGTAGGAGATCCGGCAGCCGGACAGCTCCTCGAGACGCAGGATGTAGTCGCGCGCCTTCTCCGGCAGTTCCTCGAAGGTGCGGCAGCCGGAGATGTCCTCGTCCCAGGCGGGCATGGTCTCGTAGACCGGCACGGCGTGGTGGAAGTCGGACTGGCTCATCGGCATCTCGTCGAAGCGCTGACCGTCGACGTCGTAGGCCACGCAGATCGGGATCTCACCGATACCGGTGAGCACGTCGAGCTTGGTGAGGAAGAGGTCGGTGAAGCCGTTGACGCGGGAGGCGTAGCGGGCGATGACCGAGTCATACCAACCGCAGCGACGCTTGCGGCCGGTGTTCACGCCGACCTCGCCACCGGTGGTCTGCAGGTACTCACCCCACTTGTCGAAGAGCTCGGTGGGGAACGGGCCGGCGCCGACGCGGGTCGTGTACGCCTTGAT
>NHCFD04200__coassemble_351_pt1 | contig 18727 bp, 16 predicted proteins | sample NHCFD04200__metabat2_high_PE_017 | metagenome-assembled genome bin NHCFD04200 | reverse complement strand
CCTGTCCGTCGTCCTGTCCACTGTTGACATTGTCCGCCTCCTTCGCATCGGCCAGGCCGGTTGTGCCCGGCTTCACGTTCTGTCACGGACACTAGGGAGCGCCCGGACGCGGACCGTCCATCTTCCCACTTAATAGAACATATATTCTAGGTATTCCCCGGAACCGTCCACCTTTGGCACCATGGAGGAGTGACCGGCACCATGAAACGAGAAACGGACTCCACCGTCAGCATCTGCGACCTCTCCCCGCAGACCTACCTGCAGCGGGTCAACGAGCTTGTCGAGCTCCACCTCAAGGCCATGGACTACACCCAGTCCTCCTTCACCCAGCGCCGGATCCTCTGGGCCGCGAACTCGACGCGTCCCGGGTTCACCGCCACCGTCGCACTCGACCACGACCCCGCAGTCCATGCCGACCCCGACGACCCGGACCAGCGCGTGGTCGGCATCGCCTACGGTTTTCCCGGGCTCCCCTCCTCCTGGTGGTACCGGGAGGTCTTCCGTGGATTGCGTGGCGCGGGGATGTCGGTCGACGCCGCCACAGCGGCGCTCGACGACTTCGACGAGGTCTCGGAGGTCCATGTCATGCCCGGTTACCAGGGGCACGGCATCGGCCGCCGGATGATGGACAATCTGCTGCCGCGGCTGCAGCGTCCGGTGGCCCTGCTCTCCACCCCCGAGATGCCCGACGAGGCCAATGCCGCCTGGACCCTCTACCGTGAGCTCGGCTTCCGCGATGTCCTGCGCGATTTCCGGTTCGGCTCCGACCCCCGCCCCTTCGGGATCCTCGCCCGCCCCCGCGGCTGAGACCGGTCCGGGCCCCCGGCGGTCTCTAGCGCACCATGTCCTGACCGAACTTCGGCCCGTAGGCCGGCGCCATCCCGAGGTTGTGCAGGACCTCCTGCGTCGCCCGGACGTTGTTCATCGTCATGAAGTGCAGGTCCGGTGCCCCCTCGGCGATGAGCCGCTCAGCCATCTTCGTGGTCACCTCGATACCGACCTCACGGATCGCCGCGGCGTGCTTCTGCTCGTCACCGTCGGCGACCTTCATGAAGAGTTCCTCCATGTCACGGGGCAGTTCACAGCCGGCCAGCTCGACCTGACGACGCACCGACCGCAGCGAGGTGATCGGCATCAGTCCCGGAATCACCGGCTTGGCACCGTGCACCGGGTCGCAGGCGGCAAGCCGGTCACGGAGCCGGAGGTAGTGGTCGACGTTGAAGAACATCTGCGTGATCGAGTAGTTCGCCCCGGCGCGCAGCTTTTCCACGGTGTAGCGGGTGTCCGCCTCGATACTCTCCGCCCGGTAGTGCCCCTCCGGGAAGGACGCGATACCCATGTCGAAGTCCTCGCACTCCGGCATGGAGCGCACGAGCTCGATGAGGTGTACGGCGTGGCTCAGCCCACCGGCGATGCCCTGCCACTCCCCTGTCGGATCCCCGGGCGGGTCGCCGCGCAGTGCGAGCAGGTTCGTCAACCCCAGGGACGCGAACTCACGGAGGATCCCGCGCAGCTCCTCCTCGGTGTGACCGACCAGCGTCATGTGCAGCAGGGTGGTCAGCGGCTTCACCGCGAGGCGTCCTGCGACGCGTTCGGTACGGGCCCGGCTGGAACCGCCGGCGCCGTAGGTCACCGAGACGAAGCTGGCCCCGAGATCATGGAAGGCCTCGGCGGCGGACCACAGGCGTGCCTCTGCCGCGTCGTCGCGCGGCGGCATGAATTCCACGGAGAACGGGACCCGTCCGGGGGTTCCCCGCTTCAGGGTGTCGGAGACCGCGACCTGGAGGCTGGGCGGTGGCGGGGTGGTGGAGAGCGACTCTGGTGATGGTGCGGGTGACATACCTGACGATCATAGAAGACGTGCCGGGGCGCCTCAGCGGGGGTCTCCCCGGCCCACCTACTATGGAGCCGTCAGAATCTGTTCAAGTCCGTCCCGGTCAGGCTCCGCCGACCGGCCAGCGCCACCGGAGAGTGCCCCGAATGACCTACACCCCGACCTCCTGGACCCTGGACAGGCCTCTGGTGGATGTCCCGTCCGCGGTGGACGCCGAGCTGGACCGTTTCTTCCGCGACCGGCACGCCGAGATCGATGACCTGGATCCGGTGGTCGCCGACGGGGTGGATGCCCTGGAGCAGTTCGTTACCGGTGGCGGTAAGCGGCTGCGTCCGCTGTTCGCCTGGGCCGGGGTCCGCGCCGCCCTCGACGGAGGTGGCGGCACACTGTCCGGGTCGACCGGGCCGGAGGAGCTGCTCCGCGCGGTGGGGTCCCTGGAGTTCATCCAGGCCTGCGCGCTGATCCACGACGACATCATCGACCACTCCGACACCCGGCGTGGCCGACCGACGACCCACCGGCGTTTCGAGGCGTCCCACCGGGCCAACGGCTGGTCCGGGGACGCCGTCGGCTACGGCGAGAGCCAGGCCATCCTCGTCGGCGACCTCGCCTTCGCCTGGGCCGACGACATGCTCGTCGATTCCGGGGTGGACGCCGCGTCCCTCGCCCGGGCCAGGGAGCCCTGGCGGAAGATGCGGACCGAGGTCATCGCGGGGCAGATGCTCGACATCGCACTCGAGAACAGCGGCTCGGAGGATCCGGCGATGTCCGAGAAGGTCAACACCTACAAGACCGCGGCCTATACCGTGGAGCGGCCGCTGCACCTGGGGGCGGCCCTGGGGGACGCGGACGCCCGCACCGTCGACCTGCTGCGCACCGCAGGCCGGAAGATCGGCATCGCCTTCCAGCTGGAGGACGACCATCTCGGGGTCTTCGGCGACCCGCAGGTCACCGGGAAGGCCGCCGGGGACGACCTGCGCTCGGGCAAGCGCACCTGGCTGGTGATGCGTGCCCTGGCGACGGCCGACCGGACCGATCCCGCAGCCGCCACCCGGCTCCGTGCGGGCATGGGTACGGTGCGTTCCGACGCCGAGGTCGACGAGCTGCGGCAGATCATCGTGGACTCCGGGGCCGCCGCGCACAACACCGGCCGGGCCCGGGAACTCACCGACACGGCAGTGGACGCGCTGCGTACCGGCCACCTGGGTCGCGGCATCGTCGATGAGCTCGTGGCCGTGGCCGAACAGCTCACCGAGCGCAGGAGCTGAGATGACCACCACAGCCGCCACCGGACACGCGGTCGCCGCCCGGGTGCGCGGCATGTCGCGCCGCACGGCGATCATCCTGGGCGCCGTGGGTTCCCTGGTCATGGCCCTGACCTCCCACGCCGTCGGCGCGACCCGTACCCGCGGTGGTGTGCTGCAGTCTCTCGGACTGGCCAACCTGGGCTTCGGTCATGTCGCCGGCATCCTCGTCGTGGTGCTCTGGTTGGGTGTGCTCGCCCTGGTGGTCTCCTGGGTCGTCCTCGGCGGACGCCTGCTGCGCAGGGGCGAGCCCCTCGGTGTCGCCCCACTGGTGGCCTGGACTGCGCCACTGCTGCTGGCCGGCCCGCTGATGAGCCGCGACGTCTACTCCTACCTCATGCAGGGCACGCTGAGCCACGAAGGTTTCGACCCCTACGAGGTCGGCGCCTCCGCTGTGCCGGGCCGGGTGTTCTTCGAGGTCAGCCCGGACTGGCGGAACACGACCACCCCCTACGGGCCACTGCACATGTGGATCGGCGAAGGCGTCGTCAGTGTCACCGGTGACAACGTCACCGCCGGCGTGATCGTCTACAAGATCTTCTCACTGGCCTGCTTCGCCGGTCTCGTGTGGGCCGTCGCCCGCCTCGCGGCCGCGGTGAAGGTCAACGTCTCACTCGCGGTGTGGCTGGGGGTGGCCAATCCCCTGTCGGTGATCCATCTCGTCGGCGGTATGCACAACGAGGTCACCATGATGCTGCTGGTGTGCGCCGGTCTGCTCGCCGCGGTGCGGTTGCCGGTGGTGCGTGGTGCGGCGCTCGGCGCGGTCCTCATCGGCGCGGGAATCGCCCTGAAGGCCACGGCGGCGATCGCGCTGCCGTTCCTGGTGTGGATCCTCGTCGCCCGTTACGCCGGGCCGCTCGGGGAGGACGCCCCGGTACGCCGTCCGGTGAAGGAGGTCGTCGCCGATGTGCGGCACGGGACCCTGCGCCGGGCGGTGGCCCTCGTCGTCGGTGGCGTGGGGTGCCTGGCACTGTCGGTGGGCACGCTCGCCCTGGTGACCGTGGCCAGCGGCCAGTCCTGGGGCTGGGTCTCGGAGGTCAGCGGCAACTCGAAGGTGATCAACCCGCTGGCGGTGCCCTCACTGATCACCTCGGTGCTGGTGCGACCGATCGGCGCCGTCGACGAGAACATCTTCTTCAATGACATCATCGACGTCGTCCGACCGGTCTCGACCGTCGTGATGGCGCTGATCCTCATCGTCGCCTGGGTGGTGTGGCGGCGTTCGGTGAAAGAGGCCTTCGTCGGGGCGACCGTGGCCTACATGGCGACCTGCCTGTTCAACACCGTGGTCCTGCCCTGGTACTACATGGCTCCGCTGGCACTGGTCGGACTGTGGATCCGGGACCGGCGTGCGGTGTTCGCCGTGGCCTGGCTGGCGATGGTGCTGTCGATGACCTTCGACGGGTCCGGCAACAACCGGCTCTACAACCTCCCCTGGCTCATCCTCGTGGGCCTGGTGATGTGGTGGCTGGCGCGGACCTGCCTGCGCCAGGAGGGCACAACAGAGGACACAGCGGAGGAATCAGCTGATGGCCATGGCCTGGGCGCGGCGCATGACCTCGCGGGCGAGGTGTCCGTGGAGGGCGTCGACGGGGCGTCCCGGCAGTGACTCGTCGTCGGTGAAGAGGAAGTCGAGGATCTCGGCGTCCTCCCAGCCACCGTCGGCGAGCAGGGCGATGACGCCGGGCACGAACTTGTTGATCTCGGCGTTGTCGGTGAAGAAGCGGGCGGGGATGTGGCGCACTCCGTCGACGTCGACGGCGATGAGACGGTGACGGTTGAGCTCGTCCATCACCCGGGTGACGATGACGCCGAGGAGGTCGGCGACATCGGGGACGGTCAGCAGCCGTTCACCGGCGGGGATCCCGGACAGCGGGGAAGTCAGGACGAGGCCGGGGCCGTCAGGGGAAGTGTTGTTGTCGTTACTCACGTCTACTACCTTAACCGCCCTCCCCCGTATAATCGCCGGGTACCCGTCTGTCCCCGACACACCAGGAGGCGATCCCCCCACCGTGGCAGCACAGCTCCAGGCCGGCGATCTGCTCGACGGTCGCTACCGCATCGGGGCGAGTATCGCCCATGGCGGCATGTCGACCGTCTACCACTGCATCGACACCCGCCTCGACCGCGATCTCGCAGCCAAAGTCATGGACCCGGCGCTGGCCGCGGACCCTGCCGCGCGGACGCGGTTCGAGCGTGAGGCGCGTGCCGTCGCCCGACTGGACCATCCCTGCCTGGTGAACGTCTTCGACCAGGGGACGGACGAACGCCCGGACGGCGATCTCGTCTTCCTCATCATGGAGCTGGTCCCCGGCGGCACACTTCGTGAGCTGCTCCGCGAACGTGGCCCGATGCCGCCCCACGCCGCACTGGCGGTCACCGAGCCGGTGCTGCAGGCCCTCGCGTTGGCCCACCGTGAGGGCATGGTCCACCGGGACGTCAAGCCGGACAACGTCCTCATCCGCGACGACCACCAGGTCAAGCTCGCGGACTTCGGGCTGGTGCGCGCAAGCCGCCAACAGTCCGCCGCCGGCGGTGGCCCGGTCATCGGCACCGCCGCCTACCTGTCACCGGAACAGGTGCAGGGACGCAGCACCGGTCCGCAGAGTGACGTCTACTCCGCCGGCGTGATGCTCTTCGAGCTGCTCACCGGTCGGCCTCCGTTCCGTGGTGCCACGCCCCGGGACACCGCGGCGATGCGGCTGGACCAGGATGTCCCCGCCCCGTCGACGGTGATCGCCGGCGTCCCGCAGGAACTCGACGATCTCGTGCTCACCGCGACCCGCCGCAACCCGGTCCAGCGTTTCGAGGACGGGGCCCAGTTCCTCGAGGCGGTCCGGGACACGGTCCGGGACCTGGGGCTTCCGGCGTTCCGTGTGCCGGTGCCGGAGAATTCCGCTGTGCACCGGGCATTGGCCGGATCGGTCTTCAGTGACCGGCTGAGCTGGGATGACGCGGCGATGGCCACGAGTATGGTCCCGCCGGTCACCGGCGTGCCCGACAACCCGGACCAGCACACCGCGCAGACCCGGTACCAGGAACCGGAACCGCTCCGCGACGGGGAACGCCAGGGTGAGCCGCGCACCGGGCACCCCACCCACGTCACCCGACGGGTCCCCGAGCCGGTCCCCGCCCCGCCGGGACCTCCGCTGAGCAACCGTCGCCCGGCCCGTACCGTGCTGTGGACCGTACTTGTCCTCGTCACGGTCATCGCTGTCGCCGTGGGCTCCTGGTGGGTCGCCTCCGGCCGCTACGGGGAGGTCCCCCAGGTCCTCGGCCAGGACGTCACCGGTGCCCGCTCCGCCGTCGAACAGGCGGGATTCACGTCCACCGTCTCCGAGATCTGGTCGGATGATGATCCGGCCGACGCGGTCACCGGGACCGACCCGGAGTCCGGAGAGCGGGTGGTACGCGGCAGTGAGGTGGCGGTCCTGGTCTCCAAGGGTCAGCCGACCGTCCCCGAGCCCAGCGACTCCGACACCTTGGCCTCCTACCAGGCGAAGCTGCAGGACCGGACACTGACCTGGACTGTCGGCGACGATGTCTGGGACGATGACGCCCCGGCAGGCGTCGTCGCGAAGGTCTCCCCCACGTCCGGCACCACGGTGGACACGGGTACCGAGGTCACGGTGCAGGTCAGTAAGGGGCCGCGTCCGGTGAAGGTGCCCGGTGTGTCCGGTATGACGGAGAAGAAGGCCACCCAGACCCTGGAGAACGCCGGTCTGAAGGTCTCCGGGACGACCGAGGCCTTCGACGCGGACGTCGACGGCGGTGACGTGATCTCCACCGACCCGGACACGGACACCGAGGTGCCCTCCGGCTCCGAGGTGCGCCTGGTCGTCTCCTCGGCGGTGACCGTCCCCGATCTCTCCGGAAAGTCGATGGAGGACGCCGCGGAGGCGCTGCGGGACGCCGGGCTGAACCCGGTGACCGGCGATGCGGTGTCCGACACCGACGAGGACGCCGGGACGGTCGCGGAGACCTCCCCCTCCTCCGGTACCCGGTTGGACCCCTCCCGGAACACCACGGTGACCCTCCACCCCTCCGATCAGGTCAAGGTCCCCTTCGTCATCGGTAAAACCGCGAAGGACGCCAGGAAGGACCTGGAGAAGGAGGGCTTCGAGGTGAAGATCGACGGCCGGGCGAGCGGCCGCGTCATCTCCCAGTCCCCCGGCCCCCGCACCCGGGTCACCGAGGGAACCACGGTGACGCTGCGGACGATCTAGCCGCCGAGACTAGCGGCCGAGACTAGCGACGCAGCATCTCGGCGACGAGGAAGGACAGCTCGAGCGCCTGCTGGGTGTTCAGTCGGGGGTCGACGACCGTGGCGTAACGCGACGGCAGATCGACGTCGGTGATGTCCTGGGCACCGCCGACGACCTCGGTGACGTCCTCACCGGTGAACTCGATGTGCACGCCACCCGGGTGGGAGCCGAGCGCACGGTGCACCTCGAAGAAGCCCTGGACCTCGTCGATGATGCGGTCGAAGTCACGGGTCTTGTAACCGTTGGAGGAGGTGTAGGTGTTGCCGTGCATCGGGTCGCACTGCCAGATCACCTTGTGTCCGGTGGCCTCGACCGCCTGGACGATCGGGGGCAGGGCGTCCCGGATCTTGTCGTAACCCATGCGGCTGATGAGGGTGAGGCGGCCCGGCTCGTTGTCCGGGTCCAGCTTCTCGACGTAGGTGACGGCCTCCTCGGGAGTGGTCGTCGGGCCGATCTTCACGCCGACCGGGTTACCGACCAGTGCGGCGAAGGCGATGTGGAAGTCTTCGAGACCGCGGGTGCGCTCACCGATCCAGATCTGGTGGGCGGAGAGGTTGTAGAGGACGTCCTCACCGTTCTCGCCGTGGGCCAGGCGCAGCATGGCACGCTCGTAGTCACGGACGAGGGCCTCGTGGGAGCAGTAGATGTCGGCGTGCTGCAGGGTGGAGTCGGTGACGCCACAGGCCTGCATGAACTCCAGGCCGCGCTCGATCTCCTCGGCGAGGGCCTCGTAGCGGGCGCCGGCCGGGGAGTTCGCGACGAACTCACGGTTCCACTCGTGCAGCTTCGCCAGGTCGGCGGTGCCGGAGCTGGTCAGGGCGCGGACGAGGTTCATCGCCGCGGCGGAGTTCGCGTAGGCGCGGACCATGCGCGACGGGTCGTGGCGGCGTCCTTCCTCGGTCGCCTCGATGCCGTTGACGATGTCGCCACGGTAGTTGAGCAGGCCGTTGGAGTCCTTGTCGGCGGACCGCGGCTTGGCGTACTGGCCGGCGATGCGGGCCATCTTCACCACCGGCGTGGAGGCGCCGTAGGTCAGCACGACGGCCATCTGCAGCAGCGTCTTGACGTTGCCGCGGATGTGCGGTTCGGTGTTCGACTCGAAGGTCTCGGCGCAGTCACCACCCTGCAGCAGGAAGGCGTTGCCGTTCGCGACGTCGGCGAGCTGCGCGCGCAGCCGACGGATCTCCGGCGCCACGACGATCGGGGGCACGGACTCGAGGATCTTGCGGACGCGGTCCGCGTGCCCCTGGTCCCAGCCCGGCTGCTGCTTCGCGTCGCGCGCGACGGCATCCTGGAAACGGTTCTCGAGCTCTCCCGGCAGCGGTGGCAGATCGGGGAGTTCGTCAAGCGGTGCGTCAATAGTCCAACCCATGCGCCTCATCATACGAGAACTCACGTCCAGACAGTGAAACCGCCCCGTCGTGCGGTGTCAGCGGCGGCGTGCGTCCCGCGCCTGCACCGACAACCGGTACTTCGTGACGTTGAACCGGGCGTCCGCGAGCGCGTCATGGGCGTTGGACGGTTCGTCCGGGAGCTGCGGGCGGCCGGCGTCCTCCCAGAGCTGACGCAGCTCCCGGGTGAAGCGTGGGAGCTCCCGCGGAAGACCGGTCATGTCGCCCCACAGTTGGGCGAAGGCGACGTGGTCATAGGCCCCCAGCCACGCCCACATCTCCGGACGCAACGACGCCGGCAGCCACTCGCCGGGGGTGTGGTCCGGCAGGAGGAACTCGTAGAGACGGTCGCGCAGCACGGCCCGCGACATCCACGCCGGGTCGGACCTGGGCGGCAGCTGCGGGAGGACATTGCGTCGCACCCAGCTCCCCGCCCGCCGCTCGTTGAAGTCCGCCGAGACCGCGTAGAACTCGCGGCCGTCCTCGGCGACGACACCGATGGATACCAGATCGATCGTCCGGCCGTCCTCGATGAATTCCGTGTCATAGAAGTAGCGCACGGTGGGACAGTCTAGCCGTCGGGTCTCAGGCGACCGCGCGGCGGCGTGGCAGTGCCGGCGGGTAGAGGACCCACCCGATGACCGGGAGCCTGCCGATCCGGTAGAAGATCCATCCGGTCACCACGCACACTGCGAAGCCCGTGAAAATCCGGGCGTTCATTCCGGTGAGGAACTCCCAGCGCTCCGGGTTGCTCTCGACGAGGCGTCGGAGGAACTCCTCGTTGAACAGGTAGAGAGCCGCATGGTGGGAGACGTAGATCGGAAGGGTGTGGCGTCCGATACCGGCGAAGATGCCGGAGAGCAGCGGGGTGCGGGAGATCCACACCGCCACGATGATGCCCGCGGGCACCGCGGTGAGGATCCGCACCATGCCGGTGAGGTTGATCAGGCCTGCCTCAGCAGTGGTCCAGCCGTCCGGGTTGACGTGGTCGACGAGCAGGTCCATGACCCACTCCCAGCCGACGTACGCGGCGACGGCACCGAGGATGACACGCCAGTCCGTCGCCCGGGCGGCCAGCCGGAAGAACACCGCCCGGAAGTGCAGGCCCAGGAAGAAGGCCGGCATGTAGACGGTGATGTGGGTGATCTCGTTGTACTGGGTCAGGCCGGCGGCGACGATGCAGACCGCCGGGACGACCGACAGGCCCACCGCTGCCAGCGGCCGGACGCGGCGCAGCAGGCAGGCGGCGATGTTGAAGACCATCAGTGCGTAGAGGAACCAGATGCCCGGGTCACCGAAGAGGATCGCCCGGCCGAGGTTCTGCCAGGTGACGTCCTCGACCATGTCGATCCGGATCGCCGCCTGGACCGGGGTGAAGACCAGGTACGGGACCAGGAGGAACCAGAGCCGCCGGTACCAGAGGTCGCCGAGTGTCCGTTCGATGACGCGGTGGGCGAAGAGGCCGGAGATGAGGAAGAACATCGGCATCCGGATCGGGTCCATGACGTCGTTGAACCAGTGCCACCCCGAATCCTGGCCGCCGGGCACACCGGTGACGACGTGCATGTAACAGACCGCGATGATCGACAGGCCCTTGGCGCAGTCCGCCCAGAGCAGCCGGTTCGTCGTGGGAGCTCGGGTGGGTTCGCCGGCGGAGCCGGCAGCCTTCTGACTGTCGGTCGCGACCTTCACACCTGTCCCCACGGAATCTGACATAGATGTCCAGCCTGCCGTAGTTCACAGGAAACCTCAATTCGTCGTAGGCTGAGTTCCCGTGAAGAGAGCTTCCAGCGGTGCGCTGGTTCCGTGGTTGATATTCGGTGTACTCGCTGTGGCCTCCGGGGTACATGCGCTGGTCACGTACGTGGTCAACAGTGGTGGGGTCCCCTACCACATCGACTTCGACGTCTACCGCGAAGGCGGACGCGCGGTCCTCGACGACATCTCCCTCTATGAGGGGGTGTTCAGCGTCGGAACGATCACCCTGCCGTTCACCTATCCCCCGCTGTCCGCGCTCGCCTTCGTCCCTCTGGCGGTGCTGCCCCTCAACGTGGGTCAGATCCTGTTCACCCTGGTCAGCGTGGCGACCCTGGTGCTCACCGTGGTCATCGTGCTCGCCGCCCTCGCCAGAGAAGCCGGACGCGGACTCTCACGCGGCACGCTGTGGGCCCTGGGCACCGGGACCGCTGTCCTCGCCACCTGGATGTGGCCGGTGGCGTCCACCCTGGAGTTCGGACAGATCAACATTCTGCTCATGCTGCTGGTCGTCGCCGACCTGCTCCTGCCGAGGACGCCGTGGCCCCGCGGGACACTCATCGGTCTCGCCGCCGCCCTGAAACTCACGCCGGCCGTGTTCGGCCTGTACTTCCTGCTTCGTCGGCAGTGGCGGGAGGCTGCGACCTCCCTGATCTCCGGGATCGCCTTCAGTGCCCTGGCCTGGGCATTCCTCCCCGGTGACTCGCACCGGTACTGGACCGAGACCGTCAGTGACCCGACACGTATCGGCGGACTGATGTACTCCGCGAACCAGTCCTGGCGCGGCATGGTCGCCCGGTTCACCGGGGACCCGGCGCAGACCCGCATCTGGATGGTACTGGCCGTGCTGACGTTCGCCGCCGTGGTGGTCGTCATGCTGCGTCAGCTGGCGGTCGGGGCGGTCACCGCTGCGGTGTGCACCAATTCCCTGCTCGCACTGCTGGCGTCCCCGGTGTCCTGGGCGCACCACTGGGTGTGGGTCGTCCCGATGGCTCTCGTCGCGGTGGTGTCCTGGTGGTGGGGAGGGCACCGCGGCGGTCTGCTGCTCGGCGCCGTGTTCATCGTGGTGACGACAAAGCTCGTGCTGCACACCTGGTTCCCCTCGGCGCACAACGCCGAGATGGACTGGAACCTCATGATGAAGATCGTGGGCTCGGAACTGGTGCTGCTCGGAGCCGCGTGGCTCGCCGTCGGTGGCCTGTCCCCCCGGACCACCTCCCCCGCCCCCGGGCCGGCTCAGAGCCGGTAGCGCAGGAACTTCGGCTTCGGCTTCCTACCGAGGATCCGGCCCTTACCGGGCTCGGTGCCCTCCGGGTAGCCCTGCCCGGACTCCAGGGATTTCTTCACGTCCGCGGCGTAGGTGCCCTCGACGTACTCCTGGCCCGAGAGAGCGGCGAGCTGCTCCATGACATGGTCGGTCAGGGCGCGTGCCCGGGCGTAGGCGTCCCCGGCGTCCGCGAAGTCGGCCGGATCGACCGGATCACCGACGACCACGCCGATCCGGTAGGGACGCAGTATCCAGGACCCGGCGATATTCGCCTTCTGGGTGTCGATCATGGCGACCGGGTAGACCATGGCACCGGATTCCAGGGCGATACGCGCCATACCGGTCTTGCCCCGGTAGAGGCGGCCGTCCGGGGAGCGGGTGCCCTCCGGGTACATGCCCAGCGGGTCCCCCTTGGCGAGGACCTTGAGGGCGGTGTGCAGGGCGGCGTCCTGCTGGTCCTTGTCGCCGCGGTCGATGGGCACCTGGCCCACCGAGGAGAAGAACCACTTCTGGATCCCGCCGGCGAAACCGGGGGTGGTGAAGTACTCCTTCTTCGCCAGGAACGTGAGCTGCCGCTTCGACAGGAGCGGCAGGTAGAGCGAATCCATCACAGCCAGGTGGTTGGACGCCAGGATGACCGGCCCCTCGGCGGGGATCGTGTCGAGCCCACGGGCGAACGGCCGGTTGATCAGCCACAGCCAGGGGCCGATCACGACATTCTTCAACCACCAGTAGGTGCGGTTACGCAACGGAAAATCCTCTCTCAGGGGTTCACTGCTCCGGCGAGAAGCGCCACGCCGATCATACCTGCGTCCGCTCCGAGCACTCCCGTCTCCACCCTCGCGAGAGGACGGTGGCCGGCACCGACGACATTCTGGGACATCTCGGCGACGGCCTCGGTCAGGTAGAGGTCGGAATCACGGCTCACGCCGCCGCCCAGGACGATGAGTTCGGGGTCGAGGATCTCCTGGACCACGGCCAGTCCACGGCCCAGCCAGCGGGCGAAGTCGGCGATGACCTCGCAGGCCAGCACATCGCCTTCACGGGCGAGATTCACCACGGCGCGGCCGGTGATGCCTTCCGGGGCGGAGTGGTAGTGCTCGGCGAGGGCACTGCGGGGGTGCCGACCGGTGGCGATGAACTCGCGGGCGGTGAGCTCCAGTGCACTGCCGGAGCAGTAGCGCTCCAGGCAGCCGCGCTTGCCGCAGGGGCAGGAGCGGCCACCCTGGACCACGGTGAGGTGACCGAACTCCGGCGCGGTACCGAAGGCACCACGGTAGATGTGGCCGTCCGTGACCAGCGCACCGCCGATGCCGGTACCGACGGCGAAGAAGGCCCAGGTACCGGCGTCGCGGCCGGGGCCGAGGATCTGCTCACCCCAGGCCGCGGCGTTGGCGTCGTGCTCCAGGACCACAGGAAGACCGAGGACGCGGGTCAGCCGGTCACGGACCTCCATGTCCCGCCACGGCAGATGCGGGGCGAAGCGGACGGAGGTCTGGTCGGCGGTGATGAACCCGGCGACGGCCAGTCCCACGGCATCGACCTCGTGGCGTCCCCGGAGGATGCCGACGACGTGGCTGATGGCGGTCTCGAGCGCGTTGACCGAGCTCGGGGTGGGGAGCTGTTCGATGTCGATGATCGAGCCGGTCCCGTCCACGACCGCGGCGCGCAGGTTCGTGCCGCCGATGTCGATACCGATGGTCAGCTGTTCACTCGTTGACACGTCCGCGTCCACGTCCTCTCAGATCACACGCCAGAACACAGCGGCAGTCGCCCTGTGCAACCCTCCCAGGGTATCGGTCAGCCCCGCCAGTTCCAACTGTGCCTGGGTGGACGACGGCCGTCGCCGTCGAGCACAGCGGACAGCTGCTCGCCGAGGATGTGCCAGTTCCAGGCCTCCTCGACGTAGCGGCGTCCTTCCGCGGCATAGCGCTGTGCGCGCCCCGGATCCGTCAGGAGCCGGGCGATGTCGTCGGCCACGGCGTCCGTGTCGGTGCCGTCGACCACGTCACCGGTACGACCGTCGAGGACGGATTCAGGGGCCCCTCCCCCGTCCCCGGCGACGGTGGGCACACCGCAGGCCTGGGACTCCAGGAAGACGATGCCGAGCCCTTCCACGGAAAAGCCACCGCCCTCGGTGCGGACCGGCATGGCGAAGACGTCACCGGCGCAGTAGTGGGCGACGAGTTCCCCGGCGTCCACCGGACCGGTGAGCGTCACCCGCTCCCCGATCCCCCGCTCCTCGACCATCCCGCGCAGCGTGTCTGCGTAGTCACCGGGACCGACGATGAGCAGGTGGGCGTCGGGAACCCGGTCGAGGATCCGCGGCATCGCGGCGACGAGGGTGTCCTGCCCCTTGCGGGACACGATGCGGGAGACGCAGACGATGACCCTGCGGTCGTCGATGCCGTGCCGGGTACGCACCGTCTCCCGGCCGACCGGGTCCGGCCGGAAGCGGGTCGAGTCGACGCCACCGGGCATGGGCTCCCAGGCGACCGTCGGACCGAAGGACGCCATGAAACGTCCGCGGGCGTAGCGGGAGACGTAGGTCAGGCAGTCGACGGAACGACCGATCCAGCGGAGGACGGAGCGTCCGCCCGGAACCATGGACCAGCCGACCTCATGGCCGTGGGTGGACGCGACGATACGTCGGGCGCCGGCCCGACGTGCCGCAGTCGCCAGCAGGGCGAAGGGTGTCGATGACCCGAACCAGACCGTGTGGATGCCGTGCTCCCTGATGACCTGCGCCATCCGTCGGGCCTCGGCCGGGAAGGGGAAGAGGATGCGGTGGGGCCACCGGATCACCGGGAACGGGAGGGTGGCGTCATACGCCGCCGCGGCCTCGGCGTCCTGCGTGGACGCCAGGACCACGAGCCGACCGGGTTCGCGCCGCTCCAGCTCCAGACAGTAGTCCCGGAGGTAGCTCTGGATGCCGCCGAAGGTCGGCGGGAAATCATTGGTGACGAGCAGGACGCGACGCTCAGACCGGGCGGTCATGACGGTTCTCAGTAACGGGAGGCGCCGGCGAAGGGCATGCTGTCGACGCTGACGACCTGGACCGGGATACCGTAGTCGGAGGCGTGGACGATCTTGCCGTCGCCGATGTACATGCCGACGTGGCTGACTCCCGAGAAGTAGCCGACGATGTCGCCGGGCTGGAGCTGGTCCCGGGAGACCGGGGTACCGCCGGCGATCTGGGCGCTGGAGGTACGCGGGATGGACTTGCCCATCTGCTGGTAGGCCCAGAACATCAGGCCGGAGCAGTCGAAGGCGTCCGGACCGGTCGCACCCCAGGAGTAGGGGCTGCCGAGTTTGCTCATCGCCGCACCCACGACGCCGCCGGCGAGGGCGGACGCCTCATTGAGGAACTCCTCGACATCGACGTCAATGGGACCGTTGCGGTCGATCCACCGCTGCTTCTGATCCTGGGGCATCGCGTCGACGGCCTCGGAGATCTGGTCCTTCATGGCGTCGAGCTCGGCGGTACGGGCGTCGAGGTCCGCCTGACGCTGACCGAACTCGGTGAGCTGGAAGTCTGCGGTGGCCTTCGACCGCAGGGCGAGGGACTTCGACGCCGCAGCATCTGCCAGGGAGGTCTGGAGGTTCTCGACCGTGGCCGTGCGGGTCGCGTTGAGCGCCGAACCGTAGGCACTGCGGTCAATGGCGTCCTGCGGACTGGCAGAGCCGATGGCGGCGGTCACCGGGTCCACGGTGGCACCACGGTAGAGCGACTGGGACAGCTCCGTGACCGGTCCACGTGCCGCCTCAGCGCGGGCGACCGCCTCGTCCGATTCCCTGGTGTAGTAGTCGAGGGCGGCGTTCGAGCGGTCGAGCAGGGTGCGCGCATTGTCCAGGGCGGTGCGGTTCTCCTCGACCTTGTCGCTGGTCGCCTCAGCCTGACGGGAGATCTCGTTGAGGCGGTCGAGCAGACCGTCCGCATCCGACGGCAGCGGTGAGGTGTCCACCGGGGTCGACGACAGGTCCGCGGCCCCGGCGGGAGCCGGAGCTGCGGGTTCCGCCGGGTCCGCCTGCGCCACGGAGACGCCGGCGACAACAGTGCCGATACTGAGCCCGAGTCCTGCGACGGTCCGCAGAGCCGGCCGACTGTGGGCGGCGGGAGCGGTGGCGCGGTGGCGGGCAGTGTAACGCTTGGTCACGGTTGTAGTACCTCTTCGGGTGGGGACGGTCGATCCGTTGAACATACTGCCACAACTTCGTGACCGAACTGCAACCTTGTGGTGACAGTCGCCGAAGTTGTGACGGGTGGTGCAGATGTGGCTGAAAAGCAATGACGCCGACACCCCGTACGGGGTGCCGGCGCCGGGCCGGAACGACGCGGTCCTAGAAGCGGACGGCGTTGTTGATCGGCATGTAGTTGATGTCGTTGACCTGGACCGGGGTGCCCTCGTTCACGGCGTGGACGATCTTGCCGTCGCCGATGTAGATCGCGACGTGGGACGCGCCGGAGTAGTAGGAGATGATGTCGCCGGGCTGCAGGGCGTTCAGGGAGACCGGGGTTCCACCGGAGGCCTGGGCACCGGAGGTGCGCGGGATGGACTTGCCGACCTGGTTGTAGGCCCAGGAGGTCAGACCGGAGCAGTCGAAGGAGCTCGGGCCGGTAGCACCCCACACGTAGGGCGCACCCTGCTTGGACATCGCAGCGTCGGCGATCTTCTGACCGGTGGAGGTCGGGGCGGCGGAGGCCACGGCCGACTCGGCGGCGGCGGCAGCTCCGGTGAAGGCGCTCGTGTCCACGTAGTTGCCGGCAGCGTCCAGAACCTCGTTCGGGACGTCGACGGAGAAGCCGGTGCCGGGAACCTGGACGGGGGCAGCCTGGGCGGTCGCAGGCAGTGCGACAACGGCGCCGACGCCGATCGCAGCCGCGGCCACGATGTTGCGCCGGGAGGAACCGTTCTTCAGACTGTGCTTACCCATAGGAGGAAATTGCCTTTCGAGATCGTTGTGGGGACGCTCTTCGTGCCGCGCCCCTCAAGGTCACGATGAGATTACGAAACGATCACGCTCCGTGTCCAGTGGGCGGAATGAATTTTGTGCCTCGTGGCGCCGTTATCCCACCGTGATCAATGACGGGTAGAGATATCACTACAACTGGTGAAGTACGGAAGGTCACGGTTCTATAACGCTGCGACCAGCGTAAATGTCGCACCCGGCCGGGGTGGAGATCACTGAGATGCGGGTCACATCAACTACCCTCGTCGATAGCATGTGATCCTGGTCACAAAGTGTTGTCCAACTGCGGTGAACAACCGGTGACGACCTCTCCAGTCACAACAATCACACGCTCCAAGGTCGCGTCGGAGTCCCTGTAGCGCCGTTCGGCGTCGTGGCGCAACGCTACAATGAAGCCTCATGAACCCACGCTCCGCGCACGACGAGCTCAGGCAGAGCCTCCGCCGGAGTCTCCGGGACTGTGTCGTCGTGGACTGCGAGACCACGGGCCTGGACCCCGACAACGACCGGATCATTGAGGTCGCCGCCCTGCGCGTACGCGAGGGACGTCCCGTCGCCCTGTTCCACCGGGTGGTGGATCCGCGGCGCCCCCTCCCCGAGTTCATCACCTCCCTCACCGGACTGACCGACCAGCGGGTGCGACAGGCACCGCCGGTGGGCGACATCCTCGGGGATCTCTCGGCCTTTCTCTCCCACCACACGGTCGTGGGCCACAATGTCGGCTTCGATCTCGCCTTCATCGACGCTGAGATCACGACGACACACAGCGCCCCTCGTGCGGCGTCTCTGTCCTTATGTACCGCAGAGTCCGCCCGGGCCCTTGTCCCCCGCTCCCGTGTGGGCCGCTACCGTCTCAACACCCTCGCGGAAGCTTTCGACCTGGACCACCGACCCTCACACCGCACGGTGTCTGATGTTCTGGCGACGCTCGATCTTCTCCACTATCTCTCCGGTGTCTGCGAGGCTGAGCAGGCCGACGCCTCACTCTAGGCGCACTCCGTTCCCGACAGCCGCCGGCTGACGGCCGTACACAATCGTCACGGATCAGCGTCTCCCAGACAATGAAGAGCTCTGATCTGTCACAGCTGTGTACAGATACCCCCGTACAACACAGAACCCCGGGCCCACCGTGAGACGGTGGACCCGGGGTCCTGTGTATGACGACTGAAGCTCAGCGGCTCCTAGGGGTTGGAGTGACCCTTGTCCTCGAGAGCGGCGCGGTTGGCCTCGTTGAGGCGACGCAGCATCTCGATCTTCTCGTGCTCGTTGGCCTCCTCGATCTCGGAGACCTTCGAGACGATGTCCTCCGGGTCCGGGCGGAAGAATCCACCGCGGCCGGGCTGACCGGCGAAACCGAGCTGGTTGAGCTTGGTCGGCACCTGGGCGCCGGCGTACTCCAGCGGGATCGGGTGACCGTGCTCGTCCACCGGGCCGATGGGCTGGTGGACCTCGATGAAGCCGCCGTTCGGGAGCTGACGGATGGTGCCGGTCTCGATGCCGTGCTCCAGCACCGCCCGGTCGTTGCGCTGGAGACCCAGGCAGATCCGGTAGGTGACGAAGTAGGCGATCGGAGGCAGCACCAGGAAGCCGATGCGGCCGATCCAGGTCATGGCGTTCAGCGAGATCTGGAAGTGCAGGGCGAAGAGGTCGTTACCACCCGAGAGGGTCAGCACGAAGTACGCCATCATTGCCATGACACCGAGGGAGGTGCGGACCGGCACATCGCGCGGACGCTGCAGCAGGTTGTGGTGTGCGTTGTCCTTGGTGAAGTGCTGCTCGATCCAGGGGTAGGCGAACAGCAGGACCACCAGGAGACCCAGCAGCAGTGCGACCCAGAAGACGCCCGGGATCGTGTAGTTGCCGAGGTAGAGCTCCCACGCCGGCATGATACGTGCCGCACCGTCAGTCCAGAGCATGTAGATATCCGGCTGGGAACCGGC
>NHCFD04200__coassemble_349_pt1 | contig 18957 bp, 21 predicted proteins | sample NHCFD04200__metabat2_high_PE_017 | metagenome-assembled genome bin NHCFD04200 | reverse complement strand
TTGCGACGGATCTGCTCGCCTTCGTAGCGAACACCCTTACCCTTGTAGGGATCGTCCTTCCGCAGACGACGGATGTTGGCGGAGATCTGTCCGACCTGCTGCTTATCGATACCTGCGACGGAGAACTTGGTGTTTCCGTCGACCGCGAAGGTGATGCCCTCCGGAGCCTCGATGAGGACCGGGTGGGAGTAACCGAGAGCGAACTCGAGGTTCTTGCCCTTGGCCTGGACGCGGTAACCGACACCGAAGATTTCCATCTTCTGGGTGTAACCCTCGGTGACGCCGACAACCATGTTGTTGACGAGCGAGCGGGAGAGACCGTGCAGGGAACGGTTCTTGCGGTGGTCGTCCGGGCGCTGAACGAGAATCTCGTTGCCCTCCTGGACGGCGGTGATCGGGGTCGGGAGTTCCTGGGACAGAGTGCCCTTCGGACCCTTGACCTCGACGGTCTGACCGTCGATGGTGACGGTGACGTTGGCGGGGACGGCCACAGGGGCCTTACCGATACGTGACATTGTGCTGCGTCCTCCTTCTACCAGACGTAGGCGAGGACTTCCCCACCCACGCCCTTCTCGGTCGCCTCACGGTCGGTCAGCAGACCCTGGGAAGTGGAGATGATCGCCACACCCAGGCCACCGAGGACCTTCGGGAGGTTGGTGGACTTGGCGTACACGCGCAGACCCGGCTTGGAGACGCGGCGGACACCGGCGATGGAGCGCTCACGGCTGTTGGAGTACTTGAGCTCCAGGGTGAGCTGCTTGCCGACCTTGGCAGCCTCTTCGACGGTGAAGTCGGCGATGTAGCCTTCCTTCTTCAGGATCTCGGCGATGTTGGCCTTGATCTTGGAGGACGGCATGGACACGCTGTCGTGGTACGCGTTGGACGCGTTCCGCACGCGGGACAGCATGTCCGCGATGGGATCAGTCATCGTCATGACGAAATGACCTTGTGCCTTTCTCGCCACGGTTCCCGTTTCCACCCGGGCGTCACCGCGTCCTTGTCGGCAACTGACGCTTCCCTGATTCAGTAACCGGGGTTGCTCGCTACCTTGGTGACGACGCGGCCGCATGAGGGCGGAGGGCCTGTGACAAAGTGGTTGAATGCTTGGTCCTGACACGCAGGACCTGTCTACGCTAGCAACCGGGCACGACAAGGTCAAACGGCCTCCGGAGGGACGTCGGCACCCCCGTCCCGAATCGGTGTCCGGACATGTCACAGCGTATTCTCCTCAGGGTCACCACCGGCCCGAGCAGTACCCCGTCAGTGAGGAATACCCCAGAACCATGTGCGGCATCGTCGGAATGATCGGCAACAGCCCGGTCAACCAGGACATCTACGACGCTCTCCTTCTCCTGCAGCACCGAGGACAGGACTCCACCGGTATGGCCACGGCCGAAGCCGGCGGCCACCTGCACACGTTCCGGGCCCGTGGCCAGGTCCGTGAGGTCGTGCGCACCCGGGACATGCGTTCCCTGCTCGGCAACGTCGGCCTCGGCCACGTCCGCTACGCCACCCGTGGCGCGGCGTCCTCCGAGGAGGAGCAGCAGCCCTTCTACGTCAACTCCCCGTACGGCATCACCCTGGTGCACAACGGCAACCTGACGAACACCCGTGAGGTCACCGAGGAACTGCGCGACCGCGACCGTCGGCACGTCAACTCCTCCAGTGACACCGAACTGCTGCTCAATGTCCTCGCCTCCGAGCTGCAGGCCACCACCGGCCCGACCGACCTCACGCCGGAGAGCATCTTCAGTGCCGTCTCCGCGACCAACCGTCGCATCGAGGGCGCCTACGCCGTCGTCGCACTGATCGCCCACCACGGTCTGCTCGCCTTCCGCGACCCCTTCGGCATCCGTCCGATGGTGCTGGGACGCCGCCACCCCACCCCGGCACAGCTCGAGGAACGCCCGGACGCCCACGACGAGTGGGTCGTCGCCTCCGAGTCCCTGGTCCTGGAGAACGGCAACTACGAACTGGTCCGTGAGCTCGCCCCCGGCGAGGCCGTGTTCATCACCCCCGAGGGCAAGCTGCACTCCAGCCGGTGTGCCGAGGCCCCGAAGCTCAAGCCGTGCTCTTTCGAGTACGTCTACCTCGCCCGCCCGGACTCGGTGATGAACGGTATCTCCGTCTACGACTCCCGCCTGCGCATGGGCGCCCGACTGGCGAAGACCATCGCCGAGCACATGCCGGTCGAGGATGTCGACGTGGTCATGCCGATCCCGGACTCGGCGCGTCCGTCCGCCATGGAGGTCGCCAAGGTCCTCGACATCGACTACCGCGAGGGCTTCTTCAAGAACCGCTACGTCGGACGCACCTTCATCATGCCGGGCCAGGCGGTCCGCAAGAAGAGTGTCCGCCAGAAGCTCAATGCGATGTCCACCGAGTTCAAGGGTAAGCATGTCCTGCTCGTCGACGACTCGATCGTCCGCGGCACCACGAGCTCCCAGATCATCGAGATGGCGCGTGCCGCCGGCGCCCGCAAGGTCACCTTCGCCTCCGCCGCCCCGCCCATCCGCCACCCGCACGTCTACGGGATCAACATCCCGACCGAGTCCGAGCTCATCGCCCACGGCCGGACCATCCCGGAGATCTGTGAACTGCTCGGCGCCGACCACCTGATCTACCAGGAGGTCGAGGACCTGGAGGCGGCGATCATGGACGGCCAGACCGACCAGCAGCTCGACGGCCTGGACCTGAGCTGCTTCACCGGTGAGTACGTCACCGGTACCGTCACCCAGGAGTACCTCGACTGGGTCGCCGACGCCCAGGAAAGTTAGAGATGACCGGGAAAGAGACCGTCCTGCACCACGGGGAGATCACCCCGGGGCGTCCCCTGCTCGTCGTCGCGATGGCCGGTGAGGCCACCCACCTCACCGACGGTCTCGACGACCTGCCGGTGCTGCTCACCGGCATCGGCCGGATCCACACCACCCTGTCGCTGACGGACTGCCTGCACCGCTACCTCCGCGCCGGCGGACTGCCCAGCGGCATCATCAACATCGGCACCGCCGGTGCGCTGCGCCCGGGGCTGACCGGTGTGCACCGGGTCGACCGGGTGCTGCTGCACGATTTCTCGCACTCCTCCGTCGCCGCCTTCACCGGTGCCGACGAGTACCCGCCGCTCGACCTCGCCGCGGAGACCGCGGTCCCCGGCGCCACGCCGGACACCCTTGACGGGCTCGAGCGCGACGCGGCGTCCTCCGTCACCCTGGCGACCGGCGACGTCTTCGTGGAGTCGGACGCCACGCGCGACCGTCTCGCGGAGGACGCCGACATCGTCGACATGGAGGGGTACGCCGTCGCCTCGGTCGCCCGGTGGTTCGGCGTCCCGGTGCAGCTGATCAAGGTCATCAGCGACGACGCCGGAGATTCCGCCGGCACCTCGTGGCGCGAGGAACTCCCGCGGATGGCCAGGGAGATCGCCGCCCACACGCGTGGCCAGCTCACCACGCCCCACCGGCCGGAACTCACCGCGGAGTAGTCGACCGGGGGTATACCCCGTCGATTAAGGCCTGCCTCACCATCATTGCTACATTCATTCCCATGAGTGTCATCCTGTCCGGACGCCGTCGGCGTCCACTCGCCGCCGTCACCGCACTGCTCCTCACCGTCGGGCTCACCGCCTGTGGTGTCGGATCGGACAACGGCGGCAGTGTCGGTGACGCCGAGGAGACCAGCTTCGACGCTGCGGTCGCGGACTTCCCCACCGTCGATGACGTCCCCGCCGCGTCCGGGTCACGTGATGTCTCCTACGCGTCCTACGTCGGCGACGTCACCCCGGTCACCGAGGACGCCGACCCCGCCCTCCCGGTCAGCCTCACCGATGCCGACGGCAACGACGTCACCGTCGACGACGTCTCCCGCATCGTCCCGCTCGACATCTCGGGCACGATCTCCCGCACCCTCGCCGGCCTGGGCCTGCGCGACAATATCGTCGGACGCTCCGTCTCCTCGATGGAGCCCAGCCTCGCCGACCTGCCCGTCGTCACCCACGGCGGCCACTCCATCAGCGCCGAGGCGGTACTGAACCTCGATCCCTCACTCATCATCCTCAACCCCTCCATCGGACCGGAGGACGCCGTCCAGCAGATCCGGGACGCCGGCATCCCCGTCGTCATGATGGAGGACCCGGCGTACGGCGCGGAGGCCGTGAGCGAGTCCATCACCACCGTCGCCGACATCGTCGGTCTGCCGGAGGAGGGCAGGAAGCTCGCCGAGCGTGCCGCCGACGAGGCCGACGAGGCCCGCTCCACCATCAGGGATCTGGCGGACGCCGCCACCGACGGCACCCCGCTGCGCGCCGCCTTCCTCTACGCCCGCGGTGACGGCGGCGTCTTCTACATCCTCGGCCCGGACTCCGGCACCAGCGAGCTCATCGAGGGCATCGGAGCGGTCGACGTCGCCGCGGAGAACGGGATCACCGACATGACCCCGGCCAATGCCGAGTCGCTGGCGAAGCTCGACCCGGACGTTCTGGTCATGATGTCCGCCGGCCTGCAGGACACCGGCAACATCGACGGCCTGCTCACCAAACCCGGCATCGGGCAGACGAAGGCCGGGCAGAACCGCCGCATCCTCGCGATCCCGGACTCCCAGGCCCTGAGCTTCGGCCCGCAGACCGGTGAGATGCTGCTCTCCGCCGCAAGCGCCCTCTACAACCCGGACGCCCACCGCGAGGCCACGGAGTCCTGACCGCGGGCCTATGGTGGACGCCATGAACTCCACCCCCGCCAAAGGTTCCCCTGAAGAGAAGGCGGCCATGCTCGCCTGGCTCGATGATGTCGCCGACCAGCTCGGCATCGACCGTGACGAGGAGCGCGCCCTTGTCGGCGAGATCCTCCAGCTCACCAGTACGGTCGCGCACGACCGGTCGCGTCCTGCCGCTCCCGTCACCGCCTTCCTCATCGGCCTGGCCGCCGGACGTGCCGATACCGACCCCACCGAGCTGATCGCCGCAGTCCGTGAGCGTGCCGCGCCCGGCGGGAATCCCGAGGACTGAGACCCCCGTTCGGCGGAAACTGACACCGCCGGTATGACGCAGATCACGTCCGCGTCTACCATCGGAAGGATGACTAATGCTCAGGGACTTCCGCCGGTCGCCGACCAGGTCAACCCGGTGGCCAACCGCTTCGACCACCCGCGGGTGGGCGAGAACGAGAAGGTCGCGACCGGTATTCCGGCCGTGCTCCACGCCATGCAGTACGCGCTGCCGAACAACGGCGGCCCGTCCCTGCTGACGATCAACAAGCACAAGGGCTTCGACTGCCCCGGCTGTGCCTGGCCCGAACCGGACCAGCACGACCTCAATATCGTCGAGTTCTGCGAGAACGGTGCGAAGGCCGTCGCCGAGGAGACCACCCCCACCAAGGCGGGTCCGGACTTCTGGGCGCGGTACACCGTCGAGGAACTCCGCGAGAAGACCGACCACTGGCTCGGCAAGCAGGGACGCATCACCCACCCGCTGGTCTACGACCGGGACTCCGGCGACGGCCACTACCGGCCGATCAGCTGGGACGACGCGATCGCGATGATCGCCGAGGAGCTGCAGTCCATCACCCCGGACGAAGCCGTCTTCTACACCTCCGGCAAGGCCGTCAACGAGTCCGCGTACGCCGTACAGCTGCTGGCCCGCCGGATGGGTACCAACAACCTGCCGGACTGCTCGAACATGTGCCACGAGTCCACCGGTTCGGCACTGTCGGCGACGCTCGGTCTCGGCAAGGGTTCGGTGACGATCAACGACTTCCACACCACCGACCTGCTGATCTCCGTCGGCCAGAACCCGGGCACCAACCACCCGCGTGCGCTGACCGCCTACTCCCGCTGCAAGGAGAACGGCGGGAAGATCCTCGCCCTCAACCCGATGCCGGAGGCCGGGCTCATGGCCTTCCGTGAACCCCAGGCCGTGAAGACCTACCTGGGCTTCAAGGAGAAGCTCGCCGACGACTACCTCCAGGTCCGGCTCGACGGCGACCGCGCCCTCTTCCTCGCCGTGAACAAGGAGCTCGTCGCCCGGGACAACGTCATCGACCACTGGTTCCTGGACACCTACACCTCCGGGTTCGACGCCTTCAAGGCGCACCTCGAGACCCTCGACGACGACGAGCTCGCCGCCGCCCACGGTATCCCCCGGTCCCAGGTCCTCGGCATGGTCGACTCCATCGAGGCCGCGTCCACCACCATCATCACCTGGACCCTCGGCGCGACCCAGCACAAGAACGCCGTCGCCACCATCCAGGAGATGGTGAACACCCTGCTGATCACCGGCCGGATCGGCAAGCCCGGCTGCGGCACCGCCCCGCTGCGTGGCCACTCCAACGTCCAGGGTGACCGCACCATGGGTGTCTGGGAGAAGTCCCCGGAGAGCTTCCTCGCCGCGATCGAGGAGGAGTTCGGGTTCCCCGTCCCCCGCGAGCACGGCTACGACACCGTCTCCTCCCTGCAGGCGATGCGCGACGGCAAGGTGAAGTTCTTCCTGTCCCTCGGCGGCAACCTGGTGCGTGTCGCCTCCGACACCGCCGTCCTGGAACGCGGCATGGCGGCCAACGAGCTCACCGTGCACCTGTCGACGAAGCCGAACGGTTCCCACGCCTGGCCCGGCCGGAAGTCCCTGATCCTGCCGGTGCGCGCCCGCACCGACCTGGACATGCAGAAGTCCGGACGCCAGTCCGTGACTGTCGAGGACTCCGCCGGCAAGGTCCACGCCTCCACCGGTAAGCGCCGTTTCCACCGGAACTCCGACCTGAAGAGCGAGGTCGACATCCTCTGCTCCATCGGACGCGAGACCTTCGGCGACGACTTCTGGCAGCCGATGATCGACAACTACGACGTGCTGCGTGACCACATCGCGGCCACCATCCCCGGCTTCGAGAACTTCAACGAGCGGCTGAACCACCCGGGCGGGTTCTACCTGCCCAACGGTCCCCGCGAGCGGAAGTTCACCACCGCCGACGGCAAGGCACACCTGACGGTCAACGAGATCGACCCCGTCGAGCTGAAGCCCGGTGAGCTGATGATGAACACGGTGCGCACCCACGACCAGTACAACTCCACCGTCTACGGCATGGATGACCGCTACCGCGGCATCAAGGGTGGACGCCGCGTCGTCCTGATGAACAAGGCGGACTGCGCCGAGCGCGGCCTGCGCGACGGCGACATGGTGGACATCGTCTCCAGCTTCCCCGACGGCGAGCGCCGCGCCCCCGACTTCCGGGTCGTGGAGTACGACCACTCCCGCGGCGGCTGCACCACCTACTTCCCCGAGGCGAACGTGGTGATCCCGCTGGACAACGCCGTGACGAAGTCGAACACCCCGGTGTTCAAGTCCACCCCGATCCACCTGGAGCCGACCGGGAAGCGCGCCGAGGACATGCCGCCGATGCCCGCGGGCGACAAGTAAACGAGACGGAGAACCCCGGAGTACGCTGCACACACATGGGTAGGTTGACGGAAAAGGCACGGGTCACGAAGGTTCGCCTCGGGGACGGTTCCCCGGGCCACCCGCCCGTCGAGGTGGACACCCGGGCGGACACCCTCGCCGTCGAGGAGCCCCTGCAGATCCGGCTGGACGGTACGGACTTCAGTACCACCATGAGGACGCCGGGCCACGACATCGAACTGGTCCACGGGCTGCTCCACGCCGAAGGGGTGATCACCGGTCGGGTCGACATCGCCGAGGCACGTTACTGTGCCGGCGCGGTGGGGCCGAAGGGTGAGAACACGTACAACACGTTGGATGTGTCCCTGCGGGATGCGGCAGGGTTCAGCATCGCCGAGGTAGGTGTTCACGCTTCCCCGGAATCTCCGCAGCAGCCGGTCGGTGATTCCTGCCCGTCACTGCCGGTCGGTGCAGGGACATTGCGGGGCCACGAGCTCCCGATCCGCAACCTGGTGACCAACTCAGCATGCGGCGTCTGTGGCACGACCTCCATCGAGGACCTCATGAAGGAGAAGCGGTACACGCTGACTCCCGTGCATCCCACCCCTGAACTGGTGGTCTCCCTTCCGCAGCAGCTGTCCACCGGTCAGAAGTCCTTCAGGAAGACCGGTGGTATCCACGCCGCCGGCGCGTTCACCGCCGACGGGCGTCCCCTGGTCATCCGTGAGGATGTCGGACGCCACAATGCCGCCGACAAGGTCATCGGTGCGCTTCTGCTCGACGACCGTCTCCCTGGGGACGTCCCCGACGACGACCCGGACAAGGCCACCTACCTCGTCATGAGTTCGCGTGCGTCCTTCGAGCTGGTGCAGAAGGCGGTGCTGGCCGGGTTCTCCGGACTGGTCGCCGTCTCCGCGGCCACGTCCCTGGCGGTCGACATGGCGAAGGAGTCCGGGCTGCTGCTCACCGGCTTCACCCGCGACGACAGGTTCAACCTCTACAGCGGCGAGCTCGCGTAGCGGGGGTTCGCGTAGCGGAGGGTTACTGCCGCTCCAGCCACGCTTCGATGCCGCCGGGATAGTTGACTGCGGCGATACCGACCCCCGCCAGCAGATCGACCGCCCGCAGCGAGCGCACACCCGATCCGCAGTAGACCACCAGAGGACGCCCCTCCTCGGTCGCCCGGTCAGCCACGTACTCGACCTCCTCAGGGAACTCTCCGTCGACGCCACCCTTGAGCGCGGACAGAGGGATGTTCACCGCACCGGGGATATGCACGGTCTCGAACTCGTCGGGCTCACGGACATCCATGAGCACGGCATCGGTGAGGTCCGGGACATCATCATCCGAATCATCCGACGGCTCGACCGCCAGCTCCTCGTCCACGGGCGTGGACGCGGACCTCACCCGCTCGGCGACCGCCGGATCGGCGTGCACCGGGATGTACTCCCACCGACCGGACAGTCCGTCGAAGTAGCCGATCGTGCCGGCCAGCGGCGCGCCGACACCCGTCAGCACCTTGACCGCTTCCAGCGCCATCGCGGTGCCCACAATCCCCACGACCGGGCCGAGCACGCCCGCAGCCGAACAGGACGGCACGCTGCCGGGTGCGGGCGGCGTCGGGAAGACGTCCTCGTAGACCGGCCCGGCCGTCCCGTCAGGCAGGTGTCCACCGAAGACCGACAGTTGCGCGTCGAAGCCGAGGATGGACGCCCACACGTGCGGGATCCCCAGGACCGCACAGGCGTGGGAGCAGGCGTAGCGGGCGGCGAAGTTGTCGGTGCCGTCGAGGACCACGTCGGCGCCCCGCAGCAGCTCCACGGCGTTCGACGCCGTCAGCCGGGTGTCCACGACATGCACCACGAGATCAGGATTCCGCGCCAGCATCCCCCGGCGCGCAGATTCCGCCTTCAGCTCCCCCACCGCACTGTCGGTATGGATGATCTGCCGGTGCAGGTTGGAGGTCGCGACCACGTCATCGTCGATGACGGTCACCTCACCCACCCCCATCGCCGCGAGGTAGAGCAGCGCGGGCGAACCGAGTCCACCGGCGCCGAGCACGGCGACATGGGAGGACGCCAGCTTCTCCTGCCCCGCCAGACCGAACCCGGCGAGCGTGATCTGGCGTCGGAAACGGGCGTGGTCGACGGTCGGCACTGTCTTCCCACTCATGACAGCCCCACCCAGTCCGTCGATCCGTCAGTGTGTTCCTGTTCCTTCCAGATCGGCACCTCCGATTTCACGCGGGACGCGAACTCGGCCACCGCCTCGAAGGCGGGCCCCCGGTGGGAGGACGCCACCACCACGAGAAAGGCCAGGTCACCGATGCCCAGCTCGCCGCTGCGGTGCTCGGCCCAGAGCCTGATCTCGGGGTACTCTGCGACGGTCTCCTCGGCGATGCGCGCCAGCACGACATCTGCCGTCGGATGGTGGGTGTAGATCAACTGTGTCACCCCTTCCCCGTTGTCGTGGTCGCGCACGGTGCCTTCGAAGGTGACGACAGCGCCCATCGCGTCGGTCGCCGTGGCGTCCTTCGCGGCGGCGAGGTGGTTTTCGAGGCGTTCGGTGGAGACGGCGGTGTGGATGACAGTGCCGGTCTGCGCAGCGACGTAGGCGGGGTCTTTCACGGGGTCCTTCATGGCTTCACTCATGGTCTCCGGCTCCTTCCAGCTGGTCGATGAGGTGGTCGAGCACGGGGTCGAGCACGGCGATGCCGTCCTTGACTCCGCCGGTCGACCCGGGGAGCGTCATGACGAAAGTACGTCCGACGGTACCCGCCACACCCCCGGACAGCAGCGCGGTCGGGATGCCGTTCTCCAGGCCCTTGAGGTGGACGGCCGTCATCAGGCCGGGCAGTTCGTGGGTGAGCAGTGGTCTCACCGCGGCGACGGTGACGTCGGTCGGGCTGATGCCGGTGCCTCCGGTCGTGAGCACGATCGTCGGGGTGGCGGCGGTCGCGTCAGGGTCCGCCTGCTCGCCGAACAGTTCGTCGAGGTAGGCGGAGATGTCCGCGTCGGCGACGACCGCGACGTCCGGCACAGTCAGCCCCCTCCCACGCAGCCAGTCGACGAGGACGGGACCGGTGCGGTCGGCGTACTCACCGGCGGCAGCGCGGGTGGACGCGACGATGACGAGTGCGGTGCTCATCGCACGTCCCAGTCGCCGGACTTGCCGCCGGACTTCGCGAGGACGCGGATGTCGTCGATGACGGCGTGCTTGTCGACCGCCTTGATCATGTCGTAGACCGTGAGCGCAGCCGAGGTCACGGCGGTGAGCGCCTCCATCTCCACACCGGTGACGCCACGGGTCTTGACGGAGGCCTCGATGCGCACGGCGTCCGCCTCGCGGGCGAAGTCGACGGTGATCTTGCCCAGCGGCAGCGGGTGGCACAGCGGGATGATCTCGGGGGTCTTCTTCGCACCCATGATTCCGGCGACGCGGGCGACGGGCAGGGCATCCCCCTTGGGCAGGCCCTCGTTGGCCGGGTCGAAGATCATGTCGAGCACATCTTCCCTGGTCCGGACGCGACCGGTGGCCACGGCGGTGCGGCTGGTCTCGTTCTTCGCGGTGACGTCGACCATGTGCGCCGAGCCGTCCTCGCGGACGTGGGTGAGGTGGGTGTTCTCGGTATTGTCCGTGCTGCTCATAGGGGTCCAGGTTACGCGGTGGGGCCGGTCAGAGTTCGCCCGAGCCGGGTTCAGAGCGACGCGCGATGTCCATGGATTCATGGACGATGCCGACGACGAACACCGTGTCGTCATCTGACCGGTAAAGGATGATGTGCCTGGGTGAAAGCACTCGGTCCCCGCGCACCCGGTCCCGGCTGAGTCGGAGGTGCCAGGACCGCTTGCCCTGGCCCAGCTCTGGCCGAGGCCGGCATCCCGGCTGATCAGGATCAGCTGCGAGGTCACGGAGCGCCGTGCCGATGAGAGCCTTGTACCGGCTCATGGCATCCTCCCCGAAGCGCTCCGCCGACCATTCCAGGATTCCCCGGAGGTCCTGTCGGGCCAGCGAACTCATGCGGATCTTTCGCATCAGCGTTGCTGCCTGGCCTCCATGACCTGCTGAGCAAGGTCATCCATGAATCCGTCAAGCTCATCCAACTCAACATCGACGTAGCGCCCCGCAGCAATGTCGATCTCCCCCGTCGCGACATGCCGACGCAGCGCCTCGAGCCTGGCTGCATCCTCCGCACGTTGCTTCTCGACGAGCCGAAGCCCTTCGCGTAGCACCTCGCTGGCGTTCTGGTACTCCCCGGACTCGACGAGTTCCTCCACGAGCTTCTGCTGATGGTCGGTGATGACGACGTTCCGTGTGGGCATGGTGTACCTCCTTCTTCTTCGTCCGACGATAGACAGCATTGGCATAATCTGCCATTCCCCCCGCCACGACTCCCGCCTGGACCACCTAAACTGATACGCATGGTTGAGATCCACTATTTCGCCGCCGCCCGGGCCGCACGCGGCGTCCCGCAGGAGAATGTCGAGGACAACGGCACACTCGCCGACCTGCTCGATACCCTCGGCACCACCCACACCGAGACCACCGCCGGCGGCATGACACTCGCCCAGATCTTCGACCGCTGCAGCTTCCTCATCGACGGCCGCACGGTCACGGCGCAGGACGCCACCACCGTCGACCTCAGCACCGTCCAGCGCGTCGACGTCCTCCCGCCGTTCGCCGGAGGATAGATGTACGCGCTGATCATCGCGGGCGGACGCGGCGAACGTCTCGCCGCCTCCGCCCCGTCTCCGGTACCGGTCAAACCTCTTCTCCGGGACGCCACAGGCCGCCGTCTCATCGACCGCGTCCTCGACGCCTGCGCGGTGCTTCCCGATTGCCGGCAGATCGTCGTCGCCGGTGAGATGCCGCTTCCCGCTGAGACCACCCGTGTCCGCGAGGATCCGCCGCTGGCCGGCCCGGCCGCAGGTATCGCCGCCGGTGTCGCCGCGATCCCTGCCGACTACACCGGCGATGTCCTCGTCCTGCCCGCGGATCTCGCCGACCCGGCATCCGTCGTCACTGCACTGGACCGCCCGGGCATCATCACCGCCGGAGGACGCCTCCAGCCGCTGCTCTTCCGGACGGCCTTCCCCACCCTGAAGAACGCCTGCGTCGGCGATGTCACCGACGCCCCCGTCATGCGCATCGTGAAGAAACTGCACCTGCCCGAGATCGAACTGCCCGCCGCCACCGTCGCCGACATCGACACCTGGGCGGATGCCGCAGCGCACGGGTACAGCAACGGGTACGGTCAGGACTGATGAACACTCTCAGCTGGTCCGAAGCCCGCGCCGCCGTCGAATCCGCGGTCCACGACCATGCCCGCCGCGGCACCGAACAGGTTCCGGTGGCGGATACGGCGGGTCGGATCCTGGCGTCCGCCGTGGTCTCCCCCATGGACGTGCCGCACTACACGTCCTCGGCGATGGACGGGTTCGCGGTGCGCGGCGGCGGCCCGTGGCGACTGCTCGCCTCTCCGGTCGAGGGCGCGGTGGGACGCAATGTGCACCGCACGGGTGGCGTCCTCTCCGACGGGGAGGCTCTGCCGGTCCTGACCGGGTCGCTGCTGCCTGAGGGCGCGGACGCCGTCGTCCGTTCGGAGGACGCCGAGATCACCTGTGACGGTTCCCGACTGCACGCCGGGCAGCCCGAGGTGGGCAAGGACATCCGCCCCGCCGGGCAGGAACGCGCCGCCGGGTCCGAACTGCTGGCGTCCGGGGTCCGGCTCACGCCGCGTCATATCGCGATGCTGTCGGCCGGGGGCGTCGACGAGGTGACTGTGACCGTGCGTCCGACCGTGGTGTGCGCCTTCACGGGCAATGAGATCGTGCGCAGCGGTGTGCCCGGTCCGGGTGAGGTACGCGACGCCTTCTCCACGTCTTTCCCGGCACTGGTCGAGTCCTGGGGTGGGGTCGTGACCTCGACCGAAGCTGTCGCCGACGACCCGGTGGCGGTGGAGTACTGGCTGCGCCGGCCCTCGACGGTAGACGCCGACATTGTCCTGGTCACCGGTGGTTCAGGTCATTCCGGACAGGACTTCGCGCGGCGCTTCATCACCCGTGCCGTAGCCGGGGATGACGGCGAGGTCCTGGCGTCCGGTGTAGCGTGCCGGCCAGGCCACCCGACCCTGATCGCGCGGCGCGGAGCACAGCTCATCATCGGCGCTCCGGGGAACCCGTTCGCCGCGCATGTCGCGCTCCACTCGTTCGTGATGCCGGCCATTGCCGCATTCGTGGGTGCGTCCTCTGAGCTGCATTCGGGGGTCTGCGCTGTGTCGGTCGATCCGCTCGACAAGGACCGGGTGCGCCTGATTCCCGCGTCTCTGGGCGCCGACCGGGTCTGCTCCCCGGTCGACGGCGCACACTCGCACATGCTCACCGGGTACGCGACCGGCGATGTGCTGCTCGTCGTCCCGTCAGGGGGCCTTGCGGCGGGCGACCCGGTGGATTACCTGACGCTGTAGGTGGGGCTTCCTCTTTCCCCACTGTTCCGTCCTCCCTGTGCAGATACCAGTACGCAGAGGCGGAAGCCAGGTACCTGACTTCCGCCTCTGCGTACTACCAGCTGCATCAGTGGGGGATGCGGGACATGACATCAGTCCCGGTAGAGCTGTGCGCCCTTCGACTTACCCTGGTTCAGCCAGGCGTACACCCCGCCGACGAGCAGTCCGCCGCCGACGATATTGCCGAGCAGAGCCATCCCCCAGTTGTCCAGCACATTCGACCAGGTCAGAGAGTCCAGCACAGCGCCACCGTCCATGAACCCGTCGCCGAGGCAGAACAGGGACAGCATGAACAGGGAGAAGTTGGCGATGAGGTGCTCCAGGCCCAGCACCACGAACGCACCGATGACGAACTGGGTGAACAGGAACTTGCCCGCGTAGTCCTTCATGATCAGGCCGCCGACGATGGCCACGTTGACCAGGAAGTTCGCGAGGATGGCCTCGAGGAAGATGCCCCACGGGCCCTTGGTCAGCTTGCCGTCGGCCAGGGTGGCGAGCAGGTGGTCGGCCCCGAGTCCGCCGAGCTTGCCGGACTGGCCGAGGATCACCGCGACGATGATCGCGCCGACGAGGTTGAGCACCACCGTCCACAGGATGATCCCCGCGGCCCGCAGCCAGGAGACATGCCCCCGCACGACACCGAAGACCATGAACATCATGGTGCCGGTCGCCAGTTCGGCACCGACCTGCAGGATCATGGCCAGGCCGACAAAGAAGCACATGCCGAAGACGACCGCACCGAGACCCGGGGCGACACCTTCGACCGCATTGCCGGCGACGACGGCGAAGGCCGTGCCGAGTGTCAGGTACACGCCGGCGAGGATCGCGCGCACTGAATAGCGCAGCGGATCATCGGCGAACAGTCCCGCCTTCTTGAGGATCGCCTTGTCGGCGGCGGCATTCACGGCGCCGTCCAACGGGGCCGGGGTGGCCTGGGCCACGGTTTCTACGGTTGATGCATTCTCACTCACCGGGATGACGCTACTACCAGTGTCACGGTGGACCGAATGACCGTCAGGTCCCACCGTGCCAACCCGTCACCCGACCCCGGCAGAGGACGCCACCCCGAAACCGCAGGTGACCTGCGCCACATCACGACACGCGCGGAACGCCGCAGCACACCACCGGTCGGCCCCACCGAAACCGGTTGCGGCACAACCCGACAGAAGACACCCCTTATTCACCCCCGATGTCGGCTACACAGGGAGCCGCACAGGGGAACTGCAGAGGGAGCTCAGGAGGACGCACCACCGGCCGCCACCTCAGCCGCGACCTCCGCCGCGACCTCCGCTGCCGCAGCGTCCACCGCCCGGGCCACGGACGTCACGGGCCGGGTGTCCAGCCGCGACACCGCGATCGACAGCCGCACCTCCGGATCCTCCAGCGGCACGGCACACAGCAGGTCCGACAGCGGGGCCCATTCAGGTACGACCGCGAACCAGCGTCCTTCCTCGGCGCTGGACAGGAGTGCGGCGACAGAGTCGGAGTCCAGCACCGGTGTGACCTGCACGTCGAGCTCGGACATCGCCCGGTTGAACTCCTCGCGGGCCAGCATCCCCGGCGAGAGCAGGGCCACAGCAGACGTGGAAAGCTCAGCCCCGGACAGGGACGCGGGTACCGACCCGAACCGCTCACGGAACAGCGCAGGAACACCCACCACCGTGAAGCGCACCGACCCGACGGTCGTCACCCGCTGCCCCTGCACCACCTCAGGGGCGGTGTGGATGATCCCGGCGTCCAGCTCGTGGGCCCGCAGCCCCTCGACGATCTCCTCACTGCGCAGCCCCGCACGCAGGTCGAAGCGCACCCGCGGGTGCGCCTCGGCGATCCGGTCGAGCAGCCGCGCCGCCCAGCCCGTCCCTGCCGGGATCACGCCCACCCGCACCGTCGCGGACAGTTCACCGCGGACGGCGGCGAGATCCTCTTCGAGATGACGCTGGTCAGCGGTGATCCGCTGCGCGTAAGTCAGTACCAGCTCGCCTTCGTCCGTCAGCCCCTGGAACGCCGAATGACTGCGGTTGACCAGCGGTGATCCGACCTCCTTCTCGAGTTTCCGGATCGCCTCGGACAGGGTCGAGGTTGTCACGAAGCAGGACGCCGCCGCCCGGCCGAAGTGTCGTTCCCGGGCGAGTGCCTCGAAGTAGGTCAGTTGACTGAGGAGCATGGAAACCACGCTACAGCGGATACACCGCCACCATGTCCCCAGGCGTCGGCCGGGCACCGGCCGGCACGCGCAGCAGGCAGTCCGCCTCCACCGACTGGGCGAGCAGGTGCGACCCGACCCCGCCGACCGGCCGGACCAGCACCCGCCCGTCGACCACGGACCGCACCGCCCGGTGGAAGCAGTCCTTGTGCTCCTGGCCGGTCACCGGTGCGTCCAGGACCGCGGTCGACTCCGCCTCAGCCACACCGAGCACCGGCGCGACGAACAGCCGGAAACTCACCGCCGTGGAGACGGGGTTGCCGGGCAGACAGACCACCGGCGTCCCCTCGAAGACGGCCGTTCCCTGCGGACCGCCCGGCTGCTGGGCGACATGCCCGAACCACGACCCGTCCAGCGGCGAGAGCAGCTGGCGCACCACCTCGAACTTGCCGTGGCTGATTCCGCCGCTGGTCACGACCACCGTCGGGTTACTCTGCCGGATCGCCGAGCGCAGCAGGGCGCCGAACGCGACCGGGTCGTCGGTGGTGCGGACCCGGCCCACGACCTTCATCCCGTGGCGCGCGCACAGCGCGGTGAGCATCGGCCCGTTGGCGTCCCGGATCATCGCCGCACCGGTCCCGGCACCGTCGCCGTCACCGATCTCGTCACCACCGGTGCAGATCAGCACCCGCGCCGGCTCACGCACCGGCAGCGTCGTGATGCCCTGGGCGGCGGCCACACCGACGGTGCGTTCATTGACGACATGGGAGGACGCCAGCAGCTCGTCGCCGGTGGCGATGTCCGACCCACGGGGCCGGACGAACTGCCCGGCGGGTGTCTCCGGGACCGTCACGGAGGCGCCGGTCGACGGGAACTCCGGGGGTTCACAGCGCTCGACCGGGACCACGGCCACGGCGCCTGCGGGGATCTTCGCCCCCGTCATGACCGGGAGCACGGCATCTGCGACATCACCGGCGTCCTCGATGACCGACGCCGGGTCCGCACCGGCGGCGACGGTCTCCCCGACGGTGAACGTCCCACCCGCGAGGTGCTGCGGGAACAGGGCGTACCCGTCCATCTGGGAATTGTCGAAGCGGGGCGAATCCTCGACGGCCGCCACCGCCCGCGCCAACGGACGACCCACGGCCTCGACGACCGGCAGGTCCACGACCGGACGCTCACCGACGAGCGTGCGCACGGCGTCCTGATGATCTTCGGGGGTCCGGGGGGCCGGGTGCAGACCGGGGTGCATGGTTACCGCTTCCGTCTCAGCAGGGTGGTCGTGGCGACCCCGCCCACCACCAGCACGTAGATGCCGAGCAGCAGGATGCAGGCACCGAGCGCCTGGTCCATGTCATTGGAACTCAGGCCGAGCTCGATGAGCAGCGGGATCGTCCGGGTCTCCCCGGCGACGTTACCCGCGAAGGTGAGGGTTGCGCCGTACTCGGACAGCGCACGCGCGAAACCGAGGACCGTGCCGACGACGATCCCGGGCAGCGCCAGCGGCACCGTGATGTGTCGCAGGACCTGCCACCGGGACGCCCCGTCGACCCGGGCGGCCTCCTGCACCACCGGCGGCACGCCACGCAGTGAGGTCACCGTCGTGGAGACGAAGAAGGGCATCGAGACGAACACCTGCACCACGATCACGGCCAGGGAGGTGAAGGCCACGCGGAGGCCGAAGGCATCGTCCAGCCACTCCCCGACGAGCCCGTGGCGTCCCCAGAGAAAGACCAGGGCCAGGCCGGAGACCACGGGTGAAAGCACCAGCGGGGCGTAGATGATGAGCTGGAGGGCGTCACCGATCCTCGGATGACGCCGCATCATGTCGACCATCCACAGACTCAACGGCAGGCCGAGGACGACGCACAGCACCGTCGACACCAGTGCCGTGGTCAGGGACAGGCCGAAGGCCTCGGTCGCCTCGTCGGCGGTGACCAACTCGACCGCGCGGCCCCACGGGATATTGAGCAGCAGCGCGACCAGTGGCCCCAGCAGGAGCAGGACAGCGACGAGAGCGACCGCGACGAGGGCGGCCGGGACGCTACGCCGGCGCACCGAACCCGTACTCCGCGAGGATCTCGCGGGCCTTGTCGGTCTGCAGCCACTCGAGGAACTCGGTGGCGGTCTCGTTCTCCTCACCGTCGGAGGTCAGCGCGGCGGGGTACCTGTTGTCCTCGATGCCGGGGATGTCCAGCACGATGACTCGGCCCTGGGTCTCCTTGAGGTTCTTCTGCATCGCCTGGGCGTCGGTGGAGTAGATGAAGCCGGCGTCCACGTCACCGGTGGCGACCTTGGTGGACACGTCGGAGACGTTCGCTTCCTCGGTCGGGGCCTTCAGGGTGATGCCCTGGTCCTCGAGATACTCGTGGGCGAGGGTGCCGCAGGGCACGCCGTCGGCGCACAGGGCGATGCGCAGCTTGTCGTTGGTCTTCAGGTCGTTGAGGTCGGTGATCGACCCCAGGTTGCCCGGTGCGGTGGCGAGCACGAGCCGGTTGGTGGCGATGACCTGCGGGTCGGCGTCCTCGAACTCGTCGAGGTCCTGTGCGGCCTCCATGTTCGCCTCGTCGGCGCTGATGAACAGGTCGGCGTCCGCACCCTGGTCGATCTGCTGGACCAGCTTGGAGGAGCCGGCGTAGTTCCAGGTGACCGTCGCGCCCTCGTGACCGTCGGCGGCGAAGGCCTCGGCCAGGTCATCGCCGGCGTTCTTCAGGGAGGCGGCGGCGAAGACGGTGATGTCGCCGGCGGAACTGCCGGTGTCCACGGCGGTGGCGGTGTCGTCGCTGCTGTCGCTGTCCTCCTGCGAGTTCGAGCAGGACGCCAGCACCAGCACCAGTGCCGCCAGCGCAGCGAAGACGGCCAGTGCCGTGACGCGCGACAGGTGCAGGGTTCGGGTCATGGTCGGTCCTCTCGAAAGGTGTCAGGTGGAAC
>NHCFD04200__coassemble_343_pt1 | contig 19286 bp, 15 predicted proteins | sample NHCFD04200__metabat2_high_PE_017 | metagenome-assembled genome bin NHCFD04200 | reverse complement strand
TCGAGATCCAGCAGTACGCCCGTGAGCCGATCTCCCTGGACCAGACCATCGGTGACGAGGGTGACAGCCAGCTCGGTGACTTCATCGAGGACTCCGAGGCCGTCATCGCGGTCGACGCGGTGAGCTTCACCCTCCTCCAGGACCAGCTGCAGGATGTCCTGCACACCCTCTCCGAGCGTGAGGCGGGCGTGGTCAAGCTGCGGTTCGGTCTGACCGACGGTATGCCCCGTACCCTCGACGAGATCGGGCAGGTCTACGGGGTGACGCGTGAGCGTATCCGCCAGATCGAGTCGAAGACCATGTCGAAGCTGCGCCACCCGTCGCGCTCCCAGGTGCTGCGCGACTACCTGGACTAGAGTTCCCCGGTCAGACAGACGACCCCCGGCCCTGGTGGCCGGGGGTCGTCGTCTGTGCTGTGACGGTTGATGCTGTGGGGGTCAGTTACCGTCGCGCAGGCAGTCGTCGGCCTCGTCGACGGTGGTGGCGCCGCAGTCCTTGATCTTGTCGTCGGCGGCGCTGGTCACCAGGCTCGCGGCAGCGAGGGCGAGTACCGCGATGACCACGGCGATCCCCGGATAGGTCCAGCTGATCTCCGGCACCCGGACGGCGCGGACCAGGGCGACGAGCCCCACGATGAGCACCACCACGGCGATGATGATCCCGAGCACGGGCATGAGTGCCGCGGGAAGAGCCATCACACCGAGAAGCAACGCTGCCAGCCCCAGCCGGCTCTGTCGCTGCGGGGGTCGGGACGGGTTCTTCGGACGCTGCTGTGCCATGGTGCCCAGCGTAGCCGACGACCCTGCCTCACCAGTCCCGGAGGTAGGCGATCCGGTCCTGCAGCTGCTGCGCCGAACACAGGGCGGTGGGCGGACCGCCGCAGTTGCGCCGGACGTCGTTGTGGATCGCCCCGTGCGGCCGTCCGGTCCGCGCCGATTTCGCGGCGACGAGGGTGTTGAGCTTCTTGCGCAGGGCGGGCAGTTCCTCACTCGCCACCCGCTCGCGGTGGTTGCCGGCACCGTCGGTGCCGGAGACGTCCTCACCCCGGCGTCGCGCCTCACGTTCCTGCTCCTTGCGGGCGACCTCCTCGCGGGCCCGGGCGTCGAGCTGCTCGGACTGACGCGCACGTAGCAGGGTCTTCATCTGGTCTGCGTCGAGCAGTCCGGGAAGCCCCAGGTAGTCCTGTTCCTCCTCGGACCCGGCCATCGTCGCCGTGCCGTAGGTCGAGCCGTCGAAGATGAGACTGTCGAGTTCGGCTTCGGCACCGATGGACTCGTAGCTCTTCTGCTCGTCCGGTTCGGTCTCCTCCCGGTTCGCCTGGACCAGCAGCTCATCGTCCCATCCCTCGTTCGGGCGGTCCGGCTGGCCCAGCACGTGGTTGCGCTGCCGTTCCATGTTGGACGCCAGGTCCAGGAGCACCGGCACGCTGGGCAGGAAGACACTGGCGGACTCACCCCTGCGCCGGGACCGGACGAAACGACCCACGGCCTGGGCGAAGAACAGTGGGGTCGAGGCGGAGGTCGCATAGACACCGACGGCCAGGCGGGGCACGTCCACCCCCTCGGACACCATGCGCACGGCAACCATCCAGAGATCGGTACTGTCCGAGAAGTGCCGGATCCGGTCGCTCGACCCGGCCTCGTCGGAAAGTACGACGGTCACCGTGGTGCCGCTGATACGCTCCAGGATCTTCGCGTAGGCACGTGCGGTGGTCGTGTCGGTGGCGATGACCAGCCCGCCGGCGTCCGGAATGGACTGCCGCAGCTGGAGCAGACGGGTGTGCGCTCCGGCGAGGACCGCGGGGATCCACTCCCCCTTCGGGTCCAGGGCCGTCTTCCACGCCCGGGCGGTCTGTTCGGCATTGAGTGGCTCGCCGAGACGTGCCTCGTACTCCTCGCCCGCCGAATCCCGCCACCGGGTGTTGCCGGAGTAGGACATGAAGACCACGGGACGCACCACACCGTCCGACAGTGCCTCGGAGTATCCGTAGGTGTAGTCGGCCTGGGAGACCAGGGCCCCGTCAATCTCCTTGTAGAGGATGAACGGGATCGGTGAGTCATCGGACCGGAACGGGGTACCGGTCAGCGCCAGGCGTCGTTCCGCCTGGTCGTAGGCGAATCGGACACCCTCGCCCCAGCTCTTGGCGTCGCCGGCATGGTGGATCTCGTCGAGGATGACCAGCGTCTTACGTGCCGTGGCGACCTGGTAGTGCTTGGTCGGCTTCATGCCGACCTGGGCGTAGGTCACCACCACACCGTTGTGGGAGGGGTTGACGGCCGAGGAGTTCGTGAATTCGGCGTCCAGTGAGATGCCGAGACGTGCCGCCGATGCCGCCCACTGGCTCTTGAGGTGCTCGGTGGGCACGACGATGACGATGCGTTCGACGACGCGCTGGTCCAGCAGGACACGTGCCACGGTGAGTGCAAAGGTCGTCTTACCTGCACCGGGGGTCGCCACCGCGAGGTAGTCGCGCGGCGAGGTCTCGAGGTATTTCTTCAGCGCCTCCTGCTGCCAGAGACGGAGCCCGGCGGGCAGGACAGCCGACGTGCCGGAAGGGGCGGAGGTCACTTCTTCCGGAGCCCCTGGTAGATCTGCTCGCAGTCGGGGCAGACCGGGGAGCCCGGCTTGGCCTGCTTGGTCACCGGAAATGTCTCACCGCACAGGGCCACGACCATGCGGCCGTTGACTGCGGAGTCCACGATCTGGTTCTTCTTGACGTAGTGGAAGAACTTCGGGGTGTCGTCGGAGGTCTGGTCGTCCGTCCGGACGTCGGGGCGCTCAATCGTTGATGTTCCGGGAGTAGTCACGGAGTCAATCATGCCCCTGCCGCCCGCTCATTTCCACCCGTTCGCCCCACCTGCCCGCCGAACTGCGGAAGGCTGCACCGGTGAGTGACGGTCATCCCGCTGTCCCGTGTGAAGTCGACGGGGTGCAGGGACTACGGTGGTCCCCATGGCAGACGAGGAACAGGACGCGACGCGCCGGCAGAACCCGCGTGCAGGACGCAGACTGTTCGGGCGCTGCCGCGGTTCCGACGACACCGTCCTCATCACCTCGGCGAAGAAGTCGCGTCTGACTGACTGGCGTCACCGGCGCCACGTCTACGCCGCCCTCCAGCTCTCCCGGATCCCGCTGTTCATCATCGCGGTGATGATCTACGGCTGGCTGCACAATCCCGCACTCGCCGCCTTCGTGGCCGTGATCTCGCTACCGCTGCCGTGGGTGGCGGTCCTGCTGGCCAATGACCCGGGCGAGGCACAGGAGAAGGGCGTGCCCAAGGTGTACAAGCCCGCCCTGGTCCGTGAACAGCGCGCCCGGGAAATGCAGGCGCTGACGGACCGGTCGTCACGCGCCGCACTCGGCAGCGCACCGGAATCACCGCAGACCGGTACCCACCGTGACACCCCCGAGATCATCGACGCCGACGAGGAGAACCCCCACCGATGACCACGCAGGACGCCACCGATGCCCCGCGCACCGCAGATCCCCGCCCTGATGCCCTCGGTGACCTCGTCACCGCACTGACCGCCCTGAACTACGGCCGCGACACCGTCACCGGCGTCCTCGGCACAGTGGGTTGGCGCGAGGCACTGCAGGGTAACCCGGGTGCCGCCCTGCGCCGGCTCTCCTCAGACGACCGTGACAGCCGGGGCAGTAGGGACAGTAGGGACACAGTGATGACCGGCTGTTTCTTCCTGCGGGACGCCACTTCCCGGACTGACCTGTGTGAGCTGCTGGGCGAGGACCTCGTCGACCGTCTCCGCGATGCCGGTGTGCTCGTCCCCGGTTCCGGGGACAGCCTGGTCAGCACCGTCGACATCCGTCCGGTCGATGACCCTCACCACGGCACCGACGGGCTGCTCATCGTCTCCGACCCGGACGCGTCCCTCGACGTCCGTGTCCCGGGACCTGACCATGTCCCCGGTGTCGGACAGGCCCCACTGACCCTGCTCAACCAGGTGCCCGCCGGATGCACCGGCCGACTCCTCGACCTGGGCACCGGGTCCGGTGTCCTGGCGCTGGCGCTGGACGCCGACGAGGTCGTCGCCACCGACATCCACGGTCGTGCCCTGGACTTCGCCCGGGCCTCCGAGCGGAGCGTCCTGCGGACCTCCGGGGAGCGTCGTCCGGTCGACTGGCGTGAGGGCAGCTGGTTCGGGCCGGTGGACGGCGAATTCTTCGACCGGATCGTCTCGAACCCGCCGTTCGTCGTCGGTGTCGGGGAGGTCGGTCACATCTACCGGGACTCCGGCCTCGAGCTCGACGGTGCGAGCCGGCTCGTCGCCGCCGGAGCTGCCGGGCACCTCTCCCCCGGTGGCACCGCCCACCTGCTCGGTGCGTGGGCGACCGGTTTCACCGAGTCCCCGGCGTCCCGCGTCGCGTCCTGGCTCCCGGAGACCGGGATCCGCGCCTGGGTGGTCCAGCGCGACGAGGTTGACCCCGAGACCTATGTCCGGACCTGGCTGACCGACGAATCCGTGGATATCCGCACCACTGAGGGCCGTGACCGGACCCGACGCTGGCTCGACATGTTCGCCGACCACGGAGTCACCCGGATCGGGATGGGTTACCTGCACATGCAACGGATCGACGGCCCGTCGGAAGTGACCTTCGAGGAGATCACCACCCCGGACCTCGGCTTCTTCGGCGACGAGGTCGCCGAGTGGTTCCTGCGTAACGGGTGGCTGTCCGACCGGGACGCCGGGGACATCCTGGACACCTCTTTCGCTGTACGGCCGACAGTGGCGAGGGAATCTGTGGAGCTGCCGGACCCGACCGGGATCGGTTTCCGCGGCACCGTGCTACGCCTGACCCGGACCGACGGACCCCGGTTCAGCCACGAGATCGACACCCCGCTGTCAGCGGTCGTCGCCGGACTCAACCCGAACGGGCTGAGCCTGCGGGACACCGCGGGGCTCTACTGCGCGGTCAACGACCTCGACGACGAGGCCTTCACCAGGGCCCTGGTGCCGCTGGTGGTCGATCTGGTGCGCCATGGCCTGCTGCTGCCGGCAGACCTCCTCGACGGCGGCTCCGTGACCGACGACGGAGAGGGCCTGCGGTGAAGGCCGTCGTCAGTACCGTGTCTTCAGCACAGGTCACCGTGGCAGGTGACGTCGTCGGCGCCGTCGACGGTAACCGGGACGGTGCCGGCCGCGGGGCACTGCTCGCGCTCGTGGGCGTCGGACGTGAGGATGCGCCGGACGCCTGGCGCACGGTGGCCCGCAAGATCGCCGACCTCCGGATCCTGCCTGCCCCGGGTGAGCCGTGGGACGGGGTCCGTGGCTCCGGAGCCGCGGACAACGGCGCCGAGATCCTCGTCGTCAGTCAGTTCACGCTGATGGGGGCGACGGCGAAGGGTCGGCGGCCGTCATGGTCCGCCGCAGCTCCCGGGGAGGACGCGGAAAAGGTCATCGACCTGCTGGTGGACGACCTCCGCGGCCGGGGACTGACCGTCGCCACAGGCCGTTTCGGCGCGATGATGGAGGTCTCTTCCGTCAACCAGGGTCCGTTCACCGTCATCGTCGAGGCCTGAGTTCGGTGACCGCACCGTCCTGACCCCCGACCGGGGGTAAGCTTCCCCTGTCGAAATGACTCAGTTCGCGATAGGCTTTCCCAAATCAATCATCGCTGGATATGGACGGACCACAGCAATCCGCGGGTCATCGCCGACAGCACCCGAACAACCGCAGAAGCATCGCCGAAAACACCCCCGGGAACAATTCCCGGGGTGCACCCGTTGGATCAGTGAGTGCTTCGGACAACAAACCCGGGAGGTCACCCGCATGAGCAACAGCAACACCAGCAGGACCGCTACCACGGTCGACTCGGACACCCTGGACTCCACGTCAGTGGACGGCACCGACGCGGTCGAGACCATCAACGAGGTCGAAGAACTCGACGAGGGTGCCGCGGTCGATGCGCAGGAGACCAGCGACGCCGGTGACACCCGTGACAATGCTGACGGCGACAGCGCTGACGACTCCACGGATTCCGACGGATCCGACGGGGACGCCGCCGCCGAGGACCGCCCCAAGGACAAGGGCCGTCGCCGAGGCAACAACGAGAACCCGTCTGCGGACCTGGTGCGTGTGTACCTCAACGGGATCGGCAAGACCGCGCTGCTCACCGCCGCCGACGAGGTGGAGCTTTCCCAGCGCATCGAGGCCGGTCTCTACGCGGAGCACCTGCTGGAGACCGGTGAGAAGCTGACCCGTGCCCGCAAGCGTGACCTGAAGGTCCTCGCCCGTGAGGGCCGGGCCGCCCGTACCCACCTGCTCGAGGCGAACCTCCGCCTGGTGGTCTCGCTGGCCAAGCGCTACACCGGTCGCGGGATGCCGCTGCTCGATCTCATCCAGGAGGGAAACCTCGGCCTGATCCGTGCGATGGAGAAGTTCGACTACGCCAAGGGCTTCAAGTTCTCCACCTACGCCACCTGGTGGATCCGGCAGGCCATCACCCGGGGCATGGCGGACCAGTCGCGCACCATCAGGCTGCCTGTCCATCTCGTCGAGCAGGTCAACAAGCTCTCCCGTATCAAGCGTGAGATGTACCAGCACCTCGGCCGGGAGGCCACGAACGAAGAGCTCGCCGAGGAATCCGGCATCGACGAGTCGAAGATCGAGACGCTGCTCAAGCAGTCCCGCGACCCGGTGAGCCTCGACATGCCGGTCGGCTCCGACGAGGAGGCGCCGCTGGGTGACTTCATCGAGGACTCGGACTCCACCGACGCCGAGGCCGCTGTCGTGGCATCACTGCGCCACTCCGATGTCCGTGCGGTCCTCGACACCCTGGAGGAGCGGGAGCAGGACGTCATCAAGCTGCGGTACGGCCTCGATGACGGCATGCCGCGCACCCTGGACCAGATCGGCCGGAGCTTCGGCCTGTCGCGCGAGCGGGTCCGTCAGATCGAGCGCGAGGTCATGGCGAAGCTGCGTGAGGGAGAACGTGCCGACAAGCTGCGTGAATACGCCGTCTGACGGGTGCGCAGGACCGGTCCTCCCCGCGCGGCACCGAAACGTGTAGTTTATGAGTCATTGGCACGTTTAGTCAGAACGACTATCAGAGAAAGGCCGTTGTCGAGTGAAGGATCTCGTCGATACCACAGAGATGTACCTCCGGACGATCTTCGAACTGGAGGAGGAAGGCATCCCGCCGCTGCGCGCCCGCATCGCAGAGCGGCTCGAGCAGTCTGGTCCGACCGTCAGTCAGACCGTGGCACGTATGGAACGTGACGGTCTGCTCTGGATCGCCGACGACCGCTCCCTCAAGCTCACCGAGGAGGGTCGCTCGCACGCCACCGCGGTGATGCGTAAGCACCGCCTGGCCGAGCGCCTGCTGGTCGATGTCATCGGTCTCCCCTGGGAATCCGTCCATGACGAGGCCTGCCGCTGGGAGCACGTCATGGGTGATGAGGTGGAGAAGCGTCTGCTCGCGGTCCTCAGCGAACACGACACCTCCCCGTTCGGCAACCCGGTGCCCGGGCTGGAGAAGCTGGGCTCGGAGTCCGTCCCCAACCCGGCCGATTCCCACCGCGCCTCCGATCTCGACCTGAGCACCCCGACGAGGGTGCGCATCGTCAGCTTCAACGAGATCGTCCAGGTCGAGCACAAGGTCATCACCCGTCTCGGCCAGTACGACATCCTCCCCGGATCGGTCGTCACCGCCCAGGACACCCCCGACGGTCTGTCGCTGACCACGGACGCCGGCACCGTCACCGTCCCCGACGAACTGGGACACGCCATCCGCGTCATCGTCGAGGAGGCCTGACCGTACATGTCGCTGAGCAAGGGAGCACATGTCCTCGTCACCGGCGGTGCAGGATACGTCGGCAGTGTCTGTGCCACCGTCCTGGTGGAGCAGGGCTACCGGGTGACCGTCATCGACGACCTGTCCACCGGTAACCGGGAGGCCGTCCCCGCCGACGCGACCTTCGTCGAGGGAGATGTCCTGGACGCCGCTCCCGGTGTCCTCGCCGACGACTGCGCGGCGGTCTTCCACTTCGCGGCCAAGTCACTGGTGGGCGAGTCCGTGGTCTCCCCCGCCAAGTACTGGTCCGGCAATGTGGTCACCAGTCTGCGGCTTCTCGATCTCATGCGTGCCGCGGGCGTCGACAACCTCGTCTTCTCCTCGACGGCCGCCTGCTACGGCGAGCCGGAGACGGTGCCGATCACGGAGGATCTGCCGACCGCCCCGACGAACCCCTACGGGGCCTCGAAGCTGGCGATCGACAACATCATCACCTCCTACGCCGCGGCCTACGGTCTCGGTGCGACGAGCCTGCGTTACTTCAATGTGGCGGGTGCCTACGGCAGCGTCGGTGAGAACCGCGCCGTCGAGACCCATCTCATTCCCCTGGTGCTGCAGGTGGCGGCCGGCGCCCGCGACAAGATCATGATCTTCGGTGACGACTGGCCCACCGTCGACGGCACCTGCGTCCGCGACTACATCCACATCCGGGACCTCGCGGACGCGCACCTGCTCGCCGCGTCCTCCAACGAGCCCGGTGTGCACCGGATCTTCAACCTGGGTTCCGGCGACGGGTTCAGTGTCCGTCAGGTCGTCGACACCTGTCGCGAGGTCACCGGTCACCCGATCCCTGCCGAGGTCGCGCCGCGACGTGGTGGAGACCCCGCGACCCTCATCGCCTCCTCGGACCGTGCGGTGGCCGAACTCGGATGGACCCCGACCCGCTCTGACCTGACGACGATCGTCGGCGACGCGTGGGCCTTCACCTCCGGGCTCGGCGACCGAGCTCATTTCGCACGACGCTGACGCTGTCGCGGTCCACGACCCGACCCAGCAGTTCCCCGACACCCTCGTCCTCCGTCCGGACGAGGGTGTCGTCTATCTCGCGGACTCCCCCGTCGATCATCCTGGCGATCACTCCCGCCGGACGTCCCTGCTCCGCGGTCGCCACCAGTTCGCGGGCCAGCTGGAGCGTCCCCCCGGTCACCTGTCCCGCCGGGACCCCCGGCGAGCCCGGCCCGTCCGACTCCACGAGGACGCGGTGGGCTGCCCGGTGTGCCAGGACTCCCCCGGAACCGCACCACGCGGCCATCGACAGCAGTACCAGCGCCCGGTAACGCAACGGCCCCCGGGCGATGCGGGCGGTCCCGGCGAGCAGATTCTGCACCGTCTTGCCGAAGGAGCCGGTGGACAGGACCACGAGGACGCGGGCCAGGGGCTCCCGGCAGCAGACCCTGGTGATGAATCGCGCCGTGTCCTCATCCCCCAGCAGTGTCCGGAGGGTCGTGTCTTCGTCGTCCACGGTCGCCAGGTGGTCGATGAATCCGCACAGTGCGACGATGTCCTGCGACGTCTCCCCCACATCCCCGTCTTCCCCGGCCACCCCGTAGTCCCCTGCCACCCCGTGGTCACGACCCGTCCAACAGTCCGGGAGCAGTCCCCTGAGATGCTGCGGAACCGGTTCCTTGTCCAGCAGTCTGTCGAACACCGCCTGGTCCGGTATCTCCCCCGGCTCCCGCCCGGCAGTGTGCCCCGCCGCCGGACTGGACGCGGGATCCGGAAGCGCCCCGATCGGCCAGTCCCGGTTCCCGGCCTCCTGCCCCGACCCGTCGAGTGGAATCTCCCACCAGGAAGCTCCTTCGCGCAGGTCCGTCGCCAGGAACGCCGCGGCCGGCGGGTGGCCCGCCGACCGGAAGAGCCGCACGGCCGTGTCCACCAGAGGCCCTGCGTCGCCACCCACGACGAGGATGATCACCGACCTGTCTGTGCGGTGGCGGTTCGCCCGGATCAGGGCCTTCGCCGCTCCGGTCACCGCCCCCTCGACCAGGTCAGCCCGTACCACCGGCCCCACCTCCGACGACGTGGGACGGATCCCCGAGGGGGCGGCCGGACCGTCAACGGGTCGGCTGAGCCCCAGGAAGACCATGGAGTTCTCCGGGCGGAAACCCAACATGGCGGGGACGGCGGCGATGAGGGCGGCGGTGTCGTCACCCAGATCGACGTTAGTGCGTCCCGGCGGAGCACCGGAGGGAATAGGTGGGGAGGGGTTCCTGTTGTCAGATGTGTACGTCATGGGGTGATCATCCCCTACCGCGATAGTTCCACCGTCCGCTCCGAACGCATTTCCGCAGGAGCCTGTGGATAACTCGGGGGTTGTGGACAAAATTGGTACTCTTGGCGGACCGTCAGTCTGTCGGAGTGGAAGGAGCAGCGGACAATGTCCGAGAATGACCGCATGTATGAACTCGAGTACCCCGCTCCCGGTATCGGCGACGGGATCGGTGGAGTGCCCCTGGTCATTGCGCTACAGGGTTACGCTGACGCAGGTCAGGGCGTCCAACAGGCGTCGCAGCACCTGCTCCAGGCACTGGAGCACAGTCCTGTCGCCACCTTCGACGTCGACGCCCTCATCGACTACCGGTCACGCCGTCCCGGCGTGACCATCGACCGCAGCCGTCTGACCGGCAGTGAGGACCTGTCCCTGACCCTGCACCGGTTGGAGGACTCCGCCGGCCATCCTTTCCTGCTGCTGGAAGGCCCGGAACCGGATCTGCGGTGGAACGCCTTCAGCCGTGCGGTCACGGAGCTGTCGACGAGCCTCGGGGTGGACCGGTCGGTGGCACTGTACGCCGCGCCGATGACCGTGCCGCACACCCGTCCACTTGTGGTCTCCGCCCACGCCTCGGACCCCACCCTGGTCGCTGACCTGCAGCGGTGGGAGTCCAGGATGATCATCCCGGGGTCCGCGGCGCTGCGGACCGAGCTTTCACTGTCCAGGGCCGGGGTCGACACCGTCGGTCTTACCGCCCACGTCCCCCACTACATCGCCGCCTCGGATTACCCGGAGGCCGCCTACGGTCTGCTGCATGCCGTGGAGCAGGTCGGTGACCTGGAGCTTCCGCTGCGCGCCCTGCAGGCCGACATGGAGAAGGTCCGCACCCAGCTGGCCGAACAGGTGGAGGAGTCCGGGGAGATCGGCACGGTGGTCGCCGCCCTGGAACGGCAGTACGACGAGGAGATGGCGCGGCTGCGCCGTCGCCGGGAGAACAGTCTGCTCGCCCCCGGTGAGAACGTGCCTTCCGGTGAGGAGCTCGGCGCGGAATTCGAGCGGTTCCTCGCCGGCATGTCCGGTGACAGTGACAGTGAGGGTTCCGACGGCGACGCCGGGACCGACCCCTCCGCCGGTACCGGGGATCCCACGGACGGGGACGGGGACGCCTGACCGGGCCGGTGGGCCGCTGACGGTACGGTGGAGTGCGTGAATCCCGCGCACCCTGACTCCCCCGTCCAGCCCACGCTCGCTGATCAGCTGCCGGACCTGGCCGAGGTCCCGGAGTCCCTGCTGGATGACGCGGTCCTCGAGTCCTTCCTGGCCTGGGCCAGGGACCGGGGCATCACCCCGTACCCGGCACAGGAGGAGGCCGCGACCGCACTGGCCGCCGGGGACAATGTCATCCTCGCCACCCCCACCGGTTCCGGGAAGTCGCTGGTCGCCACGGCCGCCCACTTCATCGCACTGGCACACGGTCAGCGGACCTTCTACACCGCACCGATCAAGGCACTGGTCAGTGAGAAATTCTTCGCCCTCTGCGAGATCTTCGGTCCCGAGAAGGTCGGCATGATGACCGGCGACGCCACCGTCAACGGCCGCGCCCCGATCATCTGCGCGACCGCCGAGATCGTCGCCAATATCGCGCTCCGCGACGGCGCCGCCGCCGACATCGACCAGGTCGTCATGGACGAGTTCCACTACTACTCTGAGCCGGACCGCGGCTGGGCGTGGCAGGTACCCCTGCTGGAACTTCACCGGGCACAGTTCCTGCTCATGAGCGCGACGCTGGGCGACACCACCTGGCTGGAGAAGGACCTCGAGCAACGGACCGGGCGCACCAGCACCACGGTCTCGGGGACGACCCGCCCGGTGCCACTGGACTTCCACTACGTCTACACCCCGGTCCACGAGACCGTCGAGGAGCTGCTCGACAACGGCAGGGCCCCGATCTACCTCGTACACTTCTCCCAGCGTGAGGCCGCCGAGCGCGCCCAGGCACTGACCAGCGTCCATCTGCTGGGCGACAAGGCGCGGACCGCCGAACGCAAGGCCGCCATCGCTGAGGCGATCGGTTCCTTCCGTTTCTCCTCCGCTTTCGGCAGAACCCTCTCGGGCCTGCTGCGCAAGGGCATCGGCGTCCACCACGCCGGAATGCTGCCGAAGTACCGGCGTCTGGTGGAGAAACTCGCCCAGCAGGGACTGCTCACGGTGATCTGCGGGACCGACACCCTCGGGGTGGGCATCAACGTGCCGATCCGCACGGTGGTGCTCACCGGGCTGGCGAAGTACGACGGGATCCGGCACCGCGTCCTGAAGTCCCGGGAGTTCCACCAGATCGCCGGCCGTGCCGGACGGGCGGGCTACGACACCGAGGGCACGGTCATCGTCGAGGCCCCCGACCACGAGATCGAGAACTACCGGCTGCGGCAGAAGGCGGGCTCAGACCCGAAGAAGCTGAAGAAGATGCGCAAGAAGCATGCTCCGGAGGGCAGGGCCACCTGGTCGGAGTCCACCTTTGAGCGGCTGACCACGGCAGAGCCTGAGGAACTGGTCAGTCAGTTCCGGATGAGCAATGCGATGCTCATCAACGTCGTGGCCCGCGACCAGTGGACCTACGCGGCGCTGAAAGGGCTGCTGCGCGGCAACCACGACACCCGGGCCAAGCAGAACCAGGAGATCCTCACCACCCTCGACCTCTACCGAGGCCTCCTCCGTGCCGGCATCGTCGAGGAAGTCGCGGCGGACACCCCCTCAGGGAAGGACGCCCGCCTGACCCGTGAACTGCAGCGTGACTTCGCACTGAACCAGCCACTGTCCCCGTTCGCCCTCGCGGCACTGGACCTGCTGGACCCGGAGTCCCCCACCTACACCCTGGACGTCATCAGCACCTTCGAGGCGATCCTCGATGATCCGGGCCAGATCCTCACCGCCCAGCAGCGTGCCCGCCGGGGTGAGGAGATTGCCGCGCTCAAGGCCGAAGGTGTCGAGTACACCGAACGTATGGCCCTGGTCGAGGAGATCACCTGGGACATGCCGCTGCACGACGAGCTCGAGCAGGCCTACGGGATCTTCTGTGAGACCAACCCGTGGGCGAAGGACTTCCGGCTGTCGCCGAAGTCGGTGGTCCGGGAGATGATCGAGAAGGCGATGACCTTCTCCGACCTCGTCTCGACCTACTCACTGGCCCGGGCCGAGGGGGTCGTACTGCGCTACCTGACCGACGCCTGGCGCACGCTGAGCCACAGTGTCCCGCCGGAACACCGTACCGAGGAACTCGAGGACATCCTCGTCTGGCTCGGTGAGCTCATCCGGCAGGTGGACTCCTCCCTCGTCGACGAGTGGGCGGCGATGTCCGACCCGGACGTTCCGGTCACTGCCGAGCAGGTCGCCGAGCACGCCTTCGGCGTCGGGGACGCGTCCCTGCTCTCGTCGAATCCGCGTGCGTTGCGGCGGATGGTCCGCAACCATCTCTTCCGTCATGTGGAGCTCTTCGCCTTCGAACGGGAGAGCCAGCTCGCGGAACTGGATTCCTCCCTGGACACCCCACCGGACTGGCCGGCGGAGATGGACGCCTACTTCGACGAGTACGACGACGTCGGCACCGACACCGCCGCACGGTCCGGGGATCTTGTCCTCATCACCGAGGACGCCGGGACCTGGACGGTCCGTCAGATCATCGACGACCCGGAAGGTGACCACGGTTGGGCGTTCGAGGGCGTGGTGGACCTGGCCGCCACCGATGAGGCCGGCGAGGTCCGCCTCCGCAGCCTGCAGGTCATCCGCGGGTGAGAGCCTTCTCAAGGACCGCGCGCGCGGCGACGACGGCGTCCGCGAAGGACGTTGACAAAGTCGCTGAGATCGCCTCGAAGTCTTCGGCGCGTCCGGAGCTCGACCGGTAGCACAGGTACACCGAACGGCCCGCTGTCCCGGCCCCGTCGGAGAAGGTCGCCAGTTCCAGGCCCGGGTGGTCGCATTCCGCGGCGACCGCACTGATCGGGACGAGAGTGCAGCCCAGTCCGCCGATGACGCACTGGACGATCGTGGTCAGGCTCGCCGCACGCGTGACCGCCTGGGCCGCGTCCCGCCCGACGGACGCGGAGCGGCACAGGTCGAGGACCTGGTCACGCAGGCAGTGACCGTCATCGAGCAGGAGCAGGTCGAGGTCGTCGAGATCGGCGACGGTGAGGTCGCTGCGTCCTGCCAGCGGGTGCCCGGAGGGCATCACCAGCACGAATTCCTCGTCGTAGACGTGGAGGCTCTCGATCCCTGTCGCGCCGGCCCGTCCGGCGATGACAGCGGCGTCAAGTCCACCGTGCTTCAGCGAGTCGATGAGGTCGTCGGTCTTCTCCTCGACGATCTGCGGCCGCAGGTCGGGGGCGACCGACGGCAGCCGTCGCAGCAGATCAGGGAGCAGGAACGGCGCGATGGTCGGGATCATGCCGAGGTTCATCGGGCCGGCGAGCCCGCCCCTGACACCCCGGGCGTGGGAGACGAAGGCGTCGAGACTGTCGAGGGTGGCCTGTGCGTAGGGCAGCAGGGCTGTCCCGACGGGGGTGACGATCACCCGTCTGGTGGACCGTTCGATGAGTTGGACGCCCAGTCCCTGTTCCAGGGCGGCGAGCGCCTGTGAGAGGGAAGGCTGGGAAATGCCGAGTCGGTGTGCAGCCGTGCCGAAGTGCCCGTTCTCTGCGATGGTCACGAAGGTGCGCAGCTGGGAGACCGTCGGACGATACTCTCTATTGGCCATACCTATAAAGGTACTCTTCAAGGCCCTCGACTCCCTATCTGAGGAGACATATAGGCACCTGCCTATTATAGGTTTCCCTGCCTATCGCCTTTGCCTTTGCGCTTCCGCGGACATCGTGCCATAATCAGAAGCGGTTCAAGATCAAGAGTCTTTCGCCTTAGGAGGCAAACACCGTGTCCATCCTCACCGTTGGTGACCAGTTCCCCGAGTTCGATCTCACCGCCCTCAAGGGCGGCGACCTGCACGAGGCCAACGCCCAGTCCCCGGAGGACTACTTCGAGAACGTGACCCTCGACAAGTACCAGGGCAAGTGGAAGGTCGTCTTCTTCTACCCGAAGGACTTCACCTTCGTCTGCCCGACCGAGATCGCCGCCTTCGGCAAGCTCGACGAGGACTTCCAGGATCGCGACACCCAGATCCTCGGCGGCTCCACCGACAACGAGTTCGCACACTTCAACTGGCGTGCAACCCACCCGGAGCTCAAGACCATCCCGTTCCCGATGTTCGCTGACGTCCGCCACGACCTGATCCGCGCCCTCGGTGTCGAGAACGCTGCCGGTGTCGCCGACCGCGCCACCTACATCGTCGACCCGGACAACGTGATCCAGTTCGTCTCCGTCACCCCGGACGCCGTCGGCCGCAACGTCGACGAGGTCCTCCGTGTCCTCGACGCCCTGCAGTCCGAAGAGGTCTGCGCCTGCAACTGGCAGGCCAACGACCCGACCAAGAACATCAACAAGATGGACGTCGTGCAGGAGGCCCTGAAGTAATGTCGGTCGACAACCTCAAGGACGGTCTGCCCGGGTACGCCAAGGATCTCAAGCTGAACCTGGGCACCCTCGCCCGGTCCACCGAGCTCTCCGAACAGCAGCTGTGGGGCACTTTCGTCGCCACCGCCGCGGCGACCCGTAACGACCAGGTCATCTCCGAGATCTCCGAGGAGGCCAAGACCCACCTGTCGGAGGAGGCCTACAACGCCGCTCTCGCCGCCGCGTCCATCATGGCGATGAACAACGTGGCCTACCGCGCCCGCGGCTGGCTCGGTGACGACTACGCCCAGGTCCGCATGGGTCTGCGCATGAACGTCATCTCCAAGCCGGGTATCGAGAAGGTCGACTTCGAGCTCTACTCCCTCGCCGTCTCCACCATCAACGGTTGTGAGCACTGCACCATCGCCCACGAGAAGACCGTGCGCGAGGAGGGTCTGACCAAGGAGCAGGTCTTCGAGGCCGTCAAGATCGCCGCCACCGTCTCGGGCGTCGCCCAGGCGCTGCAGATCGCGGACGCCAGCTAGACCCACCGGTTCCACCGGTCCCCCGCACCTCGTGCGGGAGGTCCGCCGGGCATTGTTCCCCCGATCAGGGGGCACGGTGCCCGGCGTTTTCCGTCTGCGGCCCGGTGGTAGAATCGCCGGGTGGATTCCGAGGACAGAAAGCCGACACACCAGGCACGACAGGGCTCCGGGCGGCGCCGGAAGCGGCGTGCTGCCGGGCAGGGGCGTTCACGGACGAAGGGACCGCTGCGTCAGAACCTCGACCGTAACCTCCACTTCCCCGAGGGGCTGCCCGTCTCCGCCCGCCGTGACGAGATCATGGAGGCGATCCGGGACAACCAGGTCGTCATCGTCGCCGGCGAGACCGGCTCGGGCAAGACCACCCAGCTGCCCAAGATGTGCCTGGCGCTGGGCCGCGGCGCCCGTGGCCGTATCGGACACACCCAGCCGCGCCGCATCGCCGCCCGCTCCGTCGCCGATCGCATCGCCGATGAGCTCGGTGAGAAAGTCGGCGAGCCGGCAGGACGAGTCGGCTACAAGATCCGTTTCGATGACACGGTCTCCGACTCCACCGCCGTCAAACTGATGACCGACGGCATCCTGCTCGCGGAGATCCAGCACGACCGGCTGCTGCGTGCCTACGACACGATCATCATCGACGAGGCCCACGAGCGCAGTCTGAACATCGACTTCCTGCTCGGCTACCTCCGCGAGATCCTGCCGAAGCGTCCCGACCTCAAGATCATCGTCACCTCGGCGACCATCGATCCGGAGTCCTTCGCGAAGCACTTCGCCGACGCCGACGGCAACCCTGCCCCCGTCATCGAGGTCTCCGGCCGCACCTACCCCGTAGAGATCCGTTACCGCCCGTTGGTGCAGGTCGTGGGCGCCGACGACAATGGCGAGGGCGGCAGGGAGGTCGAGACCGATCCGCTCGAGGGCCTGGTGGACGCCGTCCGCGAGCTGTCGGCCCAGGGCCCCGGCGACATCCTCTGCTTCTTCTCCGGTGAGCGGGAGATCCGGGACGCCGCGGACGCCCTCTCCGACGCGAAGCTACGCGGTGGTGTCGACATCCTCCCCCTGTTCGGCCGCCTGTCCTCGGCCGAGCAGCACCGGGTGTTCTCCACCGGTCCGAAGCGTCGCATCATCCTGGCGACGAATATCGCCGAGACCTCCCTGACCGTGCCCGGCATCAAGTACGTCGTGGACACCGGCTACGCCCGCATCTCCCGGTACTCCCACCGGACCAAGGTCCAGCGACTGCCGGTCGAGGAGATCAGCCAGGCCTCCGCCCGCCAGCGGTCGGGCCGGTGCGGCCGCACCTCCGACGGTATCGCGATCCGCCTGTACTCCGAGCAGAACTTCGAGGCCCGGCCCGAGTTCACCGACCCGGAGATCCTGCGTACACACCTGTCCAGCGTCATCCTCTCCATGGCGTCCCTGGGGCTCGGCGACATCTCCGAGTTCCCCTTCCTCCAGCCGCCGGACAAGAAGTCCGTCCGTGACGGCATCCAGCTGCTCCAGGAACTGGGAGCCTTCGCCCCGGGCAATGACGGCACCTCAGCGACCTCGACCGCCCGTCCGCTGACGGAGACCGGGCGCGACATGGCGAGGATCCCCACCGACCCCCGCCTGGCCCGGATGCTGGTCGCCGCCCACGAGCGCAGCGTCCTCGAACAGATCGCGGTGATCGTCGCCGCGCTGAGCATCCAGGACGTCCGTGAGCGTCCCATGGAGAAGCAGGCGCAGGCCGACCAGGCCCACGCCCGCTACAAGGCGGATTCCGACTTCATCTCCCTGCTCAAGCTGTGGAACCACCTGCAGGAGAACCGTCAGGCACTGTCCGGCAACCAGTTCCGGCAGCTGTGCAAGCGTGAGTTCATCCACTACGTGCGGGTCCGCGAGTGGATCGACCTGGTGCGTCAGTTCCTCACCGTGATCCAGGACCTGCACTGGAAGGTCCCGAACATCCGGCACGTCCGGAACCTCACCTTCGAGCTCGACAAGGGCGGTGCCACGGCTCTGGCCGAGGACGACGTGCACAAGGCACTGCTGTCCGGGCTCCTGACGAACACGGGCCTGCGCGAGGGCAACTCCCGCCAGTTCCTCGGTACCCGCGGCACCCATTTCGTCATCCACCCCTCCTCGCATCTGTCGAAGAAGCCGCCGCAGTGGGTGATGGCCGCCGAGCTGGTGGAGACCTCACAGGTCTTCGCCCGGACAGTCGCCCCGCTGACCCCGGAGTGGGTCGAGGAGGTCGCCCCGCACATGGTGAAGTACACCTATGCGGAACCGCACTGGTCGTCGAAGCGCGGCGCCGCCATGATCCACGAGAAGGCCCTGCTGCTGGGACTGCCGATCGTCGCTGACCGCACGGTGGCCCTGTCGAAGGTCGATCCGACCGCGGCGCGCGAGACCTTCATCCGCTCCGCGCTGGTCGAGGGAGACTGGCACACCCGCCACAGGTTCTTCGCCCACAACCGTGAGCTTCTGGAGAACGCCACCCAGCTGGAGGAGAAGGCCCGCCGGCGCGACATCGTCGTGGACGACGACACCCTCTATGACTTCTACGATGCGAGGATCCCCTCGCAGGTCGTCTCGGCCCGGCACTTCGACTCCTGGTGGAAGAAGGCCCGCCACGGTTCCCCGGACCTGCTGGACTTCACCGAGGACGCCCTGATCAGCTCTGACAGTCAGGCCGCCCAGGCCCGGGAGTTCCCCGACACCTGGCGCCAGGGGTCGGTGGAGTACGAGCTGGAGTACGTTTTCCGGCCTGGTGACCCCGCCGACGGCATCACCATGAGAGTGCCACTGCCGTTGCTCGCCGGGTTGGACGACACCGACACCCGCTGGCTTGTCGCCGGTATGCGCGAAGAACTGTGCGTCGCCCTGATCCGGACGCTGCCGAAGCATCTGCGCACGTCCGTCGTCCCTGCCGGCGAGTTCGCCCGGGCCGCACTGGCGAAGATGACGCCCTACGACGGTGCCGTCGACGACGCCCTGGCGGACGCCCTGCGCAGTCTCGGCGGCACCGGCATCAGCGGTTCCGACTTCGACTGGTCGAGGATCCCCGACCATCTGCGGATGGCCTTCGCTGCTGTGGACCGGCGGGGCAAGGTCGTCGCCCGGTCCCGCGACCTCGCGGGTCTGCAGCAGGAGCTCGCCGGTGAGATCACCCGGTCCATCGCCACGGTCGCCGCCCGTCAGTCCTCCGGTAAGGACGGCTCCCCTGCCCCGTCGGACGC